>ERZ1292623.1063-Hain-H51-01um-R1-1063-length-27305-cov-6_pt1 | contig 27305 bp, 28 predicted proteins | sample MGYA00564398_ERZ1292623 | MGnify/ENA primary metagenome ERZ1292623 (study PRJEB36523, sample SAMEA6512633) | groundwater metagenome | collected 2019-01-07 | study: AquaDiva: Metagenomics assemblies of 32 groundwater samples | reverse complement strand
GCTTCTCGAAGGTGTACTTTGCGTACTCCGAGAAAGCGGCAACACAGCGTATCGGGAAAACAGACGAAACCCTTGGGGATAGGACTCCCGAATGCGATACCAGTGTCACTTCGGAGCTCAATGTGCCGCGAGCACACCTTCGTTCTTGTTTCGCGGTATCGCATTCAGGAGTCGATATCGCGACTGCTATATTTTTGAGATGGGTTCTATGCTCTTGTCGGCTTCGATCATCTTCTTCACTCCGTCTTCAAGACTGTATTTCGGCCGCCACGAAAAGACACAGAACGTCTTGGCCATATCCGCCGCCTGACAACCACTATCATGCGGGGGTTGTTCTAGACTACCCCAAAGAACTTTGCTTTTGGAACCGGTTTGTTTGATGACCAGATCCACAAGCTCGGCAAGCGTCACCGCCTGGCCGGAGGCGAGGTTAAATATTTCGCCTTTTTGAGCGGCGCTCTTTTCCATCGCTTCTACTAAAATCTCGATAACGTCACTGATAAAAATAAGATCTCTATTTACTGCCGGACTGGTGAGGCGAATATCCTCATTTCTCAGCGATGCACTAACTAGAACTTCCATAAGCTTCCCCCTTTCCATACCAGGTCCGTAGGGCGTAAAGATGCGAAACACCGTAATGGGTTTGCCGAAGGCATCCGCGAATGCTTGGCAGTAGAGAGAGGCTGTGAGTTTGGCTAAACCATAGGGGACCGTTGGTTCACACTGATTACGTTCCTGAAGTGGAGCTTTTTTGATCCCATACTCTAATGAACTACCGGCCTGAATGAAAAATTGGTAGTTGTCCTCACGAAGAGCCTGGAGAAGCCAGATAGTCCCAAGGGTATTGACCCGAATGAACTCTTCCGCGGATGTTTCACTATCTATGCGGGTGAGACGAGCGGCCAGATGAAAGACGCCGCGCGGATGGAGACCGTGCAAAGCTTTCTCGACCTCTACAGGGTTCGCAATATCGCCCATGCGAACTTCTAAACTCGGCAAGAGATCCTTGATTCTCCGCACATCCGAATCTGGCTGAAGCAGGATCGCCACCCGATGACCATCACGCACCAAGCGACGTACCAGATGAGACCCAATAAAACCGGAAGCACCCGTCACTAGAATGGGCGGCTTCATACCGTTCTCTATCTCCACATTGGTTGCCATCTCAGAAATTTTCTAATGCCAAGCGGCACGCGACTGTCTCTTATAATGGTCCATAAATTTTTTTGTGCGCTTAATCTTGTGCCACCAGGAAGTGTTCGTTGCATACCAGGTCGCAATATCACCAATCGAACCGGCGAGAGTATGTGTCGGTCGCCATCCTAGCTCTCGTTTCAGCTTAGACGAATCAGGGGCATATCGCATATCGGCACCCGGTCGATCGCCGATATGTTCCTTGGAAGCGCTGAGGTCTTTGCCGAGATGGTGAGCAAACATCGCCAGCACTTCTATATTTCTTTTCTGTTCTCCCGAAACATTGTAAATGCTGTTATCCGAAGCGTTATGAGCGATGAGATTAATGGCCGAGCAAAAATCAAGAACATGGAGCCAACTCCGAATGTGTCGTCCGCCACCATGAATTGGAATTTTTCTTCCTTCTAGCATATTAGTGACAGCCAGGGGTATCAATTTTTCTGGATATTGATACGGACCGTAGTTATTGGAACCTCGGATGATGATGGCCGGGGCACGATGCGTACGAATATACGACTGCACCAAAAGATCGGCACCGGCCTTCGAGGCGGCGTAAGGATTGGAAGGGCGAAACGGCGCTTCCTCGGTGGCACCGCCTCTCGCGACATCTCCATATACTTCGTCAGTTGAAATCTGAATGAATCTCCCCACTTGGTGGGCCCGCGAAGCTTCCAGGAGAGAGCGGACGCCCTCGATGTTGGTGCGGACAAAATCAAAGGAACTGACAATGGATCGATCAACATGACTTTCCGCGGCGAAATTGACGATAAGGTCCGGCTTGTGCTTGGTAAAAATGCGATCCAGTAACGAGGCGTCACAGATGTCGCCCTTCACGAAGCGGTACCGCCGCATGGAAGATTTCTGAGAAGCCTCAAGTCGATCAATGTCAGCAAGATTTTCAGGACTCCCGGCGTAGGTTAAAAGATCAAGATTAACAACTCGTGCGTCGGGGTGCGCATGGTAGTAGTGGCGAACAAAGTTAGAACCAATGAAACCACTTCCTCCACAAATGAGAACCGTCTTGAAGGAGCGGAGGTGTCTCGGGGGAACAACTTTTGTGCTCATCCGCTCCATTGTAGTGTCACCCCTCTACGAAGTCAACGCACACCACCACGTAGATACATAATTCCCGTGCGTACGAACAAGCGGATTTTTTTGAACGCGACCCAGATACGCCAGACGATGGGATAGATACCATACTTTCTGGCGAAATATACGTCCATAAATTTTCTGTACCTCTCCCCTTTCCAGGGAGTCATCTTCACATAACGAAGATAGTCGGCATGAAATGGCATGGCTGAGAAGAAGTACCAGGGCTTGCCACCTCCCGAGTAATGGACGATGAGTGGATCGGGAACACCAAGCTTATCGGCTATATCGGTGATGAGATTGTAACGTGGTGGTAACTCGAGGCAGTCTCCCCACAGAACGATGTTCAAGGCGTCTTGGTCATGATAGGAGAGTTTGTTCGGGTGCGCCGTGATAATATCGAGAGCTTGGTCTTGGACAGCAAGGTTTCGCCAGCGTTCGACATCAACAAGCATAATCCCCGAATTAAAGTAAAACGTGGAAGTCGGCGGCGGCGTCACACCGACTGCTTGAGCGAGAGCGCGTAAGTGGTTCATCTTGTAATCCGGATCAGGATCGGCCACCACCCCCATGGTTTTACCTTGTAGATCCAGATTATAAAATTCCGCGATGTCTCCCCGGACAACCGTATCGACATCGAGGTTGATGGCCTTACGACAAGTCAGTGGAAGAATTTGACCCAAGGCCAGACGGTGATAGTTTTGGATGGGTAGTCGATAGTGTCCAGCCAGTTTATGTATAGGAACCTTACCAAAATATTCTTCGTTTGGCGTAACATACTGAATGGAAAAACCATATCGCTTTTCGAGTACATGCAACCGTTCTTTGCTCCGATCGGAAAGCCCTGAATCAATAATGTAGATGTCGATCGAGTAGTCACCCTTCTTGTTCTCAAAGAGCGAGCAGAGACAGGTGCCCAGGAGGACAGCGTAGCGATCATCACACGATAGAATAATGGGGATTGATTTCATAGCAATTAATAATGGTCCAATTATACACCCCGAAGTGACACTAAACAATCTCCCAGAGCTCATCTCAAAAATAGATCCGTCGCGTTCATCCTCAGTTTTTATCATCCACCGAGGCAGGACGAGGAGACATAGGCTTTGTCTAGACTCCGAGGAGTAACGATGGTGGTGATAAAAACTGAGAGAACCGAAGGATAGGAAGAAATGATTCGAATATGTCGTTGCTGCGTTCTCGATGTATCTTTGGATACACCTTCGAACTTGCGCCTCGTCTTCGAGTCATTTCTTCTCTATCGCGACAGGGTATATTTTTGAGATGAGCTCTTGATTGGTTAAATCCGACAGAGGAACTATAATATAACAGTACAAAATGAACTATGAAAAAACTAACGGTTAGCTACGAACGTAAAGATAAGCGAGGCGCCTTCCAGGAGTATTTAAACAGTCCACTCCCATGGCGATCAATTAATGCCGGTACCATGAAAAAAGGAGCGGTCATGGGAAATCACTACCATAAGAAATGCCTGGCAGTATTTTTCATTCTTTCCGGAAAAGCAGAAATACTCGTCAAGGACGTACGTAAGAAATCGTCACCCGTTCGTTTTAAACTCGCTCCGACTCAGGGCGCCCTTATCTATCCGTACGAAACTCATGCCATCTGTTTCCTTCAAAAATCAACGTTTCTCCTCATGAAATCAGCAAAGTTCGATCCCAAAAATAACGATCTTTTTCTGTCGCCGTTATTATGATAGGCATCGGCATTATCGGAATAGGGTTTGGAGCTCGAGTGCACTTACCAGCATTTGAAGCTCTTAAAAAGCAGGTCCGAGTTGTCGCGCTGGCCGGAACTGACGCTTCAGAAACGAAGCGGATCGCCGACGAACACCGTATTCAGTTCGCCACCACTTCTTGGAGAGCCCTCATCAAGCATCCGCTCGTCGAAGCAGTCAGCGTGGCAACACCGCCCAATACTCATGCAGAAATTGTTCTTCTGGCACTCAAAAGTGGCAAGCATGTGCTTTGTGAAAAACCGCTCTCACCATCAGTCATCGAGACAGATCTTATGACTCAAACGGCACAGAAGAGCCGGCTGGTTCATGGGATTGATTTCGAATTCCGAATGACCCCCGAATGGGCTCAAGCTAAAAAGCTCGTAGCTCGCGGACGGATCGGCCAGCTTCAGTACATCCATATATCGTGGCTGACGGGGGGTCGGGCCCGGAAGGACTTGCCCATCACGTGGCGTCAGCGCCAGGATGGCGGTGGTGTGCTTTCTGAATTCGGTTCTCACTTGGTAGATTTTATTGAATGGTTAGCGGGACCGATTGTGGCAGTTTCGACTGACCTCGAAACCATCAAGTATTACCCGAAGCGAGAACGGAGATTCCTGGCGGACGACATGTGCAACATGCTTTTGCGGCTCAAAAATGGCGCTTTCGCAAACGTAGTTATCTCGAACGTGGTTCACGGAGGCAACGGATTTTCGATAGAGCTCTACGGCACTCAAGGCACTTTAAAACTCGTAAATAATAATCTCGGAGATAGCGTCTATGGCTTCGAGCTCTTCGAGGGTATTCCCGGCCGAGATGGCGTACGCCGTCTCCTCACGCCGAGAAGTTTCAGCAGGGAAAATACATTACCGTCCGACGGTCGCATTCTGGCGTTCCGGGAAATGGCCAAACAGTTCATTGCTGCCATTCAGAAAAAGCCGACTGATCTACCTGATTTTACAGTCGGCCGCCGTGTTCAGCGTGTCATTGAAGCCGCGCGACGATCGGCGCAACGCGATACCTGGGTGAAGGTATAGCAGTGATTCGTACTCACACCTCCCGCCTTTTATTTCTTGAATATATCCTGGGCCTTCTGATACCGTTCGGGGGTGCCAATATCAAGGACTTCGATCGGCACCACAAAGGCGTAACAAGGATGCGTGGTAATCAATTGAGGAAAGAAATCTTTCTCGATCGAAAATGATCCGAGTGGCATCTCCGCTAGTGCTTGTCGAGTCATCAGATAGGTGCCAGCATTCACAAACCCTGCTCGTTTCTCGGCCCGTTCTCTGAACCCATGAATGCGGTGTTCGTTGCCGAGGTCTATTGAGCCCACATCAGCGCGATCGGGTATGGGAGCGGCAGCGATGGTCAGGACACTTCCACGACTCAAATGAAAATCGTGTAGTTCGGCAAGCGGCACATGCGCAAGCGTGTCTCCGTTCATCACAAAGAAATGATCTCCGAGAATTTTCGATTCGGCATGCTTCACGGCGCCCCCCGTTCCAAGCGGCTCTTCCTCTTCAGAAAAAATGATTTCTCCCCATCCGGGCCGGCTAGATTTCTCGCGCGATACAATCTCGACAACTTGATCCTTGAGATGTCCGACGCATAACACCACTCGACCAACTCCTTCGGAAAACAGCCGATCAAGTACAATAACAATAAAATGCTGAGTGCCCACGAGAGCGGTCACTTTCTGACGACCAGGAAGAATGCTTTCTAGACGCGTGCCTCGGCCGCCACACAATATGACCGCATCCATGTTTCTTAGATCTTTCTGGCTCATCTCGAGAATAGCTACTAGACAAGGCGAACGTCCGGATTATAATGCTCAATTGGGTCAAAGTGGATAATATGACTCCCGGATCTTTCGAAGGCGAAAGGCACATGGAGGAATTTGCCTAGTTTCTTACGAATTGCATCTTGGAACTTTGGCTCGGCAAATATCAGCATAAATCCTCCACCGCCTGCTCCCAAAAGTTTTCCGCCGATGGCTCCGGATTCCCGGGCTGCCGCGTACATATCGTCGATGTGCTGATTTGTTATTTGAGAAGACAAACCTTTCTTGATCTGCCAGGATTGATCAAGAAGTTTCCCGAAGTCGGTGATGCTCGCCGAAGTATTCAATATCTTGATTGCTTCGGGAACGAGAGCCGCCATTTGGTGCAGTTCTTTTTCCTTATGTTTTGTATTTTTCATCTGCTCCGCTGCGATCTCTGAAGCGTTCCGCGAGAAACCAGTGAAAAAAAGCATTAAGTGACTCTGGAGCTCTGCTAAGCGCTGAGCGGTGAGCGCCATCGGGCTTACTCGAATCTTTTCCTGACCACCAAACTCTATTTTGTTAAAACCGCCGTAAGCAACCGCTACCTGATCTTGAGAACCAACATTTTCTTTAATCAAATCCTGCTCCACATGTATGGCATCAGTGGCTAGCTGACGTTTTGAAATAAGTTTTCCCTGTAAACCATGCAGGCCATGCAAAAAACCAACGGTGAACGCCGAGCTGGAACCGAGTCCTGACATGGCCGGAAGGTCGGAGTTGTGTTGCATCTCAATGCCACTGCTCAGGTTGGCGTAGGTAAGACAAGCGCGCACCGAAGGATGCTTGATCTCGTCTATAGTCTTGGCGTGTTCCTGGATGCTATACCGAATCTGATAGTTATGCGGAAAAAATGGCGGCAGATACCGACACGTTATGTAGCAGTATTTGTTAATGGTGGTTGAAAGCACAGCGCCGCCGTATTTATCGGCCCAGATGGGATAGTCCGTACCGCCACCGAAAAATGAAACGCGGAAGGGAGTTTTGGTGATAACCATGAAAATATAGGAGGGTTGGAGTGCAAACCCCGTTTAGCTTGCACGAGTGAGTATACGGGGACAAGGCCCGCGTGTCAAAGAAAAATCATCGCACAGAAGAAACACGACTCGCACTAGGATAATTCGCGAATGATCGCCTCGCAATTGATGTCCATTTTGTCGGAAACAGGGTTCAGCCACTTCTCATCGAGTGTTCGGCGTACCAAAATATCTTTCTCTAATCTCAAAGCTGCGGCTGCGGCACGAAGCGCGTACGCCGAGACATTTTCGCTCTTACTATCTTCGATAATGACTAGCTTTTTGGTTACCCGAACGCTCTCCAGAATTGGTTTCCAGTCGATCGGCGTCATATAGTTCACATTGAAGAGTGCAACTTTTAAACCGGCCTCCTTGAGCTCAGTGGCAAGCTGCCATCCATAGGGAAAGGCGAAGTTGAAGGTAACGATAGTGGCATCATCGCCTTCCAAATACTGAACGTACTTTGTATTCGGGTCGGCGGCCATGGGTTTACCAGGATCGATAATCTCCTGCTTGAACAATCTTTGACTGATGCTCAAAATACGAAATCCTGGCGCACCAAGATGACTCATAATGATGCGCTCTGCATCGTAAGCGTTTGTAATCGCATAGCCATCGACTCGAGCCATAGAGCAAATATCGGCGAAATTGTTAGAACTTGACTGCGGACCTTCATATCCCATATCGACGGTGACCGGGAAAATAGTAAAGGATCCCGAGGCATGGCCGATATTTCGGATGATGTTATAGGTGTTCACGATCTGATCTATGCCCAGATAAAGAAAGTCCAGTTGTTTCATGAGAAAAACCGCCCGTTTACCACCGAGCATCAGGCCGAAACCAAAACCGACCTGGGCGTTCTCGGTATTTGTCGTATTCAAAACTAAACTCTGACCATTTGGTGCCAGACCACGGGTAAAGCCGGCGAGGCGAGAACCAGCGTTAATATTCTGTCCGTAGGCTACGATGTCACTAAACGAGCTAAAGCGCTTCCGCAGCAGTGAGTTGATATATTCGATATAAGTTCGAGATTGTGCAGATTCCATGTTCCCCTAATTATGCAACTTCCTTTTGAAGAGTAGTAAACTGTTCCCGGGCCACCTCAGCCAGCATGGTTGAATCGAAATATTTTATGAGTACGTGGATTGGATCCTCGTCATTATCGCGTATAATCGGCCACTCGCTCAAAGACACTTCCGGAGCCGGACCGGCATGATAGTTTATGATTTCTCCTTCGGGATGTTCGGGCGTCTTGAGTCGCCAGTCCCCAAGTGTGTAAACCCTCACTTCCACACAGACCGGCGAGGAGGTGAGGATTGCATAGTCACGCATCTCCCTCAGGGCTTTGATATAAGCATATGGATCATTTCCTTTCAGGTGAAGGTATCGAAGACCCAAAGAGCGAGCCAGGGATTCAGTATCGATGGGACAACGCCGCTCTTTGACGTGAGTTCCAAGCGACCATTCGTTGTCTTCAATTAAGTACATAACCGGAACCTTGAGACTCTGGGCCATGAGCATGCTCTCATAAAACGAACCTTCTTCAATAGAGCCATCACCACCCAGGGCAATGACTACGTTCTTCTTATTATCCATTTTAAGGGACATGGCTAAGCCTGGTGCCACAGCGAGTTGGTTCCCAAGAATACTTGAGGTGTAGATGATGCCTCGTTCTGGGTTTAGCATGTTCATTGATCCTGAGCGTCCCTGATTCAGACCTTCGCGGTGGAGACGGTACTCCTCGAGAATCGGGCGCACCGCACCTGCACGCACGAGATTATAGGCAATATTGCGGTGGGTCGGAAGAAGATAGTCACCTTCCCTCATGATCTCGCTGACCCCGACAGCGATCGCTTCATGGCCCATCGCCAGATGGACGCCAACTTTCAATCGTTTCGCTTTTTGTTCTTCATTCACGATCATCTGACCAATTCGCAAACGGATTATCTCCTCGGCTATTCTTTTGTCCTGCTTCACTCGATCACTCATATCTCTCTATAGAAATATTAGGTGGCCTGCTTCCTGTCTGCTACGAACGTAGTGTACGGATCGGTAGTCTTAATTCCTTCAACCAACTCGATCTCGGGTTGCCAGCCAAGAAGCTCTTTTGCTTTTCGATTGGCTGGGTTTCGCATGTTCGCATCGTCTGGATTCGATTCTACAATCTTCACTTTCTTATTAAATAATGCCTCACTCTCTCGCACGACATCGCCCATCGTAACCATCACATCTCCTGAAAGATTGATAATCTGAAAGTCGGTCCGACCAAAAGCGCTGATAATGCCTCTCGCGATATCTTTCACATGCACGAAGCGGCGACCAGCCTTCTTGGAACGCATGAGTGTCACAACTTCATTTTTTTTCACATCATCGGCCACGGCTTCGACTGAACTCCAATCCTCCTTGCGAGGACCGTAGACTATAGAAAAACGGAAGATGGTCGTCGGAACGAACCCACGCTTATACTGGAGACGCAAGGTGGCTTCGCTGACAAGTTTTGAGAGGGCATATTCGGAAACATGGCCTGAGATATCGATCAACGACTCTTCGTCTTTTTCTTCATTGCCGATGAATTTCTCATACACCCACTCGCTTGAGGCAAAGATGAACTGTTTCGCTTTCTTCTCTTTAGCCACGCGCATTATGTTCAAAGTGCCCATAATGTTAGTTTCGTAGGCAGAGTAAGGATCTTGAAGACAGTCTCGATCTCGAGAAATGGCGGCCAAATGAACTACAACATCAACGTCCTCTGGAAATACATCCTTGATTTCTGGTTTTCGGATATCGCCTATTCGGAAATCGTACTTGTGGTCGTTTTTCTTTAAGAGATCGAAACCAACCACCTCGATATTTTTCGCGAGGCACTGACCAATGAGTTCGGTCCCAATGAATCCCTCAGACCCGGTGATTAGTATTTTCATAATCGGTAATTGTTTTTTGCAGACCTTCTTTAATACTCACGAGCGGCTGCCATCCAAGATCTCTCTTCACTTTTGTAAGATCGGCATAGGCCGCGTTTTGAAGATCCCCTTGAGCTGTCTCTTTAAAATTATCGTAATAGGCACCGCCCTTGCCCATGATTTCACACACCAGGCGCGCGATCTCGCGCACAGGGGTGAGATACCCAGAGCCAACATTGTACGTCGCAATCCCCTTCCCTTTTTCAACCGCGTCGACAAATACACGGGCCACGTCAGCTATATAGATAAAATCCCCTTGGGCTATTGGATTCTTGAGTTGTAGCGGAACACCCTCGGCGACCGTTCGCATAATGTATGGTATCAGCGAGCCTGAACGTTGTCCACCGCCATACGGGTTATAGGGGCGGAGCCAAACAAAATCAATTTTTTTCTCCTTAGCCAACTCAATACCGAGGAGATGCAATGCATGCTTAGCCGCGGTGAAAGGTGTAAACGGAGGGACCATTACATCGTCGTCTATCTTCCCAACTAATGTGCCGCACTCAAATCCAGTGCCTGTGGCGACGATTCTGGCACAGTCAGTGCCAGCGATAACATTCAAAAGATTAATCCCGTACTGTAAATTTTTGGAACACTGTGTATACGAAAAATCCGGTATACCCTCCCACGCCAAGTGGATTACTGCCTCCGGAGCGAATCGCTTTAAAGAATCCTCCCATGGCTCGACATGAGTCAGAGTACCTTGAAGAACACTCACTCCCTCCACGTGTTCAGAACGTTCCGTGAGAACGAGGACTTCGTGCTTCCGAGCAATAAGTTCGGCAACCACCGACCGACCAATAAATCCAGTTCCACCGGTAACGAATATCCGCATGGTGATGATAGTAGCTTGAAGTGCCTAGGGCTGTCCACTTACAACGTTTACTACGGACAAGCGCAATGACAAACAAAGAGATAAAAAGCCCGTCATCGCTAATGCGACAACGGGCTTGTGATTACGAAAACTTTGGATAGTCGGGATAAAGACCGAGCTCGATCCGCTGACCTTCCACTTCTTCGATGTAGTCATTCATAGCGCCAACGAACCGCTTCATCAGCTCCATGGCTCGCGGGAGACGCACACACACCCGAGATGACGGATCGATCCAGTCACGCCGGCACTCGAAGTTTTTGAAGACTGATCGCGGGTTGCGATAGGAATGCGCTTCCGGATCGTGCGAGAGATGAACCGGATCGAGATCCGGCAACTCCAGCCAGAAGCGTGTAGCATGCATCACCTCTTCCGCCATGCTGCAGATAATCCGATCGGCGTCCATCAAGGTGACGAGAACCGGATGATCCTCGGAATTGTTGAAGCCGCTGTGCTTCAGCACGGCATCGACTATAAAGTCTTCGTCCGTGCTGGCGAACGATTCACCTCCTGCGAGCCAACTTCGGACCATCGTCATGACCTCAGCGTCGGGGACATCTTTTTTCCCTACGCCACGTGCGTGTTGCAACATGCGGTCGGCGTTGTGGCAGAGACCTGCCGCTGCGGCTATTCTTGCCGTGAGCGGAGTTGGCGCGATCATCAGACAGACCTGAGCCGCGCGCAAGGCGTGGTCAAAGTCGTGACCCGTGCCGTCCATCTTGTGCTCCTGATGAGCATCGCGGATGATCCGGGTCAGTCGCGGGTAAATCTCCCAAACTTTCTTGTTCTGGTCCACGGGAACCTCCTATTTACGGGTTGACGGTTGCGGAACTGGCCCAATAGTACAAGATTTATGAGATATTGTCAACTAACTATCCCGCGTGTTCCGCCTCGGTTTTTAAATATTGGAGAACTCGTTTCGTTTGACCACCTGATACCCCTTAATCAGTTCGGCGATGCCCTCTTTAAGCGAGACCTGGGTCTGATAGCCTGTTTTTTCGATTTTAGTGTTTGAGATGACATAGTTTCGTTTGTCCGGATCTTCGCCGATTGCCGATTCGACAAATACAAATTTTGGCAACTGCTTTTGTATCTCCGCACAGAGTTCTGCCTTGGACAAGTTCGCCTCCGTCAGTCCGACATTGTATGGCTCGTTTTTCATTGTATCGAAATTCTTCATCGCCTGCAGGAATGCCCGAGCAACATCGCGCACATGTATATAGTTTCGTTTGAAATGCGGTTCGAAGAGCACAACTGCACGATCGTTCACGGCTCGATAGACAAAGTCATTGACGAGAAGGTCGAGGCGCATGCGTGGTGAAATACCAAAGACTGTGGCGAGACGAAACGTGACAGCATCACCAGCTTTGAGTAGCTTCATTTCGGCTTCCACCTTCAACTTTCCATACAGAGACACGGGATCAAGGGCACTTGTCTCGTCGCAGAAAGCCACACCTTCGGCCATGCGGCCATAGCCGCTGTTTGTGTTCGGAAAAATGATCTTCTGTCCTTTCTTACGAAGTTTGATGAGCATCTCCACTGCCTCCAGGTTTGTGGTCCGGGCTGCAATCGGATCCTGGTCACAAAGAGGCGCACCCACGAGACAGGCAAGCGGGATGATAAAGTCTTTTCCTTCGATGTGTTTCGCGATCAACTTCTCATCGCGCGCATCACCGCGCACAACAGTGAGGTTTGGGTCGTAACAAACATCAAGAAGCGACGTCTGGCCGTATATAAAACTATCAATAACCGTTACAGCATAACCGGCGCGCAAAAGCTCCGGAACGAGTATCGAACCAATGTAGCCAGCGCCCCCGGTGACGAGTACGTTTTCCATGTGTCTCCAATCCTAAAACACACCGACCGTTTCTGCAATGGGCGCTCGGTTACAATTCCTTTGGATTAACGGGAAAGTAGAACTCGACACCTTTTTTAATGAGTTCTTGATTGTTCGCTAGTATCTCCTTCTTGAAATTCCAGGCCAACACATAATAGATGTCTGGTTGTTCTACGATATCTTTTTCAATAACGATCGGAATATGCATCCCCGGCGAGTAGAGTCCGCGTCGTAGTTCGTTCTTTTCAGTCAGACACTCGACGAGATCGGGACCGATGCCATAGTAGTTGAGCAAGGTATTTCCTTTGACTGGAGCGCCAAAACCGAACACTCGCTTACCGGCCTGTTTGGCTTGGCGCAGATAGGCCACATTCTCATCTTTCATACTCTGGATACGCCTAGAGAAAGCCCGATATGTCTCAATGTCATTGGTTTTCTCTTCGGCTTCGGCTTTACGCATAGCATGCAATCGATCACTGGACTTCTGTTTTCCGCGGTGGGCAATGTAACCGATCACTGAACCGCCATGAATTGGTGCTAGATACGCGTCGAAAAGTTCCAAACCATGACGACCCAACAAGGTTTCGATAGTTTTCAAAGTATAGTAAAGCAAATGTTCGTGATAAATTTGATCGAAGGCTCCATTCTCTACAATGCTCTTCATATATAAGAACTGAACCATAAAAACGCCGTTCTCTTTTAGGCTTTCTCTGATGCCATCGGCGACCGAGTGAAGTTCTTCAAGGTGAAAAAATACGCCAGCGGCGTTCACGACGTCAAATTTTCGATTGAGCTGTTTTACAAAATCAAGATTAAAAAATGCGGTGGCCGTTGGAACGCCGGCGTCATTGGCCATTTTCGCTGGCGTTGCTGCCGACTCCACACCGAGAACTTCATATCCCAGATGCTGGAAATGCTTTAGCTGGGTACCGTCGTTCGAACCGATATCGAGCACCGACTTCTCGGATAGGTTCTTGAAAAAACGATCATCTACTTCCTCGGCCATCTTCCGGAAGTGTTCGTCGAGCGATCGCGTCACACCAGAAAGATAGGTGTGGTTTCCAAACATGATCTCCTTCTTGATCGTGTAGTCAAGCTGAGTCGTAGAACAGCCTTTGCAGTACACTACGCGCAAAGGATAAAAAGCTTCCTTGCCAACCTCCTCTTTTTTTAAGAAGTGATTCCCCCAGGGTTGGTTCCCGAGATCGATAACGGGCTCCAGATCGGTTGCATCACAAACGCGGCAGATCATTTTAGAAATAAGAATTAAATAATTGAATCATCTCTCCGACGAATTTCTCCTGACTGATCGCATACCCTCCCTCGGGAGAGGCGATCCATTTATTAATGTTTCCAATATACTCGTTATACTCGCTCTCGTCCATATTGCGGAGGTAGTGATCGAGTTTCGCAAAGTCGCAGTCGAATTTCCGGAAATCGATGAAACACGCCGGCGGGAATATATCTGTAATATCCGGCGCTCCCCAGTAGATCGGCACTGCCCCGGCATAGAGAGAGTCTTTCATATACTGGACGTACCCTCCAAGATAGGAGTTCTCTAGCACGAGCGAAAACCGATACTGTTTCAAGGTCTCATATTTATCATCAGGCGACCCGCGATAAGATTTTTTTATGCTTGCGTCATAGGCCTGCGTGTAGCGCACCGGCGTATTCCAGCCGCGACCATAAAGATCAAAGTCGTCGTACTGGGAAAAGTATCGAATGGCCTTAAGGCGGTCAAGATAGCCTTCTCGATTAGTAAAAGTTGGCATCGGTTTTATGACATTCATAACGTTCACATACAATCTATGCAACCAGTGGACGCGTGTGTTTTTCTGGATCATCACCAGAAACTTCTTGCTCCCGAAGCCAGGGGCGACCTGTCGCACGTGAGTATAGTAACCGTGTGGCGTATACTGCGGATGGAACTGACTCTTTTTCGATACCCAGCTTTTCACTCCCCGCATCACAACCGAGTGATCGAAGTGGCTGGTCAGCCAGGTGAGATTCCAATAAAATTGGCAGGCGTAGAGTGGATTTTCTGAACTACGGATAATAGCTAGCTTTACTCCCTCTTTCTGCAAAGCCAGCGAGGTCTTCAGGTCAGCGTCGTCACGCTCTCTTACACAGATCGCCTTCGGTTTTTTCGGTAGCGCGAAATAGATGTCAGAAGTAATCAGCTGAATCCCGTTCTTGAGGCATTCTTCGTAGAGGTACACTGATGAATAGTTGGCCCACTCTTCCTTGGCCACGTTCCGATCGAAACATAAATTTTCCCGCGAATGAGGTCCGATGGTATCATAGACAACAACTTTTTTGTTAGTAAGAGAAATTTTCATTACTGCCTATTGTGTCGCAGATAAAACACCATTCAAAAGAAAGATTAACCGGATCACGTCGAAACACACTATGTTCACGAAAAAACCCACTATCTTTCGTACGAGACTACCTCTCCGATAATCCAGCGGAGCTTTTTGGAAACCGTATGCGAGGCTCCGTTCTACTTTACATAGTGACCTGCTTCATCACGCTGGGAAAGTATTGGATCTTTGATCGGCCACCATATATTAAACTTCGGATCGTCGAAGCGGTAGGTGAACTGGCCATCCGAATTATAGTACTCCGATTGTTTATAATGGAAAATTATTTTGTCGGTAAGCGCTAGATGACCATTCCCGAACTTTGGCGGTACGAGTACAAGCCAGTGATTCGCGTCCGAGAGCGTGAACGACACCCACTGGCCATACTGTTTGGATTGCGGGTCGGCATTCGCTACCACAAAATAGAACCTCCCCAATTTGCAGTCGATAAGCTTCCAGGTCCGATCATCACCATGCAATCCCCGCAATACATGCTTCGATGATACGGAATAATCATCTACTACGAAATCCAAATTGATGCCGTTCTTTGCAAAGAGCTCCTTGTTATACGTTTCTGTGTATGTTCCACGAAAATCCTCGAAGGTTTCGGGCTTAATGAGCACCACACCGTCGAGCTTTGTTTTGACGAATTCCATGTTCATAGTTATTGAGCGTGAAATAATTTGGTTGTTATACAATTCAGTGATCTGACGTGTTTTTCCTTCCTGATTAATCCTAAACTGTTGCCCGAGAGAAGGCAAGGGTTGCACGCGTTTACCACATATGGGACTCTTTTTTGTAATCAACTTTTTTCTGACGATACCATTTCTGAGCAGCTTCGTATTTCTCCAAGGTACCAATGTCAATCATGTTTTCTTTCGTCGGGAGGCCATAGAGATCTCGGCGTGTTTTCATGAGAGGGGGTAGGATTTCGCCATCTAACTTAGCGGGAAAGTCAGAGGGGATAAAATCAAGCAGTTTTTTTGACCACATGCTAAACCCGCCATTTATGTGGTATTTATCTCCGAGTTCGGTAATCCCATGTGGTCGAGTGAGCCAGGCAGTAATACGGTGTGTGTTTGGATCAATCTCTGCCACATCACCATTTTCAGGGATATCAGAATCTTTCAAAACCAGGGTCCCAAATGCTTGATGGTCCTCATGAAACTGTAAGAGCGGCTGGAAGTCGTAAAAATGAAGCTGGTCACCATAGATGAGAAGAAATGGATCGGAGAGGAGAGGCTCCATTTTTTTTATAGCCCCGGCAGTCTCGAGGAGTTTTTTGGTTTCGTCAGAGTAGTTGATTTCTACCCCCAGGCGTTCACCACCTCCAAGGTGAGTAGTGATCTTCTCTGGAAGAGAATGGAGATTGATCACAAATTTTCGAAAGCCCTGGTCTCGTAAAAGCGTGATGGTGTGTTCTAGGAGTGGTATCCCATCAAATGGCATCATCACTTTGGGAGTGGTTTCGGTTAAAGGACGCAATCGCGTGCCGAGTCCGGCTGATAAAATAGCAACGGTAATTTTTGAGGGATCGGTCATGTTGGTTTACCTGCCGGCGGTGATCATATGATCGAAGTATTCTTTAAAGTATTTCGTCATAAGGTGCATGATCGTATGATGGACACTTTCAACAATTTCGTACTGTCCTTTTTCGGTTTTGACGAGAATCTTGGCATCAGAGAGTTCGTTCAACTTACCACCGTCAAAACCAGAGAGACCAATGACAGGAACTTTACGTTCTTTGGCTAGCTCGACAGCTTTAATAATATTCGGCGAGCTACCAGAGCTCGAAATCGCAATCAGAACATCGGCATCCTGGAGATAGTTCTTGAGTGGACCAGCGAAGATCATGTCAAAACCAACATCATTGGCCCAGGCTGTGATTTCTGATTCGGTTGAAGGCAAGCGAATGGCTTGGAAACGTCGGTGATTCTTATCGAGGTGGTGACTAAAGACGGTCTTATTAAAATCACTAACCCAGTGAGTAGCGATAGCCAAGGAACCGCCGTTTCCGAAGACATAGATCCGGCCGTCTCGTTCGTAGGCCGCCTCTAAAATGTTTATCGCCCGGGAGATCTCTTCGGCCGGCAGTTGGGCTAATGAGGCAGAGACTTGATCGGCAAATTGTTTGATAAATTCTTTCATGCAAAAGCTGATGGTTGGCCGTCTCCGTGGTACAAGATTTCAGCGCCGGATTGAACAAAGTGGACTGGGATTTCTCTAAATTCATTGAGGCGATTCTGTTCGGCAGTTTTTTTCATGGCGAGTCTTATTGCAGGGTGGCTTCCCGGAGGAGCAATAAACATAAGACAGCCGCCTGCTCCTGCCCCCAACAATTTTCCACCCCAGGCTCCGTTTTTGAGTCCGGTACTATATAAATTATCAATGACTGCATTAGAAAGATTCGAGGCCAGACTCCTTTTTCGTTGCCAGCCTTCGTGTAGCATCTCTCCCATCTTTTGCATCTGGCCATTTTCAAGATAAGAAACGAATTGTGGCACAGAGTCGGCCATCTGCTTCATCGTTTCAAACTTATCGTCATCGTTCACGTTTCGTTTTTGTTCATGTAAGACAGAGGAGGTATCTCTCGTAAGCCCAGTGAAGAAAACGAGCAGGTGATTTTCTAAGAGGAAACGCTTTTTGAAGTCCAGAAGGACTGGCTCCACATCCACAGTATCGTCGGAATTGAACCGGATTCTATTAAAACCCCCGAAGGCAGAGGCGTACTGATCCTGAGGCCCGATTGGTTCTTTGAGGAGTTCCATCTCAAGATAAGCGGCAGCTTCGGCAGATTCACGAGCATCTAATTTTTTACCAAGAAAGGCGTGGAGGGCTTTCATCAAGGCCACGGAAAAACTCGACGAAGAGCCGAGACCTGTTTTCGCGGGCATATTGGCAAATGAGGCGATCTCGAGGCCGCTCTTAATGCCAAGATGTTTCAAGGCTTCCCGGATACGACTGTGCCGCAGGGCATCAGGATGATCAACAGTCTCAGAGATTGAGTAGCGAGCCGAGATCTTGTCGATCATTGGTGTGCGATTAATCACGACATAGACATACTTATCAATCGCCGAAGAGATGACCTGTCCGGGATAGCGCCGATAAAAATCAGGGAGATCAGTCCCGCCACCAACAAAACTGATGCGAAGCGGAGCACGAACGACGATCATTGGCATAGACTTTAAAATATTTACCTTCTACAGTCAATGGCTCACTTCCACCTACGTTCGATCATTTTTATCTTTCTAGTTCGAGCTTTGTCTAGAACCCATCTCAAAAATATATCAAGTCGCGTTTCAGGCTGTTTTCCCGATTACGCAAGGCGCCGCTTCTCGAAGGTGTACTTTGCGTACTCCGAGAAAGCGGCAACACAGCGTATCGGAAAAACAGACAAAACCCTTGGGGATAGGACTCCCGAACGCGATACCAGTGTCACTTCGGAGCTCAATGTGCCGCGAGCACACCTTCGTCCTTGTTTCGCGGTATCGCATTCAGGAGTCGATATCGCGGCTGCTATATTTTTGAGATGGGTTCTAGAAGACTAATGTCTTATCTTTCTGGATTACTTCTTGGGAAAGAAAGGCGTGGTTCGAAGCCAGTCGATGTAGGCACTGACTGATTTCCGGGGATCAGCTGTTGGACGCCAGCCTAATTTTTTTAATTTGCTTACGTCGGAGACAGCATGACGGGTGTCGGTGCGGCGAAAGCCAGCAAGATGAATCGGCGAGGTGGAGTGGGCTACCTCCTTCACGAGGCGAGCGAACCAACCAACTTCATACGCCTGACCTCCGCCAACGTTAAAAACTTCGAAATTTGCCTTGGGGTGAGTGAGGAGAAGAACGTTCGCAGCGACAACATCCTGGATATTAACAAAATCTCTCTTCTGATGACCGTCCTCGTAGACCGAAATAGGTTCTCCCCGAAGGGCCTGGAGAACGAAGATGCGCAGGGCGCCAGAGTAGAGATTCAGAGGAGACTGACGAGGTCCCTGAACGATGGAGTAGCGAAGAATGGTCGTGGGAATTTGATAGGTTTTCCCTAGTCGAAGAGCCAGGTGCTCGAGCGCCTCTTTGGAGAGACCATAGGAGTTGGTGGGAGTGACAGACTGATCTTCTTTAAAAGGCAACGAGCGAACCGGGGAGCCATGCGAGCAGAGAATCTCAAACTGTTTATTTTGGAAAGCTTCTTCTGAACGCAGTTCGGGGTAGAATATTTTTTTATTATGTCGACATTGGTAGGCACCGTCTCCATAGACGAACTGAGAACTGGCCAAAACGATTTTTTTGACGGGTAGTTTTTTCTCCACAATGATTTCATAGAGCAAGGCGGAACTGACCGTGTTGTGACTAAAGAAGTTGCTGAAGTCGGGCCGTTGATCTTGATAGGCAGCGAGGTGATAGACATACGTTACTCCCCGGAGTGCTCGGAAGAGTATTTTTTTATCGCGAGCATCGCCTCGAATTAATTCATATCCTTTGCCCTGGACATACTTTGGCCACTGACCTTGGTGTACTGGTGGCACTAACGCATCAAGAATTCTCACTTTAAATCCTCGCCTTGCTAACAAGTCGGCAGTGTGCGAACCAATAAATCCTGCCCCTCCGATAATAAGAACACTTCCTTTCATTATTGCGATTTATTTTTTCTTATAGGTTTCCCCGACAACTCCGTGAACTTTCAACTCCTCTTCCACCATCATTTTTACTAAATCATCGAACTTAGTTTTTGGTTGCCACTGTAGTTTCTCCTTTGCCTTACTAAAATCGGCAATGAGGCTTTCCACTTCGGTGGGACGATAGTACTTCGGATCAATTCCGACATACGGCTCCCAATCCTCAATTCCGGCGTGTCGAAAAGCGGCATCTACGAAATCACGAACGGAGTGACTTTCGCCGGTGCCGATCACATAGTCATCCGGTTCTGGTTGCTGCAACATCATCCAAGCTGCTTCCATATACTCTGGCGCATATCCCCAGTCGCGACGAGCGTCCAAGTTTCCCAAATAAATTTTATCTACTAAACCAGCGGCGATCTGGGCGACGCCTCGGGCAATCTTTCTCGTTACAAACGTTTGCCCCCGACGCGGTGATTCGTGATTAAATAAAATACCGTTGACGGCAAAGATGCCATACGCTTCGCGGTAATTTTTCGTCGTGTGGTACGCAAAAACCTTGGCCGAACCATAGGGACTGCGTGGGTAAAACGGTGTTGCTTCGTTTTGCGGTGGTGGTGTCGCACCAAACATTTCCGAGGAAGATGCCTGATAAAATTTTATCTTCTTGCCGGTATGTGCTTCGTAATCCTTAATAGCTTCTAAAATACGAAGTGTTCCCAGTCCGGTAATGTTGCCGGTATATTCAGGAATATCAAAACTGACTCGAACGTGAGACTGGGCACCGAGATGATAGATCTCATCCGGCTGAATCTCATATATTAATTTCCGGATCGTGCTCGCATCGGTAAGATCGCCGTGATGCAAGAAAAAGCGCACGCCCTCGCTATGCGGATCTTTATAGAGGTGGTCTATTCTCTCGGTATTGAATGTGGAAGCGCGACGAATAATGCCATGAACCTCGTAGCCTTTTTCAAGAAGAAGTTCCGCGAGATAGGAACCATCCTGGCCGGTCACACCGGTTATAAGGGCTTTTCTCATAGTCAGAACGTTAGCGAACTGTCGTCGTTGTGGCTTTTGGCTGAGCTGGTTGGCTTTCTAAATACGCCTTAACGCGATCATCCATTGGCCACAACTGTATGATCGTATTGGCTACTTCCAACGCCTTCGCATTATCTCCTTGAAGGCGATAGAGATCGAAAAGACCGTAGAGGAACTGGGGGCGATGAGGAGCGAGCTGTCGTCCAAGAGTTAAATACTCTTCAGCTTTTTCGAGATACTGAGGATCTTTTGTTTGCAACGCTACAACCTGATGCATGGAACCGAGAACGTACAAATTTTGATCGAAGCTCATACCTCGTTGACGCGTAATTATTGGATCGAATAATTCTTTTACCAAACCAACAAGTTCAACGCTGGTTGAGGCTTGATCTGGTTCAAATCGCTGGATCGTCGAGAGAATCACACTGGCAAAGTGACGCACTACTTCTTCCTGACCGATGGGGGAAGGAATATCGAAGGGAGTGGCGAAGGCTCGCTTTACATCATCGAGTGATCGCATCTGATCCATGGATTGCAGGGTGATGATAAAAGCTTTGGATTTTTGAAGTGGCAAGTACGAGCCAAAATAGATAGTCCAAAGAAGAAAGGCGCTACCGACAAGAGCAATGATCTGGCGAGTCATTTTGTTATCGTCTTGTGTTTTCATGATTGGTGTTCCTGGTGATGATGCAATGGCAGATCTCCGGACTTAAAGAGGAAGCTGGCAAAAGCCAAGAAGAAGAAAACATTGAGGTAGATAGGAAGGACATCGAACAGAATCAGTCCTTGCACCAGATATCCGACTGGCAAAGCTACCATGAGCGCTGCTGCCCACGGAGAAAGATGGAATCGCTCCGCCATCAAGGGACCGCCGTGATGTAAATCCTTTAGCCACGGTAAACGTATTCCAAAAAATTGCAGGTAGAAAACGACAAACATGCCAAGGAAACTGAGGAACCCAAGAAGACCTGTTTCTGCCAAGTAATCAAAGAGGATACTATGAGCGCGATCGAACCAGGTTTCTGTCGCTTCGCCAGGAACAAAGTGACGAGCATCAAAATGCTTATCGAAGACTGAGCTGAAATTTTCTGGTCCCCAACCCAAAAGCGGTCGATCCAAAAATCCCTGCCAAGCGCTATTCCAGGTCCAGAGACGAGTCTGGGCCGTTCGTTCGGTAAGACTAATGTTGAAGAGGCGGCCGATCGGCAACTGTTGAATAAATGGCCGGTCGCCGAGAGAAAAAACTATAGCCGCGCCAATCAGGCCAACCAACAAGACACCGCCAGTTTTTTTCCGCGACGGCCGATGGCTGATAAATAAATAGACTAAGAAAACAAATCCAGCGGCAAGAATACCCAGGAATGTTCCTCGAGTCTGGCTGAATATAAAGAAAGCGAAAAATATAGCAATCAATCCAAAATAGAGAGCGGTTTCTAGGTGCTTACTCTTGAATCGGTGCAATGACCACAAGAATAAAGCGTAGGCCATGGTGAACATAAGATACGGCGCAACGTAAGCAGGATTACCCAATGAGCCCTGAAAACGGTTATTGAGGAAAAGACCTGAAAGCGTTTTGGGAATATTTTCTCTTGGCAAGCCCTGGTAAGGAGAAATCATTCGGCTTATAAAACCATTACAGCTCGTAATCTGGCCTTTGAAATCTACGGAACAAAACCAGCTCTGGTTATAGAGGAAAAGATAAGCTAAGACACCATAAAGAATCATGAGGCAGGCCGCTCCAAGCGACAGCTTCATCGCCCATTCCCAGTCTGATTTCTTCTGGAAAAGGACAATCGAGAGGACAAAGAATGCATAATAATGGAGCATCTGGAACGCTCCTTCGCCTCGTTCAAAGTTAGACCAGAAAGCGCCGTTTGGATCATGCGCAAAAAGAGCGGCCGAGAGGAACATGAGGACGAAGAGAGAAACCGCCAAGAAGAGCGGCCGAGAAAGGAGATCTTTGATCACCCGGTCACTATCCTCTTTCTTTCCTTGAAACGCCCACCACAAAAGCCAAGCTATCAGCGAAAGGCTCACCATCGTTCGGAAAAAGTAGTACTTACCGCCGATGAATGGAAAGAAGGTTCCCGTTATGACAATGATGACAGAGAAGAAAGCGGCATACAGAAACCATTTAGAGATCGTGAGGAACATATTGTTTAGAATGTCTAATTACTAATAACTAATTGACCTAATGAAATGCCGAAGTTATAAAATTTACTCATTGATTAGAAATTAGAATAATTATGAATTAGTCATTTATTTTGCATATTCCACCGCTCGCATCTCGCGGATAACATTGATCTTAATCTCGCCAGGATATCGTAACTCAGACTGCACCTTGTTGGCAATCTGGCGGGCCAGCTCCAAAGCGCCGAAGTCATCGATCTTCTCCGGAATGACAAAAACCCTCAACTCTCGTCCAGCGGAGATGGCGTACGAACTTTTCACCCCCGGAAACTCGCTCGCGATTTTCTCGAGATCAGCCAAGCGCTTGACATAGTTTTCCAAGGTGCCGCGGCGGGCTCCCGGCCGGGCGGCAGACAGAACATCCGCGGTCGTAACCAGGAAAGCCTCTGGAATGGCGTACGGATACTCGTCGTGATGCGACTGCATCGCTTCGATTACTTTTTCGGCGATACCGTACTTTTTCAAAATCTTCCGGCCAATCTCCACATGCGTGCCCTCGACCTCGTGATCAATGGCTTTGCCGATGTCATGCAACAAGGCGCCTTTCTTGGCCACCATCACATCCAGTCCCAATTCAGATGCCAGATACGAAGCGATATGCACCATCTCCAAAGAGTGATTCAAAACATTCTGACCAAAGCTGGTGCGGAAGTGCAGTCGGCCAACCAGTTCCAAAATTTCTTTCGGCAGATCATAGATTCCTACCTCCATCGTGGCCGCTTCGCCAATCTCGAAGATCCGTTTCTGGAGCTCCTGTCGCGCCTCCTCCACTTTCTCCTCAATCTTGGCTGGCTGGATACGGCCGTCCTTAATTAATTTTTCGAGAGCCAGACGCGCCACTTCGCGACGGAACGGATCGAACGATGAAATCACGATCGTATCCGGTGTTTCATCAATAATAAACTCTGCGCCGGTCGCCCGTTCGAGCGTACGGATATTTCTTCCTTCGCGGCCGATAATCTTTCCCTTGATCTCCTCATCCTGAAGATGAAAAACAGTCGTGGTCATCTCCGCTACATGCGAACGGGAGTAGCCCTGAAGCGAGGTGTAGATAATCTCGGACATCTTCCGATCAATCTCCGCCTGACGCTCCTGAATCATCTTTTTCGAGAACACAAAAACCTCCTCGCGATAGGACTCCGCAATCTGGCGGAACATCTCCTCTTTGGCCTTCTCCGGCGAAAGACCGCTGATTTCGTGGAGCTTCTTTTCGATACCCTCTCGTTTTGCCTTCAACTCACGCTCATCATCAGAAAGTTTGTCCAATTTCTGCCGCAAACCTGTTTCTTCTTTATGCGCTTCGGCGAGACGCTTGTCTAAACCCTCCTCCCGTTCCAGAACCCGTTTTTCCAAACTGATAATCTCCGCCTTCCGCTCGCGATCCTCACGTTGCATGTCGGCTAAAACATCAGCCGCTTTTTTCTGCGCCTCAACGACAATCCCCGCCGCCTTCTGTTCGGCGGCTTCAATCCGTCCTTTTGACTTTTGCTCGATCGAGTTAGCCTGCTGTGCTCCCCAGAGATGCCGAATCAGATACCCAACTGCCAAACCGCCCAGAAGCACCCCTACGAGTAGTGGTAAATTCATGTGAATAATGTGTTCCCAAACCGATGGAAAAATTGTTCTTAAGCATTAATTCGGGAATAAAATAAGACTTTTTACGTGGTTCCATTATAGATTAATGTAGGTAGGAGGTCAACACGTAAGTTGACGAAGCAACTCCGAAGTGGTATTAAAGCGGTTAGTCACTGTCCTAATAATAATTGCCTGTCACATAGGGTGACTGGCAATAAGGGCATTCTTTGAAATCCCCTATAAGGAGAGACGAAAATGAAGGGAAAATCAGTGCGAGAAACAGTCCGACCCCCGGAAGAAGCAACGCTTGGCGAAGCCGGATTCGAAGGCCCGACCATATCGGAAGCCTTTGGCGCCAAACTCGGCAAGCGAAGCTCTTTCGTCGTGGTCGCAAACGCGGCAATCACCCTCGAAGGGATGCGCGTCGGAGCTCAAGTGCGACTCAAACATCTGGCCCGTCGTGGTGGCACCTGCGAGTTCACTCAAAAGTTCCTGGAACGAGCCTTGGATTTCGAGGCTTGGGCCGATGAGGAGTTAGCTCGAACGATTCGAACACATCCGGCCGCCCGCTGGTTCACCAGAATCAAAGGCACCGGCGGTGAGCGGATCGGCAAGGTTGTGGGTCATATAGAGGCCTTCGGCACGTTCTATCGTGTGGGGGATCTCATGATCCCCCAAGGTATTGTGCGAGAACCGATCATGGTACCCCTACGAACCGGTGGAAGCGAGGAGGAAATCCCTACGCCCATGATCTGGGTCGAGGGCATCGAACGACTCACCACGCCATCGAAACTTAGGAAGTACGCTGGTCTCCTTCCCGATCAAAAGCGGGAGGCAGGTCACAAGCTCGGTTTCAATGCCGAGTTGCGGACCATGTACTGGCGGCTTGGCGGAGGACTCATCAAAGCCAATGGAAAGTACAAAGGCTTCTACGACCATTACAGAGCCCGTCTGGAAAGAAGGTTCGCCGCCGAGGGAAAAAGAATCGTGCCCACGCCGAAAGGACGATTCTGCTCAAAGTGCACCATTGACGTCATCGTCAAAGCCGCGCTCTTCTGCCCTACCTGCGGGGAGAAACTCGGACTCAAAAAGGAACCGGAGGGAGTGTTATTCAAAGGGCATGTCCATGCCATGGCCATGCGCCGCATGATCCAGCTCTTCTCCGATCATCTCTGGGTTGTCTGGCGGGAAGCACTCCAACTACCCGTCATGCTGCCCTATCCTATCGAGCACATGGCCGACCAAGGGCACCGCACGTTCATCAGTCCCTGGGACATGGTGGATTACGACGAAGATCCCAAGCGCTTACGTTAAAAACCCAACACACAAGCGAGCCAGCTTGCACGAGTAACTCATGGATAGTAAGCGAGCCTAACTAGCAAAGTAACTCACCGAAGGCAAGCGAGCCACTTTGACAGAGAAACTCATATTCAGTGAGCGAGCTGCTACCGAAAAGAAACTCAAAACAAGAGCGAGCCATCAGCACAGATAAGCTCACGTCGTGGAAGCGAGCCACTTCATTCGAGAAACTCAAGGTCAGAGAGCGAGCTGTCAACCCTGAGCAATTCAAGACCAAAAAGCGAGCCATCTTCCGAGAGAAACTCAAGGCAGATGAGCGAGCCATGCCCCAGAAGAAACTCGAAAGTGACAAGCGAGTCTTGAATGGGGAGTAACTCAAGCTTTTAGAGCGAGCCTTCCGAAGGCAGAAACTCAATGGTGATGAGCGAGCCAGTACGCCTGAAAACCCCTTGAAGGTGAGCGAGCCTCGAGAAAAGAGAAACTCAATCTTGGCGAGCGAGCCCGTCCTGAGGAAAAACCCATACGACGCGAGCGAGCCCGAAGACTGCAGTGACTCAAAGGGAACGAGCGAGCCAAGTTGTTGGAGAAACTCGTGGAAGACAAGCGAGCCGAGCCGTGAAAGTAATTCATCGGACGGAAGCGAGCCTCGAGAAAAGAGGAACTCAATCTTGGCGAGCGAGCTAGTGGATAAGAGAAGCTCAACGGAAAGGAGCGAGTCAAGGTCGGCAAGAAGCTCATCAAGAGAAAGCGAGCCGATCATCTAGAGAAACTCTTACGCTAAGAGCGAGCTGACCAGCTCAAGAAACTCAAGCAAGAAGAGCGAGTCTTCAGTCTGAAGAAACTCAATGGCCACAAGCGAGCCAGTAAGTTTAACCAACCCATGTAGGGGAAGCGAGCTTGGAATCAGAAGTAACTCAAATGACGAGAGCGAGCCATCATTTTCAAGAAACTCAATGAAAATGAGCGAGCTAAGTTTCGCTAGAAACTCGTTGAAATGGAGCGAGCCATTGGCAAACAAGGAACTCACGGACAAAGAGCGAGCCACATTTGTTGAGAAAATCAAAGGAGAAGAGCGAGCCACATCTTGTGAGAAACTCATCAAGAGAAAGCGTCTCTCCAAATTTTTTACAACCGAACACATCTGTGTTCGGTTTTTTCATTTTTAGCTAAACATTCTCTTTTCCGATACAATTAAGTAACAAACTCAATGCCGAAATCCCCTCACCTCATGAGAAATGAGTTGTTGGGAGCTTATTTGTCCACGCACGAAACTATGACTACACAAGAGTCGAAAAATATACCTAGATTCGGTCGCTTTCAAGCGACGGTTTCTCATTAGGTGTGGGGATGAAACCCGTAATGGTCTTAATTGTGCTCGACGGCTGGGGAATCGGAAATCACGATGCCTCCAACCCGATGCGCCAGGCCAAAATGCCGACGTTTGACTGGCTGCGCGAGCATTTTCCCATGACCAGTCTCCAGGCTTCCGGAATTTCCGTCGGTCTCCCCTGGGGCGAAACCTCAAATAGCGAGGTCGGTCACCTGACGATCGGCGCCGGGAAAGTTATTTATCAGTACTATCCGCGCATTATTCTCGGCATTCGCGACCAGAGTTTTTTTGCGAACGAAGCCTTGCTCGGCGCCTGTGAGCATGCGCGCAAAAATAACTCGGCCGTAAATCTGATGGGGCTTCTCACT
>ERZ1292623.1062-Hain-H51-01um-R1-1062-length-27320-cov-6_pt1 | contig 27320 bp, 23 predicted proteins | sample MGYA00564398_ERZ1292623 | MGnify/ENA primary metagenome ERZ1292623 (study PRJEB36523, sample SAMEA6512633) | groundwater metagenome | collected 2019-01-07 | study: AquaDiva: Metagenomics assemblies of 32 groundwater samples | reverse complement strand
ACTTAAATAAGAGGAAACAGACAGGGAGGATCAAGATATGAATCAAGATTTGAAGTACACAACTGGAATTCTTCTGTCCCGCCTATCTCGATTCATTCTGGCAATGTCTGCCGACAGACGAGGCCTAAGAGTAGGCATATGGCTCTTCAGGCTCATCAAGAGGAGACTCGAAGAGGGAGATCGGGCGATGGAAGAATTAGCTCAAATCAAGAGTGGTCGCCCGCAGAGTTGGCACATATCACACGAGGCTCAAGGTGAATAATGAGTCGAACCTACCGAGGTCCTGCGAGGAAAGCAGGACCTCTTTACTTTTTGTAATTTGCATTTTGCGCTACGATTTTGTAGTATTTCACTATGTCAGTACGGATGCGACACACAAGTTCTCACACGGCTAATCGCCGCTCACACCATGCCCTTACGGGGATGCGCTTGAGCAAGTGCGAGAAGTGTGGCTTGGAGAAGTTAGCCCACAGAATGTGCGCTAATTGCGGCACTTATAAAGGCCGCACTGTTGTAGATGTATTGGCTCGGCTTTCTAAAAAAGAAAAGAAAGCTAAAGGAAAATAAGTACTTTTTAAAATTTATGGCGCATAGACATCTCTCACGAGGGATTGCTCTACAATCACTATTCGAGTGGGATTTTTATGACGGCAAAAAAGATAAAATTGACGCCATACTTGCTCGCAATATTCTAGAATTTGGAGAGGACGGAGCTGAAAAAGATTTTATAGTCAGACTAACCAAAGGAGTTTTAAAGAAGAGAGAAACTCTAGACGAAATAATTACTAAAGCGGCTCGCGATTGGCCGCTACTCCAGACACCCCTAGTAGACAGAAACGTTTTGAGGATAGGTTTATTTGAATTGATCTTTGCTAAGAAGGATGAGGTGCCCGCGCGTGTCGCGATTAACGAGGCCATAGAACTTGCCAAATCTTTCGGCGGTGAGCGATCTGGTAAATTTATTAACGGCGTTTTGGGCACTATTTATAAAGAAATGGGTGAGCCTGGTAAAAACGAAGAGCCTAAGCGCAAGCGCAAATACAAAAAGAAAGAAGATCTGACTTCTGAAGAGAAAGAACAGTTGCCACTCAAAAAATTAGTTGGAGCAGTTGTCTATAACAAAGATAGCAAAGGGAATACTAATCTTGCTCTCGTTCACGATGTCTTCGGTTACTGGACTCTTAGTAAGGGCAAGGTTGGTGATGAGGGCAACGAGGGTGAGAGTGCCGAGGTTGCCGTTGTGCGTGAGATCAAAGAGGAAATGAACCTAGATATAACTCTCAAAGAGACGTTGGGAATGAACGAATACATTGCCACAGATCCGGAGATTGGCAATATGCGCAAGCGCGTGACCTATTTCCTTGCAGAAGCCCGTAATCCTGCTAGTATCAAGCTCGAGGAAGAGAAAGGAGGTCTTGATGACGTTAAGTGGTTTACCCTGAGCGAAGTCGAAGGGTTGAAAATGTACCCCGATGTACGGCCCATTATTGATAAAGGTATTAAAACATTGGATGCTGGAAAAATTTCAGGAAAAAATAAAATATAAGTTTAGGAATTCTGATCTATTAACCCAAGCTTTTACTCATAGATCATATTTGAACGAAAACAAAAGTTTCAAGCTCGCGCATAACGAGCGGCTCGAGTTCTTGGGCGATGCCGTGCTCGAACTAGTCTCGACAGAATATCTATATGAGAAGTATCCCAAAAAGAGCGAGGGGAAATTAACCTCTGTGCGCGCGGCGCTTGTTAATACTGTCAGTTTAGCGGGCGTCGCAAAGGGGCTTGATATTGACTCGCATTTGTTACTCTCAAAGGGCGAAGCGAAAGATAGAGGTAGAGCAAGAGGTGTGATCTTAGCGAATGCATTCGAAGCACTTGTGGGCGCGATCTATCTTGACGGGGGTTATAAGCCAGCTCTAAAGTTCCTGAAAGAGGTCTTGCTTGAGAAGGCCGACGAAGTTGTTGCTAAGAATCTCTGGCAGGATCCCAAGAGTGTACTACAAGAGAAAGCTCAAGATACAGAAGGAGTTACTCCTGTGTACAAAACGATTAAAGAAGTTGGTCCAGATCACGCCAAGACCTTCACCGTAGGTGTATATTTTGGCACTAAATTGATAGCCAAAGGCACTGGCCAAAGTAAACAAGAAGCCGAAACCGAAGCCGCGAAGCTAGCACTTTCGGTCATGAGTTAGATGTGATAATATTAAGCGAATGGCAACAGCAACAAAAAATAATTATGTTTTGACACCTCGTATACGAGAGGAAATTCGGAGAGAGGTATATCGCGTGCTTGAATTGGAGGATGTTAATTATGACCCAGATGCTGGGCTTGAATTGCGAGAGTCATTCAAGAAGAAGTTACGTAAAAGCATCAAGTCTAAAGAAAAGTCCGTATCTTTGGATGAGGTGATGAAGCAGTACGATCTTAAATAACTAAATAATGTGGTCAATACAGTTCAGTAAGATTGCACATAATGACCTTATCAAACTGGATGGTAAAATTAGATTAAGAGTCTTAAATAAGATACAGTGGCTAAGATCTGGTTTTAATGAGTTGTACCACGAATCTTTGCGCGGTGAATTTGCTGGATTGATTAAACTTAGAGTAGGTGATTGGAGAATTGTATATCAAATACAGAAGGAGAAATCTGTGATTCTCGTACATAGAGTTGAACACAGAAGCAAGGTATACAGAAGAAAATGAGACTAAAGCGGATAGAAATATCGGGGTTCAAGAGTTTTGCTAAAAAAACAACACTTGAGTTCGACGCGCCTATTACGGCTATCGTGGGACCGAATGGTTCGGGCAAATCTAACGTGGCTGAAGCTCTGCGTTGGGTCTTGGGCGAGCAGAGTATGAAGAGTCTGCGCGGCAAGCGCGGCGAAGATTTGATATTTAATGGGGCAGGTAGTTCGGGTAGATTAAATCGCGCATCTGTCACGCTAGTATTTGATAATGAAGATAAGAAGTTGCCAATTGAGTTTAGTGAAGTGATAGTAGAGCGTGAAGTGCACAGAGACGGCCAGAACATTTATTCTATTAATAATTCGCAAGTTAGACTGCGGGACGTTATCGAGCTTTTGAGCGCTGTTAGTTTGGGGCCATCAGGGCATCACATAATTAGTCAAGGCGAGGCAGATCGAGTATTGAGTGCGAATCCCAAAGAAAGGCGCGAAATTTTAGAAGACGCTTTAGGTCTCAAGATCTATCAATATAAATTAAGCGAAAGCGAAAAGAGATTAGAGAAAACGGAGGAGAATAAAAAACAGGTTGAATCACTTAGGCGCGAGATTGCACCACATCTTAAGTTTCTCAAAAAACAAGTGGAAGAGGCCGAGAAAGTTGTGCTTATAAAGAGCGAACTCGCTACGCTCTCAAAGCAATATTTTGTGGCAGAAGGTAATTATTTGGAGAATATCAAAAATGAGATAAGCGCGCTTTTACAAAATACTAAATTAGAACTGAATGTCGTTGAGAGTGAACTAGCGAAAGCACACAGGAGTCCCAGAATGCGCGAGTTAGGTGATGAACTTTCTAAATTGCGCATAGAGAAAGATAAATTTTCGCGCCTAGTCGGCAGACTTGAAGGCAAAATAGAGGCATCTGCACACGAAGAGTTAGTTAGAACAGATGAGAAAGGCGAAGAGCGTTGCAGATACTGCGGACAAATTATTATTAAATACAGTCAAACTAATCCACAGTCTAAAACTCCCACACCAAGCGCAAACTTAAATGCATGGGTAGAAGAAAAAAGTGAGCTTGAAAGTAAAATTACTACTCTTATTTCTCTAGAGAAAGAGAAAATGCGAGAGTTAGATGCTCTGCGTGAAGAGGAAAAAGTTTCGTATGAATTGCGAGCCAAGGAATCTAAATTTAGATCTGATCTTGAGAACCTAACATTACGAGAGAATCAGTACAAGAGCGAGAAAGAAATATTCGCTCGTGATGCCCACGAGATAGCACTTTTGACCGGTATCAACGTGCTATCCAGAGATGGAGCACAAAGCACAAGTGATTCAAGAGAGGTTCAGCATGATCTGCGTAAAAAAATTGAGAGACTGAAAATAAAAGTAGAAGATGCCGGTGGCGTGGGTTCTGACGTGATCAAGGAATACGATGATACTAGATCGCGCGATGAGCATCTGACGCGCGAATTGGAGGATCTCGACAAGAGCACCGTCTCGCTTAAGAGCTTAATGAAAGAGCTAACCGAGACACTCGAGTCCAAATTCAAAGACGGATTGAAATTAGTGAACGCAGAGTTCAATCAATTTTTCGCCACTCTTTTCGGTGGCGGGCAGGCCAAGATAGAAGTGGTGGAGCTGAAAAGGCCAGAGTCAGTTTTTATTGATGGGGAATTACTCGAGATTGAAGGTGGGGCTAAATCCCGCCAGGAGGCGGGATCGCCCGACTCGCAAAGCGAGTTTAGGGGAATTGATATAGACGTGAACCTGCCACGCAAGAAGATCAAGGGCCTTGAGATGCTCTCTGGTGGCGAGAGAGCACTCACTTCAATCGCCCTTTTGTTTGCCATGTCCCAGGTCAATCCTCCGCCATTCTTGGTACTGGACGAAACAGACGCGGCACTTGATGAAGCCAATGCCCGCAAGTACGGCCAAATGCTAACGCAATTATCTGACAAGTCTCAACTAATTGTAGTAACTCACAACCGCGAGACTATGTCTCACGCCTCCGTGCTCTACGGCGTAACCATGTCAGCAGACGGCATCTCCAGACTCCTCTCGATAAGATTCGACGACGCTGCTCAGTATGCTAAGTAGACTTTGATTTGATGAATTAAATCATGGCGAGTTCCCAAGTTATCTGATGGCGGGGGATGTCTACTTCGGATAATTTGACTTTGAGCTTGTCGCCTAGGCGGTACACTTTCTTAGATTTGCGACCCACCAGGGCGAACTTTTTTTCGTCGAATTCGTAGTAATCATCACCTAAACTCGATAGACGCAACATGCCTTCACATTTCGTTATTTGATCTTCGGCGAAGATACCCCATTCGGTTACGCCTGTGATAATGCCCTCGTAAATATTTCTAGGATTTCTTTCTTGCTGAGTGGACATATATTCTGCTTGCTTGTACTTGATGCTTTCGCGTTCGGCATCGGTCGCTTCTTTCTCTTTCACACTCGAATGTTTCAGCACGCGCTCATAATTTGCCACTTCAAGTTTATCTATGGGCTTACCCTCAAGATACTTAGTCAATAGCCTGTGTACCATCAGGTCCGGATAACGTCTGATGGGTGAGGTGAAGTGCGTGTAGTGCTCGAAACCTAAACCGAAATGCCCCAGATTAGAAGTTGAGTAGATTGCTTTAGCCATAGAACGTAAGACTGCTGTGTGCACTAGTGACTCAATATCTTCACCTTCCATTTGAGCAAATAGCTCGTTAATCTGGCTAGCACCGAAGTTCTTTGCCAGATTATCTTTTTGGCCCTCGAATTTGTAGCCCAGTGATCGTAAGAATGCCAAAAGTGCTTCTATGCGTTCTGGGTCCGGCTTGTCATGTATGCGATAAACCGTGCCTCCTCCCAAGTTGCCAACCGATCTCGATAAATAGCGCGCAACATGCTTATTGGCAAGCAACATAAACTCTTCTATCAACTTATTGGTTGGCAAAGATTCTTTTATATAAATTCTGATGGGCTTTTTATTTTTATCAAGTTCAATTTTAACCTCATCTTTTTCAAATATTATAGAACCGGATTTTAGACGTTCTTGATGAAGTTTTTTAGAAAGGTTATTTAGGATCCCTAATTCATTTAACAAGGCCGGTCCCTCGACTGCGCTCTGGACTGATTTGCCAGATAGCAAATCAGCAGCCTCTTCGTATGTAAATCTTTTTTGCGAGTGGATGATAGTGCGGCCAAACCACTCGCTTTCAACTTTCCCATCACTATCTATGACAAAGATAGCTGAATATGTGAGGCGATCTTGATTGGGCACTAGCGAACATATGTCTGCAGATAGAACTTCTGGCAACATTGGCACTGTTCGATCTACCAGATACACGCTATTAGCTCGCTCCCGCGCCTCGCGGTCGAGCTCTGTGCCTGGTCTCACGAAGTATGAGACATCAGCAATGTGTACCCCCACTTCCCACTTGCCATTCCCAAGACTTTTAAGTGACAAAGCATCGTCAAAATCTTTGGCATCAGCCGGATCTATCGTGAATGTCAGAGTGTCGCGCATATCACGCCTTGATTTGATTTCTTCGGGAATCAGATTAAGATATTTGGCTTGCCAATTTCTTGCTTCCTGTTCTACTTCGACAGGGAAGTCGTAGACAATGCCTCCAGCCGCTAAAATAGATTTGATCTCCGTTTCGTGACTGCCCTGCTCGCCTAAAATATCGATAATTTTTCCCTTGAGGGGGCTACTTTTCCAATCTGTAATTTCTACCAGAACTTTTTTGTCTTCTATCTCCTCCCCAGCCCTCCCCTTATCATAAGGGGAGGGTGCAGGTGGGGATATCTGTGTGTCAAGATAAAATCTGCGATCATCTGGAATAAACTTATCATTCTCGATAAGTCCCACGAAACGATTTCGTGAGCGTGTTAGCACGTCGATTACTTCGCCCGTTCCATCGTGATGGATAAGCACTTTCACTGTATCGTTGTGTAGGGCAGTGCCGAGGAAGGCCGGATAGATTTGCACCTCGCGATCTTTATCAAGTTCTACGAAGCCACCTTTTTTGCCGGCAAGTTTAATAACCCCCTCTATTTCTTTTTTTGATGAAACTTCTCGCGTGAAGCGGGGTTGTTTACGTCCAAAATTTTGTCTATTCCCATGGTTTTTGTTTTTACCACCAAACTCTTGTCGTTTACCGCTAAATGTTCGTCTTTTACTTTGAAAACTGCGTTGCATAAGTCTCTATTATAGCATTGTTGACCGGTCAGTGCATATTTGTTAATATGCGCCCTATGTTAATGATTAGATTACAGCGAATTGGTCGGAGGCACGATCCTTCATATCGCATTGTTGTGACCGAGAAGACGGCTGGGCCCAAGGCCGGCAAATACGTAGAAGAGCTTGGCCATTATGATGCGCGTTTGGAGAAAGGCAAAGACGTTAATCTCAAACCCGAAAGGGCTAAATATTGGTTATCTATGGGCGCGCAAGCTTCTGGGACAGTGCATAATATTTTCGTACGCGAAGGGATTGTGTCTGGCAAGAAGAGAGATGTCAGACCAGCTAAGGTTGTTCAAGCAAAGCAAGAAGTTAAACAAGAGACCAAAGAAGAGGTTGCTCCCACTTCGGTAGCATAGTAGAATTTTCTTATTATAAATTATCAGACAGATATGGAACAAGACCAACAGGTGCTCGAATATGTTACGAAGGCTCTGGTAGATCACCCAGAATCAGTTAAGGTGACGCGCACAATTGATGAACGCGGTGTGCTTTTGAGTATGGATGTGCATCCGGAAGATATGGGCAAAATAATCGGCAAGATGGGCAACACAGCTAAGGCTATCCGAACTATTTTAAGAGTAGTTGGGATTAAAAATGGAGCAAGGGTTAATTTGAAAATAAATGAACCCGAAGGATCAACCAGACCAGAGAGACCAGCTCTCTCAACTGCGCCGGTTATGAAAACAGTCGATGAGGCTATGGCGGATCTTAATCTTGAATAGTGAAGTTTACGATACTAACTCTTTTTCCAGAGGCCATAGAGCCATACCTGAATAGTTCGATGCTCTGGAAAGCACAGAAAGATAAAAAAATAAAAGTTAGTCTAATTAACTTTCGCAAATTTGCGTTGGATAAACACAAGAGAGCAGATGATCGGCCGTTTGGCGGTGGTCCTGGAATGGTGTTGAAAGCTGAACCAATTTTGAGAGCAATCGCAAAACTCAAAACGCAAAGCGCAAAACCAAAAGTGAAAATTTTAATCACGAGTCCCCGAGGAAAACAGTTTACGAATGAATTAGCAAACAAGTGGGCTAAGAAATATAAAGAGCTCGTAGTTATAGCTGGTCATTATGAGGGCATTGATGCCCGAGTAAAAAAAATTCTTAAAGCCGAAGAGATAAGTGTTGGGCCATACACGCTCACAGGTGGCGAGCTACCAGCGCTCGTGATAGTAGACGCAATCACTCGTCAGATTTCCGGAGTCCTCGGTAAAGAAGAGTCACTTGAAGAGAAACGTGTAGCTAGTGGCGAAGTGTACACCCGTCCAGAGCTTCTAAAGTTTAAGGGCAAATCATATAAAGTTCCAAAAGTTTTATTATCCGGCCACCACAAAAAAATCGAATTCTGGCGCTCAAAAAACATTTCCGGTTACCGGGTAACCGGAAATGGAAATTAATGAAAACATTCACTCCACAAGAGAAAGCTGAGTATCTAGCAGGTAGGAATCGGAAGTTAATGTCTTCCACAGTAATTTTTCTGAATGAGTCAGACAAAGTACTGATTCTGAGGACGACATACAAGAAGGACTGGGAAGTTCCGGGTGGAGGTATCGAGCAAGATGAGTCTCCCATGGAAGCTGCTGTTCGCGAGGTTCAGGAAGAATTAGGCATAACAATAAATAGGCCTGATCTGCTAGGTGTTGATTATCGACATACCAGTACGGAGCGAGAGGAAATGATGCACTTTACTTTTTTGGGAGGAGTTCTTTCTCAGAAAATGATTGACAAAATAGTGCTGCAACAAGATGAGATCGAAAGCTTCAAATTCGTTAGTCGGCATGAGCTTGAGGCGCTTACCGGTTCTCGTGTAAGTGCTCGCGTTGCTCGTGCGCTCACGGCAATCAAGAGTAGTTCTTGTGTCTACTGGGACTCAAACTAAGTATCCACATAGTTCCGGTTACCCGGTAACCGGAACTATGTAATAATGGACATGTGCGTAAAGAGAGATTTGCTGTAGGCGAGTATTATCATATCTATAATAGGGGTGTTGATCACCGCTCTATAGTATTGGATGGGGGAGATTCGAATCGATTTGTGGTCGCTCTTGACCTGTTCAACTCAACTGAATCTGTCGGAAGTATTAAAGATTTTCTTGATCTGCCGGAGATGAGCAGGAAGTCACGAGGGAAGCCTCTAGTAGAGTTAGTTTGTTTTTGCCTTAACCCAAACCATTATCACCTATTGCTTCGCGAAATTATTCCGGGCGGTATAAGTAGGTTTATGAAAAGGTTAGGGGGTTATTCTTATTATTTTAACCTTAGACACAAAAGATCAGGAGCTCTTTTTGCCGGACAATTTAAAGCGAAACGCATTCAAAGTAACGAGCACTTAGTACATTTGAGTTCCTACATTAATTTAAACAACCGTGTACATAAACTATCTGGTCCAATTTCAAGATTAGTGCGGTCAAGTTGGGGTGAATACACTCACGACGTGAACGGGCTGTGCACCAAAAACTGCATCTTAGGGCAGTTCAAAAACAAGAATGATTATGAGAAATTTGCAACAGATAACCTTCCGCACATGATTGCCAAACGCGTGGATTATGAGGAACTCAAGAATCTGGACTAGCCGGTTACCCGGTAACCGGAAATGGGTTTTCCACAGGTTTGGGGGTTGACTTGAGATTCCCCTTGACAAGAAAAATTGGGTGAGTATACTACTATCTTGTGGGTGTTTGGGAAACTTTGTAACAAATAGGGAGGATACAGTGCCCTATAACAATTAATAGGGTTTTGTTTATTTTGCTCTAAATATTTAAATGCAAAAACTGCAAAAGAAGTTTTTCTCGCGCTTTAAAGAACCCCTTTTGCCCCTACCTAATCTGGTTGAAGTTCAAACTCGTTCCTATGAATGGCTCATTAAGGAGGGCCTTAAGGAAGTTTTCAAAGAATTCTCGCCTATAAGTGATTATTCGGGTAAGAAATTTACTCTCGAAATTTTGGGCTTTACTCTGGATGAACCAAAATTCGACGAATTCCACGCCAAAGAACAGAAGATGACTTATGAGACGCCCTTGCGAGTGCGCGTTAAGCTCGTAAACAAAATGCTTAACATTGAAAAAGAGCAGGAGATCTTTATGCTCGACTTCCCACTCCAAACTCGTCATGGCACCTTCATAATTAACGGAGTTGAACGCGTCATTGTGCCACAACTGGCTCGATCCTTCGGGGTGATGTTCACCAGCAACTTCCTAAAAGGCCGCAAATTTTTTGGTGCAAAAATAATTCCTGCGCGGGGTGCTTGGATCGAGATTGAAACAGAGCATGACGATGCGATCTATGTGCGAGTAGACAAAAAGCGCAAATTCCCTGTCTCTTCACTCCTGCGCGCTTTCACAACTAAGAGTGACGAGGAGATCCTAAAGGCGTTTGGTGATGTTGCAATCAAAACCCCTCATATCAAGAATACTTTTGCTAAAGATAGTGCCAAGAACAGAGCCGATTCGATGATTGAGGTTTATTCTAAATTAAGAGAGGGTGATCTGGCCACAGCTGAAACAGCCGAAGCCTTCATCACAGCTCTCTTTGGCGAAGAGAAGTATGACTTATCGGTGGTTGGGAGGTTCAGGTTTAACGAGCGATTCAGGAAAGATACTGCCCCGAAGTCGTTAACTCAAAAGACGCTCTCATTTGAGGATATTGTCATTATTGTTAGCAACATTATAGCTCTATCACAAGATCAAGGCGCAAAGGAAGATGATATCGATCATCTTGGCTCTAGACGCGTGAGATCGGTGGGTGAGATGTTACAACAGAAAATGCGTTTGGGTATGGCCCAGATCAAACGTAATGTTCAAGACAGAATGTCGACGATGGATGCAGAGACGACTATGCCCGTTCAATTTATTACTACGAGACCCTTGCAGGCGAGAGTGAAGGAATTCTTTACAACAAATCAGCTCTCGCAATTCATGAGTCAAGAGAATATTCTCTCTGAAATCGAACACTTACGACGCATGTCGGCTCTTGGTCCCGGTGGTCTCACGCGCGAGCGCGCAGGTTACGAAGTGCGTGATGTTCACACAAGTCATTACGGCCGCGTGTGCCCAATTCAGACACCGGAAGGACCAAATATTGGTCTCATATTGACTCTATCCGCATATGCGCGCGTGAATGAACTGGGAATAATAGAGGCCCCTTATGCAAAGGTTGTGAATGGTAAAGTGACAAGTGAGATAGTTTATCTGAATGCCTTTGATGAGGAAACTTACAAGATAGCCCACGGTGCGACTAAGTTTGATGATGATGGCAAGATTGTAAGCGAAGAAGTTGAAGCCCGTGTTCATGGCAACCCTACTGTAGTACCCAGAGACGATGTCGAGTTTATTGACGTGGCACCCTATCAGGCTTACTCGCTGGCTACTGCCATGGTGCCATTCCTTGAGCACGATGATGCCAACAGAGCACTGATGGGTAGCAACATGCAGAAACAAGCTACGCCATGCATTGTGCCCGAGGCGCCATTGGTCGCAACAGGCATCGAAGCAACTGCCGCAGAATTCAGCGGACGTTTGATTACTGCAAGTGAAGCGGGCGAGGTGGTGGCGGTGGACGCGAGAAAAGTAGTCGTGAAGGGTAACATCACAGGCAAGAATCACACATATCCATTAGTTAATTTCAATCGCTCAAATCAATTTACGATATTCCATCAAAGACCTGTAATAGAAATGGGCGCGAAAGTGAAGAAGGGTGAACTATTGGCCGATACGTCTACTTCAGTAGGTGGCGAGATCGGCATTGGTCAGAACGTTTTAATAGCCTTCCTCTCCTGGGCGGGCGCAAATTATGAAGACGCAATTGTCATATCAGAGCGATTAGTAAAAGATGCTAAATTCACATCTATTCACATAGAGGAATTTGTTTGTGATGTACGCGATACTAAACTGGGACCCGAAGTTACAACGCACGATATCCCCAATGTTAGCGAAAGCAAACTTAAGAACCTTGACGAGGAAGGTGTTGTGAGAATTGGCGCAGAGGTTGGGCCTAATGACATACTAGTGGGAAAGATTACACCTAAGGGCGAAACGGAGCTCACTCCCGAAGAAAGATTGCTTCGCAGTATTTTCGGTGAGAAGGCACGTGATGTTAAAGATTCTAGTTTGCGCATGGAGCACGGCAAACGTGGCCGTATTGTGGGGATAAAAGTTTTCTCTCGTGAGAGAGGCGACAAACTTGAGTCCGGTATAATCAAGCGCGTTTACATAGAGGTTGCGCAGTTAAGAAATGTAACAGTGGGTGACAAGTTGTCTGGTAGGCATGGCAATAAGGGAGTTGTCTCGCGTGTGTTGCCCGAGGAAGATATGCCTTATATGGTCGACGGCACGCCTGTTGATATTGTGCTTACACCACTTGGCGTGCCATCCCGTATGAATTTGGGGCAAATTCTTGAAATGCATTTGGGCATGGCCGCACACACACTAAACTATCAGGCTATAACGCCGACATTCATTGGCGCAACAGCCGATGAGATAAAGGGTGAATTAGTTAAGGCAGGATTGCCTAGCAACGGTCAGGTTAAACTTTTTGACGCTCAAACTGGTGAAGCGTTCGATCAAAACGTAGCTGTTGGCTACATGTATTTGCTCAAACTTCACCACATGGTTGAAGACAAGATTCATATGCGCTCTATCGGACCCTATTCATTAATCACCCAGCAACCCTTGGGTGGTCGCGCCCAAGGTGGTGGACAAAGATTTGGCGAGATGGAAGTCTGGGCATTGGAAGGTTATGGCGCCTCGCATGTCTTGCGCGAAATGCTCACCATCAAATCAGATGACATTCTCGGACGGTCGGCAGCATTCGATTCAATCGTGAGAGGTGAAGATATCACCCAGATCAATCTCCCAGCCTCATTCTCGGTACTCCTAAACGAGCTTAGAGGCCTAGCTCTAGATGTCGAACTAAAACGACTGTAAAAATATGAATAATCAATTCACAGAATCGAAGTTTAGGAGTGCCAATATGACCAATCCGACTGGGCGATACAAGGAGCCGGTTGATTTCAATACGATTACTATTAAGCTCGCCAGTCCGGAAAGGATACGTGAGTGGAGCTATGGCGAAGTTACTAAACCGGAAACTGTTAACTATCGCACTCAACGCAGTGAGAGAAAAGGTTTATTTGACGAGGCTATATTCGGGCCTGAAAAAGATTATGAATGTTATTGCGGCAAGTATCGCAGGATTAGATATAAGGATATTATCTGCGAGAAATGTGGCGTAGAAGTAACGCGCTCTATCGTGCGTCGTGAGCGCATGGGCCATATTGAACTCGCTAGCCCAGTAGCTCATATTTGGTTTCTTAAGGGAATTCCGTCCAGAATGGGAGTGCTACTGGGCGTGCCCGTGTCAGAGCTTGAAAAGGTGGTTTATTTTTCAGGTTACATAATCACGAATGTGAATGAGACTGAAAAAGCAAAAGTTTACAAAGAACTCGACACAGAATATAAAACCAAATACAAGACACTTCAGAGTGACGAGGCTCGTGAAAGGCTTAAGCAATCTCTTTCTGATGCAAAAGCAGAACTTGATTCCATTAAAAAATGGAAAATCCTTGACGAAGTTGCGTATCATAAATATTCGATGAAGTATGGCCACGTCTTCGAGGCCGAGATTGGGGCTGAAGCGGTGTATAACATTTTCAAATCTCTTGATCTTGAGACTTTGTTCGAGAATACGAAGAAGGAGCATGAGGAGGCCAATGCCGGCGATAGGCCAAAGCTCGAAAAGCGAATTAATCTTCTTAGGTCGCTACGCAGGTCTGGTGTGCGCCCGGAGTGGATGTTCCTCCGAGCAATCCCAGTTATACCGCCAGCACTCCGACCAATGGTGGCGCTCGATGGTGGACGTCACGCAACGTCTGATATCAATGATCTATACCGCCGAGTTATAAATAGAAATAACAGGTTGAAGAAGTTGCTTGAACTCAACGCGCCAGACGTGATCTTGCGTAACGAGAAGCGAATCTTGCAGGAGGCTGTTGCCGCATTGATTGATAACTCTATTCACAAATCAACGGGCGCTGTCTCGCAGGCTCAACGTAGACCACTTAAATCGCTATCAGATAATTTGAAAGGTAAACATGGTCGGTTTAGGCAGAACTTGTTAGGCAAGCGCGTAGACTATTCGGCAAGATCGGTAATTGTAGTTGGACCAGAACTTAAACTTTCGCAATGCGGTCTGCCCAAGCACATGGCTCTGGAATTATTCAGACCGTTTGTGATTGGCAAACTGCTCGAGAGGGAACTCGCTTTCAATATTCGAGGTGCTGGCAAATTGATAGACGAGGGCATACCTGAGGTTTGGGAAATTCTCGAAGATGTGATTAGGAATAAGCGCGTATTACTCAACCGTGCGCCTACACTCCACAGGCTAGGTGTACAAGCCTTCAAACCAGTTCTGATAGAAGGTAATGCTATTCAGGTACATCCGCTTGTGTGCAGTGCTTTCAACGCTGACTTCGATGGTGACCAAATGGCTGTACACCTGCCACTATCTATCGCCGCGCAAAAGGAGGCTGATGAGATCATGGCCTCGGAAAAAAATCTTCTAGGTCCGGGTAACAATGAGGTGCTAGCCAAGTTTAAGCTTCTTGATATTATTTTGGGTTGCTATTGGGTGACCAAAACTCCCGAAACAACCACTGATCATACCAAGCTCAAACATTATTCAAGCCCCAACTCGGCTATCGCTTCGTACGATTATAGGCAGATTACATTGCGGCAAGAGATCATGGTTCTGCCAACGGAGAAAGAGAAATTCGCCGACTTTGAAGGCAAGCCATTCAAAACATCCGTTGGTAGGTTGAGATTCAACAGCTTTTTACCAGACGACTTCCCCTATGTCAACAGACCAGTCGGGGCAAAAGATATGTCAGAAATTGTTGACGATCTAATCGCGCGTTACGGATTAGCCAAGTTGCCGGATATTTTGGATAGTGTTAAAAAGTTCGGTTTCATGTACGCCAAGAAGAGCGGTATTAGTTGGGGTATTGATGCTGTACAAGTGCCTGCCGAGAAGAAGGAGATAATCGCTGAAGCGAAGGAGAAAATTGCCGTCATCGAAGAGAAATTTAATGACGGATTTATTTCTGATGAAGAGAAGTACCGAATGTCTATTGAAGTTTGGCAGGAGGCAAAGAACAAGCTCGACAAGATTTTGCCAACTATTCTTGAAGCAGACGGTTCTGTCGTGAACATGCTTACCTCCGGAGCAAGAGGGAAAATTATTAATGTCTCACAGATGGCAGGAATGAAGGGCTTGATCGTTAACCCGTCCGGCAAAACCATCAACTTCCCAGTTATTCCGTCATACAAAGAAGGACTCTCACCGCTTGAATATTTCATTACCACTCACGGCGCGAGGAAGGGTCTGACAGACACAGCTCTCAATACAGCTAAGGCTGGGTATCTAACTCGCAAACTTGTGTATGTTGCGGATAGTTGCATTATTTCTGAAGACGATTGTGGTGATAGTGCGGGAAGAATAATCACGAGACCAGCGGCAGGACATGTCCATTCAACCTTTGGAGCTGATATTCGCGGCAGGATACTGCTTGAGGATGCTAAAGGTTCTGACGGCAAGGTGATCATGAAGAAAGGTGAACTTGTGCACAAAAAGGAGGCGGCTCTTCTGGAAGCTTCTAGCGTAGGCTCACTTAAGATTCGTTCGCCCCTTTCTTGTAAAACTCTAGACGGCTTATGCCAGTTATGTTACGGACTTGATCTGGGTCGTAATGCTCTGGTTAAGATTGGTGAGACAGTCGGAGTTGTAGCGGCTCAAGCGATTGGTGAGCCTGGCACACAGCTCACCATGCGTACCTTCCACCAAGGAGGTGTGGCCACGGATCAAGGTGATATTACTACAGGTTTGCCTCGAGTGGAGGAAATTTTTGAGAAGCGCACACCCAAGAACCCGGCTATTATCTCGAATGTTGACGGAGAGGTTGTTGATGTGTACACAAATGAAAAGGAGCAGGTTATTTCTGTTCTTGTTGATCCAGCTTCAAAGAACAAGGATGAAAAAATAGATTACCCCGTAACGCGTAATCGTAGTATTCTTGTTAAGAAAGGCGTGCAGGTTAAGAAGGGTGACATCATGACGGACGGTCCGGTTGACATTACAGAACTCTTCGATATTTCTGGCAGAATTGTAGCCGAGGATCATATCATGGAAGTAATTCACGAGATTTACTCATCGCAAGGCGCCGTGATCTCACGCAAGCACATTGAAGTAATAGTGCGCCAGATGTTCTGTCGTAAACGCATTAAGGACGCGGGTGACACGGTTTTCTCCAAAGGTGAGATTGTAAGTGCCAGTGAACTCATTGATGAGAATCTTCATATAGAAAAGAAGGGTGGAAAGAAGGCAACATCAGATGATACTCTGCTTGGCATATCTGATGTCTCAATGACCACGGCGTCCGTGCTCTCCGCCGCCTCATTTGAGAATACTCAACGCACACTCACGTCAGTTGCTCTTCGTGGTGCGGCGGATCATCTCGTGGGTCTGAAAGAGAATGTCCTAGTTGGTCGACTTATTCCAGCAGGTACTGGCTGGTCAACTCGAACGAACAAGAAATAATTATGCTCTCACCAGTAGAGCAAATCAAAGGGAAGCTCTCGATTAAGGATGTAGTTGAATCTTACGTAAAATTGGAAAAGGCGGGGGTTAACTACAAAGGCAAATGTCCATTCCATAACGAGAAGACGCCCTCATTCTTTGTATCTCCCGGCAGGGAAACATTCCACTGTTTTGGCTGTGGTAAGGGAGGGGATATTTTTACTTTCGTGGAGGAAATCGAAGGTGTCGAATTCAAGGAGGCTCTTAAGACGCTTGCCGAAAGAGCGGGCGTGCACCTAGAGGCCAGATTCCCAATTGGCGGTAGCCAATCTTCAGAAGTGAGCAAACTGCGAGATATCATGAGCATGAGCGTAGACTTCTATCAGGAGAGCTTGACCAGATCAGAGCAAGCTAAGAATTATTTAAAAGAACGTGGATTAACAGATGAGTCTATTCACACTTTCAAATTAGGCTTCGCGCCAGTTGGTTGGCGAAATTTATCTATATACTTAAAAGCAAAAGGTTATAGTGAAGTTGACGCAGAAAAAGTTGGGCTTATCATCAAGGCTAAATCCCGCCAAGAGGCGGGATCGCCCGACCCGCAAGGCGGGTCTAGGGGTTATTACGATAGATTCAGGGGACGTCTCATGTTTCCATTTTTTGACTTCTCTGGACGCGCCATCGGTTACTCGGCCAGAGTCTTGGAAAGTGTGACTGATGACAATCAGGGCAAGTACATAAATTCGACGGAGACACCATTGTTCCACAAATCAAAAGTTTTCTATGGTTTTGATCAAGCCAAGAATGCAATTAGAGAAAAAGATAAAGTGCTTTTGGTTGAAGGTCAGCTGGATGTAATTATGGCTCACCAAGTAGGTACGAATAATGCTCTGGGAGTGTCGGGCACGGCCCTTACCGGTGAGCATATAGAACAGTTGAGTAGATTAACTAATAATCTTGTCCTTGTGCTTGACGCGGATGAAGCTGGCTTCAGAGCATCAGAGAGATCCGTCCGACTGGCGTTACAAGCTGACATGTATGTATCTGTAGTTGAATTACCCGAAGGTGCTGATCCCGCTTCATGCATAAAAGAGAATGTGGAGATTTGGCAAGTTGCGCTTGGGCGAGAACGCTCATACATAGATTATGCGCTAGATATTATAAAGAAACGTGCGGTGACAGAAAAGGATACTTATAGACATGTGCAGGATTACTTATATGGGCACATAGTTGATATGTATAACGAAATAGAAAAGGACAAAATTCTACAAAAGATTTCCGGGTTATTGGGCGCATCTCTTGAAGCAACGCGTGCTGATCTTGCGAAGTGGCAAAATACACAAAAAGATAAAGGCTCGCAGACAGATGAGGCAGATGAGAAAAAAGATGAGGAGATTGTAACCATAAAATATTCTGTATCAAGTATCATGGTGGCGCGCAGGCTCAACGCCATATCTGTTCTATTAGAATCACGAGGTCAAGTTGAAAATAAGAAGCGATTAGATGAAAGGCTGGCAACGCTTGTTAATATTAATTTGCCAAATACAGACGAATTACTTTTTGAAGCAGAGGTTTTCTATCCAGAAGGGGTTAATTTAGATCAAGAAACAGAACAGCTGTTCGCGCGTTTAACTAAAGAGATTCTAAAGCAGGATTTCACTCATGCCATGCAAGAATTGCGCAAGGCAGAAAATAAGGGCGACCTTGATAATGCGCGTCAGTGGCTCTCGAAATGCCAAGAGTTAAGTAAAAAAATGATATGAAAAAGAAAAAAAAGGCAAAAAAGAAGTCGCAAAAAAGTAGTGCCAAGAAGCGCGTTAAAAAGGCTACTTATAAAAAGAAGGCTATCAAAAAAGCTAAAGGTAAAAAAATTGTCAAAATTGCTAAACCAGCTCAAATCTCGAAGGCTCTATCAAAAAAAAGTGCCCAACAGCAAAAGAAGGCCGAAGTCTTAATCGAGAAAGGTAAAAAGCGAGGTTTCGTAACATATGGCGAAATCCTTAGGGAGTTCCCAAACATTGAGGATGACATTTTGTTTCTTGATTATTTGTATGAGCAGATGAGCGAAAGGGGAATCGATGTTCTGGAGGGTGGTGGTTTGCTCGAATTTGGCGATACAGAACCAGGTAAGCATAAATCTGATCTTGATAGTCCAGACTATGATTCAGTGCAGATGTATTTGAAAGAGATTGGACGCTATCGGCTCATCACTGCTTCTGAAGAAAAAGAATTTGCTAAGCGTATTGCTCTAGGCGACGAAGAGGCCAAAAATGAGCTGGCTAAGGCGAATTTGCGTTTGGTTGTTTCTATCGCCAAAAAATACATGGGTCGTTCAAGTGATCTCACTCTACTTGATTTAATTCAAGAAGGTAATATTGGTTTGTTTAAAGCTGTTGAAAAGTTCGACTGGAGCAAGGGTTATAAGTTTTCAACTTATGCCACATGGTGGATCCGTCAAGCTATAACCAGAGCCATCGCCGACCAATCTAGGACAATTAGAATACCGGTGCACATGGTCGAGACAATCGCCAAGTACAAGCAAGTCGTTAGACGTCTGTCTCAAGACTTAGGCCGCGATCCACTGCCAAGTGAGATTGCCACCGAGATGGGCATTGATGTAGAGAAGATTCACCACATTGAATCAATAGATCAGTCAACTATCTCGCTCGAGAAGCCAGTGGGAGATGACGATGACGGCAAGAGTATGCTGGGCGACTTTATAGAGGACGACAAGATCGCGCCCCCAGATTACAATGCTTCGCAGAGGATTCTTCAGGATCAGATACGCGAAATTCTGGGTGACTTGTCGCCCAAAGAACGTGAGATTCTAGAATTGCGTCACGGTCTTAAAGACGGCGTACAGAGAACCCTCGAGGAAGTAGGTAAGCAATTCGCTGTCACCCGAGAGCGCATCCGTCAGATTGAGGCCAAAGCTCACGAAAAAATCCGAACCCACAAAAAAACAAAACGCCTCATGGGCTATCAATAGATTGTAGATTGTTATGAATTCAGGTGAAAAGGGAACTAAATTTTGGTTCAGACAACAAGGTTGGCGAGTTCACCCGATCTCGTGGCAAGGTTGGGTCTGGTTCCTCTGTGCTTTAATACTTTGCACCGGGATGGTGTTCTTTGGCCTCTATCTTAATGTGTTTGAATCGCAAACGCTGTCATGGTTCTTAATCTTTTCTTTCTTTTGCCTCTTTATTTTCCCCGTGGTCGGCAAAATTAAAAAAGACCCCAGCATGCCAGACCTCTAATTCGCCCGGAGGCTTAACCTTCGCGAAGGCGAGGCCTTCGTTTGACAAAAGATTAATTATGTGTATGATGAGAGGTAGAGTTCTTAAGGGGCGAGCAACGTCTCTTGACGGCAGAGCAACTGCCGGGGCATCCGCCGGAACCGTCTACCCGAGCAACGGGTAACGAAAGGACCACTCAATGGGATTCATGCTACTTGGAGCACAGCTGTCGATTGGCCTCATGGCCGTGATACTTGTCCTCGTGCTGACGGCCTTCATACTGGGACGCTTTGACCTTGAGCTCCTGGAGAGTCACAAGAAGCGGTCGAAGTCTGGTTGGGCCGGTTATCGTAGGACCTCTGATGAGTTGGGGAAGGTTCGACACGAATCAAGGTTGCTCATCGAGGATTGGTGCAATCGCGACACTTTCGAGCTTGTGCTCGTGGATACAGCCAAGCAGATCGAGAGGGCGATAAGTGATCGCGAAAAGATACGAGAGAATCTGGGTAAAGTCCAGTCTTGGGATCAAGCGAATTCTCTCGAGTTGGAAAAATTAGACAACAGTTTGTCGGCCTATGAACGTCTGGTCTCGGATCTGACCAAGCGCTTCTGGCGACGGCACGATTACGTCGTCAAGCTCGGTTTCTACAAGAAGCCGTGGCCGAGCTGGAAGAACTTCCTACTCACGGCGGACGAGCGTGCGGCCATCATGGCCGAAGAGTGAACAAGTACCCGGAATGTCGCAAGGCATTCCGGGTTTCGCATTTTGGGAATAAATCTTTGTACGACTAGGACGGCCGTCTAGTTCATACAATGTTATTGCTAGCCTTCGGTGATTATGTCGCGGATTTGGCCGCCGATGCCGTTTTGAGATAATTTGGCTAGACATTTGTCGTGGCACTCGCTTATTAGATCGCGCACTTTGTACGGGTGAGGAATGGTGTCGAATTCTAGAATAATTCTTTCACCGGCTGTTTCTACCACGATTGTGCCGTAACCAAACATATTGGCAATTAAGCCTTTTTCCTTAACCATAATATTTTGAATTTTTTCTATTCTGAAATCAGAAACTGTCCTGTGAAATAAGCTTTGCTGTTCGATATCAATAATGCGTCTATCAGTGACGATCCATGCATCGAGATAAGCATTAGTCCAGACAATGAAAAAGTATGCCCAAAGTAATATAAACCAAGCAGTATAAAAGAATGTAGCTAAATGTAAACTGGAATTTGTAATTATACCCTCGCTACCTCCTAGGCCGAGTAGTCTGAAAATTGTGTATGGGAGTAAGAAGAGAATAAAGAGAACAAGAGCATCTAAAAAGTAGACAATCCAGTGGCGCCTGAAGGTCATCAGTATTTTCTCGCCGGGCTCTAGAGGTAATTTGGCCATATCAAATTTATTCGTAACTACTAAGTGAGCCAATCAGGACTATAAATCCAACCAAAACAATTAATGTGTATAGCACTTGAGCGAATATGACCATGCGATCGCGGAATCCGTAACGTAACCAGTGATAATAAAGCACAATTGTTACTCCACCGATGATGATTCCAAGTACACCCAGAATTCCCCAGAGTATGTTCACGGGCGTGGAGGTTAGAAAAGATGAGAAACTGAAATTCAGGCCCTGAACCGAATCGGGAAGCTGTGTAGCGAACTGGTTCACAATTCTGATAAATCACTTGATAAATCAGGCACAGAATTAAGCAGAAGAGCTATGTCGAATTCCGTGCTCGTGCCGTAATCAATTAATATCTTATCACCATCTCGTAATTCATATTTGTCCCAATCCACAAACAGCTCTCTGTTCAAGTAAGTCTTAAGCGAGGCCTTGCCGTCAGAACAATACTCAAGGCCAGAGTCCAACGTGATGCAGTCGTCGGTTAATTTAATTTTCAAAGTTTCAAATAGATAGCTAAGCGTGATGCCGGTGGCATGTTTGTGTATATACACGCCATCTCCATCCTCGAAGTGTACTAAGTCACTCTGGAGCTGATATCTGGCTTGTGAGAAGTCAACTGGCTCGCCATTTATCATAACCAAAATGCTCATATGTGAGTGCTCTGAACCAGCTAGACCAGGAATAGACCCTTTTGCATTATTAGCAACGTGTATCTCTTCGTTTGGTTTATTTTGATAGCGCAAAATAAGTGCTCCAACTATGACCACAAGCGCAATTGCGATTGCAGCTTTGCGCGAAATCTGCATCTTATTTCTCCTTAAGCGCGAGTTCTATAATAGTGCGTACATTCTCAATTGGCAGAGCACCATTGATGGGAAACTTCTTGCCATTTGCTGCGATTACTATGCTATAGGGCGTCCCAGAGACGCCAGAATTAAGTCCATCCTGCACATCTTCTTCAACCTTTTTCTTGTACGTGCGGTTAGTGATACATGAGTTGAACTTAGTCATATTTATCCCCTCAATCTTATCAGCCTCACTTGCCAGTATAGCTAGATCAGTCTGGTTGTTAGAAAGACTAGCAACAAAGAGTGCGTCAAGATACTTCCAAAACATTGCGTTCCCACCTTGTTCCCAAACGCATTCTGTTGCCTCTGCTTCTGGCGTGGCCTTGGGGTGGATCTGGAGAGGGAAGTGACGATAGACCCAAGCCACTCTGCCATCCTTGCCGTATTCGTCCATTACTTGTTGCATGGTAGTTTGGAAACGCTTACAGAAAGGGCATTCAATATCAGAGAACTCAACTATTTTAACTTGAGCGTTTGGGTTACCCAGAATGTGTTCGTTTGGGTCAACAGGCTTGACGTTATCTGCCAGTTTCTGTTTAGCTTCCCCCGCTTGCTTGGCAATGTCATCTTGATCGGGAACCTCTGCGTTACTACCACCCTTACCACCTGTATAGATCACGGCCAGTGCAATAATAATCCCGGCGACCACAATAGCTACAGGCACGGTCAACTTTTGCGCTGGTTCTTGAGTTCCTTGAGATTGTTCTTGCGTTTCCATTCTGATAAATAGTTTAAATTATTATGTAGATAGTATATCATGTACCGATGCTCTGGCTAGCCGCTTTGTCTATACTTATTGTCAGTCTTGTCTCGTTTGTGGGACTTTTAACCATCTCTATTAAGATTGAGAGGTTACGTAGAATACTTTTTGCTTTAATTAGTTTGTCTGTGGGCGCACTCTTGGGTGATGTTTTATTACATATATTACCAGAACTTAATCCCATTACGCCCACTGTTACCACTTTCATTTTTGTAGGTTTCCTAATTTTCTTTATCCTTGAGAAGTTTCTTCGCTGGCACCACGGCCACGAGGGTGAGGTGCATGAAGATGATGTAGAAATGGATCCTGGTCACGACACTCATCACGTTGGCTATCTTAATTTGTTCTCTGACGGCCTTCATAATTTCATCGACGGCCTTGTAATCGGCGGGGCATACTTAGTGAGTATTGAAGTGGGTATCGCTACAACCATTGCGGTAATCTTGCACGAGATCCCGCAAGAGATCGGCGACTTCGGCCTATTACTTCATGTGGGATTCTCACGCTCTCGCGCTCTTGCCTTCAACTTCTTTTCGGCTCTTGCGTCATTTCTTGGCCTGCTAGTCGTAATAATATTACAGAGTCAGAGTGTGGGTTTAATAGATATAATTTTGCCGATCACTGCCGGAGGATTTATTTACATAGCTGGCTCTGACCTTGTGCCAGAGCTACACAAGACATCTGATGCTAAAAAATCGCTAATTCAACTCATTTCGATTATCATAGGCTTCGCTTTCATGGGCCTATTGACAATTTTCGAATAAAGGTGTAGAATTACAGCTCATTATGAAAAATTCAATTTCGCAACTCAATATCCTTATTTTAAGCCTTATTTTGGTCACCCCTTTGGTTACTCAAGCCCAGTACGGCGGTGGTGGTGGCCCAATTGGTCTATTTGGCTCTGTGAACGTCAATACTTCCGGACCAGTTAGTGCCGGTCAAGTCTTGGGTGCCACTACCGATGCAAGCGGGTCAATAGTAACCTGTCACGCTCGCTTCAGCGAATACGCCATGAAGGGTCGCAACACTGCTGGTCCTGAAACAATCAAGAATTTGCAATCTTTTCTGAACGAGTATCAAGATGCAAAATTGCCAATTACTGGCGTGTATGGCTCACTTACTATTGCCGCTCTTAATCAGTTCCAACTTGCTAACTTAAGTGATGTACTTGCTCCTTGGAATCTAACAGAACCTACTGGCAACTTTTACATGACCACTCGTCGCAAGGCTAACATCGAGTACTGCAAACTTAGGGGAGTCGTTCTTAACATACCGATGTTCAGACCAGCCGACCTGATTCCTTGGGCTGGCAGATAGTATGTCCCCAACTAATCTCAATAAGTATTTATATATCAATAAAACGCCCACTTGGTTGGTGCGTTCTTTCTACGCTTTTGGCATCGCCTCTTGGTTCTTGGTGGTCTGGAGCTTCCGATGGGCCGTTATGTATGATCCGTTTTATCGCTGGTTCGTGGGACCAATCCTCATATTTCTCACCATATATCAGCTTAGTAATTACGGCCTCAATCTTTTCTATAAGAAATTCAATCTTGGTAAACACTTATCACTCGTCAAGAGTTCACCCCTTCTTAAAGCAAAGCCTAGTGTAGATATTTACTTGCCGATCTGCGGCGAGAGCATGGAAGTTTTGCACAACACGTGGAAGCATGTCGCGCTCATAAACTACACCAACAAGCGCGTGTTTGTGTTAGATGATTCTAAAGAAGAATGCCTAGCGCATAAAGAGTTAGCAGAGCAATATGGCTATACATATCTTGAGCGACCAGACAAAGGCTGGATGAAGAAGGCGGGTAATCTTAAGTACGCATTTGATAGAACAGAAGGCGAATTTATAGCTATATTCGACGCCGACTTCGCTCCGCATCCCGATTTCATCACAGAACTTTTGCCCTACATGGAGGATGAAAAAGTAGGCATAGTCCAATCTGCACAATACTTCAACCTAACTAAAACAGAGCACAACAAGTCGCCACTTGCCTATGGGGCGGGCTACGTACAGGAAGCCTTTTATCGCTTCATTCAGGTTATTCGCGATAGATTCGGCTCGACTGTCTGTTGTGGCTCTAACGCTATCTATCGCCGAGCGGCGCTGGCCGACGTTGGGGGCATTGTGCTTATAGACACAAGCGAGGACCTGCACACGGGCTTTGCCCTCACTGATCTAGGTTGGACAGTGCGTTATGTGCCACTTATTCTGGCCGTGGGTATCTGTCCGGACAATGCGCACGCCTATTTCCACCAGCAACATAGATGGTGCTTCGCCAGTCTCTCACTTATCTCGAGTGCATCGTTCTGGCGATCAAAGGTTAACTGGAAAGTTAAATTAAGTTACTTGGCCGGACTATTCTATTATTTGCATCACCCAATTATTCTCTTATTTTCTTTCCAATTATTCTGGACACTCTTCTTCTATAACCCGTACATATCATTCACGGGGAGCATTCCCTTTTACCCATACATTCTCTGGAGCTTCGCCTACATGTTGCCGGGTATCTCGATCGCCAGATTTTATTGGGGTTGTTTCTACGCTTCGTTCATGCAGATATACGCATATACTCATGCGATTTTTTCCACGTTTGCCAGACGCACCGTGGGTTGGATACCGTCTAACTCAAAGCAATCCGGAGCCTCACCAGCATTCAGGCAGACAACTATCATTGTTGGCTTATACGTTTTTGTCTACGGGACGCTCACTTTGATCATGGCTCGTTACAACATGCTCCACTTACTTGATTATAATTATTACGCCGTTCAATTTTGGATCTTCTGGAACTTATTCTTCTCTGGATTAATCCTCTGGCAAATGACTAAATTTATCTTATCGCGCAAACGCTAGGGGACTGCCTAAGTAATTAATTTACTCTCGTCACGTCACTAGACTTGACGCGTTTTAGCCCTTGACCCTACTTGTTTATGGGAGTACCATTCATGTTTAATAGGTAAGTGATTTTGAGGAGGCTTTTGTTAAAAATTAACGGCTCTAACTATAAATAAAAATGTATAAACAATTTAATCTCGGCAGAACCACAGTAGGCAAAATAACCCACCTAGCCCTAGTTCTCTCAATGGCCCTCTGGTCCGTAGGAGCCAGCTTCTGGGCCGCAGAGTTCGCCAGCGCCTACACCTGGCCTACATTTACTACTATCACTAACGACCCTTCAGGTGATGCGCCGAGTTGCGAAAATCGCGACTTCACGACAGTTTCTTATGCTCAGGATTCTGGTTACTGGTACTTCAAGATTGACGTGATCGGAGACCCCGTATTCGCAACAAGCGGTGGATGTAAGGGTACAATTTTCAAGATCGCTCTTGATTCTGACGGGGATGGTGTCGTAACAACATCGCAGGTTCAGAATTACGAATATATCTTGGCTCTAGCAGATGTTCTTCCATCAACAACTCACGGGAGTCCGCAACTTTACTTAGTTCCTTCTCCTGATAACACGCTCACCGACAGTCACGAAACTTCGGAGGGTTACTTCGAAGTCATTGATTCTTCGGTGTACATGGCTATATCTAAAACCGAGGTTTCTTCACTCAGTCAGATTTTCGTTTACACAGATTCGAGCAAAAACAATCTAAAACAACATAGTTCTGGTGGTAACGTTGACAGATTAGATTCCGGTGGGGTACCAGTAATTGTCCCGATCCCTCCGATGCTCACTTTGAATAAGGTGGTTGTAAACGACAATAGTGGAAGTGCATCGGTAACAGCTTGGACACTTAACGCCTCTGGTCCAACCTCGATTTCAGGTGCGGGGACGGTATCAAGTAACGGCACATTCGAGGCCGGAACTTATACGCTTTCAGAAACCGGTGGACCCACTGGATATACTGCTTCTGATTGGAGCTGTGTAAAGAACGGCGGATCTGCCGTGCTTGGTGATTCAATTACGCTTGCAAATGGCGATACTGCCACCTGTACGATCACAAATGACGATAATGCTCCAGCGAAAGCTACCCTCACTCTCGTTAAGGCGATTACGAATGACAACAATGGGACATCAGTGGTTGCTGACTGGACACTTTCTGCTTCAGGTCCGACCGCTCTCACTGGAACAACTGGTGATAGCGCCGTAACAAATGTTGAAGTAGATCCAGGTTCGTATAATCTCTCCGAGAACGGCCTTGTTGGCTACACAGCTTCTGATTGGGTATGTACTGGCACCGGCGAACAAGTTGACTCTGATACTGTTACTCTTGATGTAGGTGAGACAGCGATCTGCACGATCACGAACAATGACAAAGCAGAGAACACTCTCGATATGTGCAAGGACACGCTCGATAACGATGAGGATGGAAACGTAGATTTAGATGACAGTGAATGCGTGTCGTTTTTCCCACAGTTGCTTATAACTAAAGTTGCCGTTACCGATAATCATGTAAGTGGCAAGGTTGCGGGTGACTTTACAATCAATGTAGATGCGACTAATCCTTCTTCAAGTACCTTCGCAGGAAGTGCCGTTGGTATCACGATTACTCTTGATCCAGGCAACTACAGCGTGGATGAAGTAGTGGATTCAGCCTATGCCAAAACACTTGGAGCAGAATGTTCTG
>ERZ1292623.1061-Hain-H51-01um-R1-1061-length-27320-cov-8_pt1 | contig 27320 bp, 23 predicted proteins | sample MGYA00564398_ERZ1292623 | MGnify/ENA primary metagenome ERZ1292623 (study PRJEB36523, sample SAMEA6512633) | groundwater metagenome | collected 2019-01-07 | study: AquaDiva: Metagenomics assemblies of 32 groundwater samples | reverse complement strand
TTAAGTGCGTCAATTAATTTTAAATTATCTCTTTGATGCAATCCAATGCTTGGCTCATCTAAAATGTACATCACTCCAACAAGTTGAGAACCAATTTGCGTTGCAAGACGAATCCGTTGCGACTCGCCACCAGATAAAGTTCTTGCTGAACGATTAAGTGAAAGATATTCGAGTCCAACATTTAGGAGAAAACCAAGTCGCTGAATTATTTCTGATATAATTGGTTGTGCAATTTTTTGTTCGCGTGATGAAAAGTTTAAATTATTAATAATATTTTTTGCACTTATCAATGATTGATTAACAATATCGCTAATCCGATATTTTTGATTATTGCTTTGGATAAATATTGATAGATTTTCTTTTTTTAATCTATTCCCATCACATTCTTTACAGAGGGATGTCTGCATATATCCTTCAACCCATTCACGAATTTTTCCAGATGAAGAATTTGCATAATAGTTTTTCATAATTCCAATTATACCATCAAATCTGTGTCGATAAGTTTTCGATCTTCCTTTTGATGACAAATAAGTTACAGATATTTTTTCTTTTCCTGTTCCAAATAATAATTCTTCGTAAGCCATTTTTGATAATTTATTAATTGGAGTTGTAAAATCGTAACCATGTTTTTCTAATATTGTTTTAAACTGACTAAAATAAATCGTGTCCCTAACTTTACCAAATGGAGATAACGCTCCATCGTTGATTGAAATATTATCATTTGGAATAATTAAATCTTTGTCTATTATTTTTTTTTCACCTAATCCTTCACATTCACTACAAGCGCCATAAGGAGAATTAAAAGAAAATGATCTCGGAATTGGTTCACTATAACTTATACCACATTTTGAACAAGAATATTTTGTACTAAATAAATTATCTTTTTCCCCATCAAATAAAATGCAAACTCCTTCACCATATTGGGTTGCAAGTTTCACTCCTTCACTAATTCGATTTTGATTTTCTTTTTTTACAACAATTCGATCAATTACAATTTCAATATTGTGAATTTTATATCTGTCAAGTTTCAATCCCTTCGTTATTTCTAAAATTTTACCATCAACTCGAACTCGCAAAAATCCATCTTTTAAAATTTTAACAAACAATTCTTTGTAATGTCCTTTTTTACCATTTATAATTGGAGACAAAATCTGAATTTTTGAATTATCACTATATTTTAATATGGAATTTACAATTTGGTCAATTGTTTGCTTTTCAACTTTCAAATTACAATTTGTGCAATATTGCACGCCAACTCTCGCAAAAAGTAATCGAAGAAAATCGTAAATCTCTGTGACTGTGCCAACTGTTGAACGAGGATTATGTGAAATTGATTTTTGCTCGATTGAAATTGCCGGTGAAAGTCCATCGATGAATTCTACATTTGGTCTCTCCATCAGTCCAAGAAATTGCCGTGCGTAAGGTGAAAGCGTTTCAACATATCGGCGCTGTCCTTCGGCAAAAATAGTATCGAACGCAAGAGATGATTTTCCTGAACCGGACAAACCAGTGATGACTACTAATTTATTTCGAGGAATATCTAAATCAATATTTTTTAAATTGTGTACACTTGCACCACGAATTACAATATTTTTTTCTGCTAAATTATTTTTTGACATGAATGGGATTATTTCATCTGCTCTCGTTTAATTAAATAACGAGTTAAAGTTATATCGAATGGAGTATTTGTGTCAACTAAAACATAATCTATTTTTTGTGAGAGACATTCTTTTTTATAATATTCAATAAAATCTTTCATCGCATTTTGATAAGATTTTTGTAATTGATATGGCTGAGTTCGTATTTCTTCAGAAGTTTCAAGATCTCGGAATATCGCATCGTCTTTGTGTGCAAAAGATTTTTCAAGTGGGTCAAGAATATGAAAAAGAATTACCTCGTGCTTATCATATCGAAAATGTTTAAGCGCTCGCATCACTTCGCTTGGCTCATCAAACAAATCGCTGAACAAAATTATTAAACCTCTTCTTCGAGATTGTTCAGCTAAAATATTAAGCGCGTTTGAAGTATTTGTTTTTTTTGATGGAATTATATTTTGAAGCTCGAGCAATATTCTTTTTAAATGAGTTTTAGTTGAATGAGGTTCGATTTTGGTTCGAATATTTTCATCAAATAAAGTTAAACCAACTGCATCGCGTTGCCCAATTGAAAGATAAGAAAGCGATGCGGCTAAATAACTTGCATAATTTAATTTTGTAATTTTATTTGAGCTGTAACCCATCGAAGCGCTAACATCAATTACAAGATTTGAAATTAAATTTGTCTCTTCTTCGTATTTTTTTATGTATAATTTATTTGTTCGGGCATATGCCTTCCAATCCATTTTTCGAATTTCATCACCTGGCAAATACTGACGATACTCAGCAAATTCAACGCTAAAACCGTGGTATGGGCTTTTATGCAAGCCGGTTAAAAATCCTTCAACTACTAATCTCGCGCGCAATTCCATGTTTGCGAGTTTTGAAACTATTTCTGGTTGAAGATATTCTAAATTTTTGTTCATTTTACTTTTTGCATTGATTCAATAAAAATTAATTCCTTTTTCACTGCATGCGTTAGTTCATGATTTGGGAATTCTTTTATAAACTTTTTATAGTACAATTCTGCGCTATCTAAATTTAATAAATGATTATTATAAATGAATCCGGAAAAATAAATTGAATATGCAGTTTGAGAATGCGAAGGATACTCATTTGTAAATTTTTTAAAATAAAATAAAGATTTTTCATAATTTTTAATATTGTTGTAATAAACATCAGCAAGCATAAATGTTGAAGGCATAATCATATCGCTTTTAGGATAATCTTTTAAAATTCTCTGTGCGAAAAGAATTGTCGAATCGAAAGATTTTCTCTCTCTTGAGTCAATAACTTTTTGCCACAATTCAACATCAGTTTCTTTTGCACAACCAACTATTAAAATAGTTAGAAATAATAATATATTTTTCATTTTATTTTTTCCATTATTGCACCAAAAAATCCATCTGTGCCATTTAAGTGAGGAGACATTTTTAAATATTTATCTTTTGACAATTTTTCAAGTCCATATCGTGAAAGACTTAAAGATGCATCAATCAATTTATAATTTTTATTTTCAGATAAGAATTTATCAATAATATTATCATTTTCATCTTTAAGTAAAGAGCAAGTCGCATAAATTAATTTTCCACCAATTTTAACTAATTTAGAATAGCTATTTAAAATTGAAATTTGTTTTATCCTTAATTCATCAATTGATTTTTCTTGCAGTTGCCATTTCATTCCTGGGTTGCGACGAAGCGTTCCAGTCCCACTGCAAGGCGCATCAATCAAAACATAATCAGCTTTTTCAATCAAGTCAGTAGGAATTTCATTCTCAATAATTTTTCTAACTCGAATCGTATCAGCGCCACTTCGTTTTATTCGCAATCGAATATCATTTAATCTTTTTTCATTTATATCTAACGCAAATATTTCTCCACGGTTTTTCATGATTGCTGCCATCGCAAGAGATTTTCCGCCACTTCCACTACAAGCATCAATTACAATCGAGCTAGGTTTTGGGTCAACAAGCAATGATATTATTTGGCTCCCCTCATCTTGCATTTCAAAAAACCCATCTTTAAAAAATGGAAGTGAAAAAACATTAATTCTTTTATTTAATAAAACTGCGAGATTTGTATATTTTCCACTGCTTGATGGAATTCCATTTTCCAATAATTTTTTGCTTAATTCTTCAGGATTAGTTTTTAATGTGTTGACTCGTAAAGTAATTGGGGCAGTTTCGTTTAATGATTGACAAAGTTGTTCAGTTTCGTTTTCAGAATATTGCAGGAGGAATTTTTCAATCAGCCACTCCGGAAAAGAATATTCAAGCGATAGTTTTTCGTTGATTGAAGTTGAAGTTGGAATTACTTTTGATAATATTTTTAATGATTGAATTTCTTCTTTACTACAAACTTGAAATAATTCTTCTTCAGAAATATTTTTATTACTAAAATATAAGAATAAAATAATTATGCGGTAAATAGTTTCGTTTTCGGATTTGTAATTATTTTGTTCCAGTAAATATTCTAATCTTTTTTTATTTCTTAAAACGCCATAAATTGTTTCGGAAATAAATCTTCTATCGGTTGAACCGAGATATTTTCTTTCTCTGAAATATCTTGAAATAATTAAATCTGCTGGAAAAGTGGATTTAGAAATTACATTATATAATTCCGTTGAATGCCCGATTAACGATGATATCTTCATAAATAAAAATGGTGGGCTTTAAACCCACCATGGAATTTAATCAAAACTATTTTTTAAAATAAATCAATATCTTGGTACAAATACTTGTTTGTGACCACACTTTTCGCAAACCAATGTCTCAACATCTTTAAAATATCTTTTTTCAATTTGTGTAAGGGCAATTAGTATTACAATAACCCCAACAAAAAATAATTGAATAGGTGCGAAAATCAAAAATCCACAAAAAACAATTAAAACTAAACCAATCAATACAAAAAAACTTCTGTAAAACTTTTTCTCAATTCTACTTCCACATTCTGTGCATTTCATATTTTTCCTTTCCCTTTTTAGTTGGAAAATATGTTTAAAAATCTCACAAGTCAGTGATAAATGTCACCAACCCTATGTGTAAAAATAATAAATATTTTATTTAAGTCAAATCAAAAACTATTCTAATTTTTTATGAAATCTTTTTATGCTTAATCCCAAAATAATTGAGCCTAAAATCAGAAGTGCTAATGCGCTGGACCAAAGCTCACTTATTCCAACTCCCTTTAAAATGATGGACCTTACAATGATTAAATAATATTTTACAGGAATTAAATATGATGCAAACTGAAATAATTTTGGCATTAAATCTATTGCGAAAACAAATCCAGATAAATTTAACATTGGTTGAAAAATAAACATCATACCAAACATTAAAGCTTCTTGTTGAGTTTTTGCAATTGTTGAAATTAATAATCCGAGCCCGAGAGAATTTAATAAAAATATACCTGTTAAAATATAAAATAAAAATATGCTTCCTTTTATTTCAATTCCAAATCCGAAATTAATTACTAATAGCACAACAGTAATATTTATTAATCCAATTAAAACATAAGGCAATATTTTTCCAATCATAAGTTCAGTTGGTTTTATTGGAGTTACCATTAATTGTTCTAATGTACCTATTTCGCGTTCCTTTACGATTGCCATCGAAGTCAAACTCATTGTTGTTAGCATTAGTAGAATTACTAAAACTCCTGGAACAATAAAATTTCTCGACTTAAGTGCTGGATTATACCAAACTCTAATTTCAGCAGTAATTGAACTTCTTGATATTTTTCCAATTTTTGAAGAAAGCAATTCGATTGAATATTGATTTATAATTTGCTGAATATAACTTTGCGCAATAGCCGCAGTGTTTCCTTCGCTTCCATCAATTAAAAGTTGCAAAGTTGATGATTCGTTTCGTAAAAGTTTTTTTTCAAATCCGTTTGGAATAATAACTCCAACCGATGCTTTACCTTCATCTAAATAATTTCCAATCTCTTTATAATTCTGAGTTACATACTCGATATTAAAATAACCTGAATTACTAATTTTAGAAATTATTTCTCTGCTAACTTTTGAGTTATCATAATCTAAAAGTACGATACTAATATTTTTTACATCAAGGCTCGCCGCAAATCCAAAAAGTGTCAATTGTAAAATTGGCGCAATAAATATTATTGGCAACATATGTTTATCGCGAAAGAGTTGTCCAAATTCTTTTATCAAAATTGCTTTTATTCTTTGCCAATTCATTTAAATTTTTCTCCTCGAAAATTTATACGAACTTATTCCAATTACGATTATCGAAAATAAAAGTAAATACAAAAATTGATCCCAAAACGCTGTAAAACCTGTCCCTTTTAACATTATTCCACGAACTATTCTCAAATAAAATTTTGCGGGAGTGATATTTGTAATTAATTGCAACCAAAATGGCATGCTTTTAATTGGAAACATAAAACCTGATAAAATAAAAGTTGGTAGTGTTGCCATAAGTGCGGCGAGTTGAAATGCTGATTGTTGTGTATTTGAAATTGCAGAAATAAACAATCCAATACCCAAACATGCAATAGTAAATAAAATAGTTGCGACAAAAAGTAAAGTGTAACTTCCTTTGACTTCAACACCAAACGCTGAATATGCAAAAAATAAAACTATTACCGTTGCAATAATTCCAATTATAGCATAGGGAATTAATTTGCCAATTATTAACTCTGTAGATTTTATTGGCGATACATCAATTTGCTCGATTGTGTTTGATTCTTTCTCTTTTACAATTGATAGTGCAGTTGAAATCACACAAGTCATCGCAATTATAAATCCAATAATTCCTGAAACTAAAAACTTTTCGCTTTTCAGTTCTGGATTGTACCAAATTCTTGATTCATAATTTATGGGAATCACTAAATCTTTCCCAAATTTTGAAAGTGTTTTTAAATTTAATTTTTGATTGTATTGTTGAGTAACTGCTTGAGCAAATCCAACAATTGTTGTACCTGTATTTGCATCAACTCCATCAACTAATATTTGAATGTCAATATTTTCATTTGCTAATATTTTAGCGGAAAAATATTTTGGAATGTATAAAACCATTTTTACTTTTCCATTATCCAAAATCTCTTGAGCTTCTTTGTTCGATTTGGCTGTAAATTTATGAACAAAGTATCCTGAAGTAAAAAATGATTGTGAGAACATTCTGCTATCAGCGGATAAATCATCATCAACTAAAACTACAGAAATATCTTTTACATCAAAATTCATTGTGTAACCCCACAAAAATAATAACACTGTAGGAAAAAATATTAACAAAGCTAAATTTCGATTATCTCTTTTTATCTGTCGTAATTCTTTTTTGAAAATCGTAAAAATATGTTGAAAAAATATTTTAATCATTTTTCTCTCTATTTTTTTGTTCGAGCAAATAAATAAAAACATCCTCTAACGATGGAACTATTTTTGAAATTCCATTGATTTTAACCTTATTTTCATTGAGTATTTTCACGATTAGTTTTTCCCCCTCAATTTCATCCTCAACACTCACATGCAACGAAGTCCCAAAAATAGAAACCTCAATCGCCCATTTTTCATTTTCAATAAGGGAAAGCGCTTCAATCACATTATTAGTTTTAACTTCAAATATAGGCATTGTTAAATATTTTGATTTTAATTCTTTCGGGCTTCCATTTGCGATAACCTTCCCAGCGTCAATCATTAAAATATTATTGCAGTATTCCGCTTCTTCCAGAAAATGAGTAGTAACAATTATAGTTGTTCCTTCGTCAGACAATTCATTTATTAAATCCCAAAATCTTCTTCGCATCAACGGATCCACTCCACTTGTTGGTTCATCTAAAAATATTATTTTAGGGCGATGCAAAACTGCGCAACCCAAAGCAAGTCTCTGTTTTATTCCAACCGATAAATCTTTGACGGTTTTATTTTCTTCTCCAATAAGTTGAGTGATATTTAAAATCCATTTTTTTCTTTCGGATATTTCTTTCGCATTAAGTCCGTAAGTCAAACCAAAAAAATTTATGTTTTCATCTATTGTTAAATCTTCATATAAAGAAAATTTTTGCGACATGTAACCTATATTTTCTTTTACTTTTTCAGATTCATAATTAATATCAAAACCACCAACAGTTGCAGTTCCACCTGTCGATTGTAACAAACCGCAGAGCATTCTGATTGTAGTTGATTTGCCAGCACCATTGGCTCCAAGAAAACCAAATATTTTTCCCTCTTCCACCTCAAAATTTATTTTATCAACAGCAACAAAATCACCAAATTTCTTAGTGAGATCTTTTACAATTATTGCACTACTCAACTAATATTCTCCAATCGATTTATTTAATTTTGCAATTGCAATTTTTTGATCAACCAAAGATTGAATAAACTGAATTTTCGATTGATTGAAAATATTTTGCGCATCATTTAGTTCGGAAATTGTTACAAGACCATTGTTATATTTGTTTTTCGTAATTCTAAAATTTTCTTCAGATTGCTCATTTGCGAGTTTTGCCAAACGAACTTTTTCTACACTTCTTTCTGCTGAATAATAATTTTGAGTTATTTCAAGCATAATTCCATCCTTTAATATTGAATGGTTTATCTCGGATTGGTCAATTTGTGCAGTTGCATGTTCAACTTCGTAATATGAATAAAAGAGATTCCAGAAATCATATTGAACCAAAAGTCCAATATCCCATGAATCTTTCAATTCATTTTTTAAAGGAAAATATCTCTGGTTTGGTCGAGATGAATAATAATTACTTTGAATAAACATTTGCGGGTAATATCCACTTGATGCAATATTTTTATTTAATTTTGCACTTTCAATACGCTTGTTTGATATTAACAGATCTTTTCTATTTTCAATTCCTTTAGAAATATAATTTTGCAATTTATCAAAAACTATATTTTCTTCTGTTAAGTTTGATGTTAAAATATATTTTTCTTCAATATTTTTATTTAGTAATATATTAAATACTAATTCAGTAGTTGCTACTCCGCTTCTTGTTTCGCTCAATGCAATTTCGGAATTTGTAATTCTGATGTTTGCCTTTAATAAATCATTTTCCGTTGCAATGCCTTTTAATAAATATTGACTTACATCTTTATAACTTGTTTTAGCAAATTCTAAATTTTCTAAAGCATATTTTTCTAATTGTTGAGCTCGATACAGATTCCAATAAGTTGTGGTTATTTGAAATATCACTTCAATATTTTCTTTACTAAATTCTATTTCAGATATTTTTCTTTGCTCTTCGGTTATTTTTGATGCGCTTGTTAATTTCCATCCTGTAAATATTGGTTGCTGAATTGATAATTTCGTGGAGTAAACATTTTGAATTAATGGGAACAATGCCAAATTACTATTTGGCAATTTAAATTCCGGAACTGAGCTTTGGTAATTATATCCACTTTGCAACTTTATAGTCGGAAATAAAGTTCCAAATTGTTCTCTCTCCTTTGCCTTAGAAGAATATATTTTCTTCTCAGATATTTTTAATATTTTGCTCTCCTTTATGCCAATCAAAATTGCATCTTTGAGTGTTAGATTTTGATTTTGAGCAATCAATAGTAAAGGTGTAATAATTAAAATTAATAATAATTTTTTCATTGTAAACTTTCTAAATTTTTTCAGTTAAATAGGATATAAATACATTTTCAAGTGTTGGCGAAATCTGCCGAATGTTTTCTATTATTATGTTTTTCCCTTTTAAATACGACTTTATTTCATGTAAATTATTTTCGTTTGAAATCGCAAAATCAATTCTATCTCCAAATGCTTGGACTTCGATTACCAAACTATTTTCTTTTAATAATGTATAAGTACGACGAATGTCGTTTGAAATTATTTCAAATAAATTATTTTTGTAGAGATTCTTTATTTCGCTTGGCGTACCAACTTGAAGTAATTTTCCTTTATTGATTAATGCGACACGAGAACATCGTTCGGCTTCGTCTAAATATGGAGTTGTTAATATTATTGTAATTCCAGTGTGGAGCAATTCTGAAAGTATTTTCCAAAAATCTCTACGCGACACGGGATCAACTCCTGTTGTTGGTTCATCAAGTAAAAGTATTTCTGGTTTGTGAATTAATGTACACGCAAGCGCAAGTTTTTGTTTCATTCCACCAGATAGTTTTGCCGCAAGACGATTTCTAAAATTGGTTAATCGTGTGAAATTTAAAAGTTCATTTCTCCGCGCTTCATAATTATTTACTCCATGAATTTCTGCAAAAAATTCAATGTTCTCATCAATTGTTAAATCGCCATACAAACTAAATTTTTGTGAAAGATATCCGATTCTTTTTTTAATTTCATTAATATTATTTTTAATGTCGTAATCAAATAACTTAATATTTCCACTTGTTGCTGAGACAATTCCACACATCATTTTAATTAAAGTAGATTTTCCTGCTCCGTCAGGTCCAACCAAAGCAAACATTTCTCCTTTTTCTATTTCAAGTGAAAAAGAATTTATTGCGCAGTTTTGCTTAAAATTCTTTGTCAGATTATTTATTTCGACAGCCTTCATTATTTTATTTCAACATATATTTTTGCATCTGCAGGCATACCAGATTTTAAAATATTATTTATATTTTTAATTGTAACTTTTATTGCATAAACCAATTTTGCTCTATCCTCTTTTGTTTGGATATTTTTTGGAGTAAACTCTGCACTTGGAGAAATAAAAGTTACCTTTCCTTCAAATGCTTTTTCAGGATAAGAGTCAACAAATATTTCAACTTTTCCACCATATTTTATTTTCCCTAAATTTACTTCCTGTATGTAAAGTTTTAAATACAATTCATCCAAATTTATAATTGTCGAAACTGTCGAACCCTGCATAATTAATTCTCCCTCTTGAAATGGGATTTCAGTAATTACCCCACTATTTGGTGCTTTTATCGTTGCATCTGAAATTTGTTGTTTTATTAATTCGCTATTTGCCTCGGCTTGGATTAGTCGCGCTTTTGCTGAACGAATTTCTTCGGGACGAGAAATATTTTTTATTTTTTTAAGCGCAAGTTCTGCACTTTTTGCTTGAGCATCGGATATTTTAAAACGCGATTCAGTTTCGTCAAATTGTTTTTTTGTGACGCTTTTATTAGAAATAAGTGAAATCATTCTTTCATAATCTGTTTTTGATATTTTTAGATTTGCCAATGCTTGCTTTAATACTTGTTCAGCTTGAGAAATGTCTTCACTCCTTGCACCCTTTACAAGCATATCAAACTGCGATTGCGCAAGTTCAACTCCTGCCATTGCTTGTTTAAGTTGTAGTTCAAGAATTGTTTTATCGACTTCGGCAATTGTATCATTCTTTGTTACAGTTGAACCTTCCTCAAAATATACTTTTGAAAGTGTGCCACTTACTTTTGAACTAACTTTAATTTCTGTTCCTTCAATTATTCCACTTGCTTCAATTATATTTTCATTTTTAGAATTACAGCCAATTAATAATATTGTTAAAGCAATAAATATATTTTTCATTTTAATACCTTTTTAGTTTTGTAGTTTGTTTATTTCGTTAAATTTCTTACTTGCCTCTTCGGTCATCGCACCTTCAAATATTGTTGCAACAATTGTTTGAAGTGCTTGTTGCGCTGAAAATGATTTCTCTGATAAAATATCTGGATTAATAATTCCATGAATCGAGGATTCAAATATCATAATTAATACATCAATATTTATATTGCTTCGCAAATAATTATTTTCCTTTGCCTCGTATAATAATTTTTCTATTTTTGATAGCAATTTTTCTTTTCTAAATTTTTCAATCTCTTCCCATAATTCAGGAATATATTTTTTTATATCTCGAAAGTTTTCATTTTTGATTCTTGAAATATTCTCTCCAGCCATTTTTAAAACAATTGACATTTTTATTAAAAGTGGTTCGTCGGAATCAATAACCTTAGAAATCTTTTTTTCAACCAGTTTTAAATTTGTCAATATTGCCATCCGCGCAATTTCTTTTTTACTCGGAAATATTTTATAAAAAGTTTTTTTACTCATTGCAAGTTCGGTTGAAAGATCATCCATCGTTACAGAATTAAATCCCTTTTTGAAAAATAATTCAAGCGCCTTTGAAATTATTTTCTCACTAATTAAATTATTTTTTATCATATATTTATTTTTATGTTGGGAACTATTATAGTGTTTATAGTTTCCATAATCGCAAATAAAAATCCTTGTTTTTAAGGATTTTGTTGAGCAAATATAAAAACTAAATTTTACTGATGCAAGTTGAATTAAATCCGAATATTTTAGACTTAATAAATCCTTCAAATACTGCATTTTGAATTTCTTCCACCTGTAGATTTCTTCCTAATATTTGTTTCAGATTTGAAGTTTCTTCGGATAGTTTTTTTAATATCAGTTTTTTGTTTTCAATGTTTTCGGAATAAAAATTTGAAATTTGCAAATGCGATTCATCTAAAAGTATTGAGCCATGTTGTAGTATAATTTCGTCTTCATTTTTATTTGTAAATCTTCTTTGCGCGCTTCCAACTATCTTCTTCCCTTCAAACTGAATTTCATATTTTGATGATGTTGCAAAACATGCAAAAGATGATTTATCATTTTTATAAAATGTTGAAAGATTATTTTCATTTTTCGAATATTCAACTTTTGCGCCAAGTATATTTAATCCCTTAACTATTGCTTTACTGATTTCGCAATAAACTTCATTTACCGAATTACCATTTGAATTCATCACTACGGAATATGTCAATTCATTCGCATGCAGAATTGCTCTGCCACCAGTTGGACGAGTTACGATTTCAATTCCATCTTTTTTGCAAAGTTCTAAATTAATTTCATTTTGTTTTTGATGATAACCAGTAGAAATGCAAAATGGTTTCCACTTATAAAAACGGAGAGTTGGTTTACCAGAATTATTTTCTAATTCTTTTACAAGAGATAAATCGAATTCCATATTTTCGCGACCTGTGCGAAAACCGGTATCAATACATTTCCACTGCATTTTTAAAAATATTATTCGTAGAAACGAGAACCAACAATTCCTCGTTTTGAAGATTTTATAAAAGAGATGATTTTTTGCGCTTCGGGTTTTGTGCCAAGTTCTTCTTCTATTTTCAAAAGTGCTTGGCCAACATTCATTTTTGATTTGTAAAGAATCTGATATGCTCGTGTAATTATTTCAATAGACTCATTTGTGAATCCTCTTCTTTTTAATCCAAGTAGATTTAATTTTTCAAAATTTATTGGCATGCCTCCAGCAAGAATGTATGGAGGAACATCTTTTACAATTTTAGAATTTGATCCAACCATCGAATGCATTCCAACTTTTGAAAATTGATGAATGCCAACGAGCCCACCAATAATTACCCAATCTTCAATCGTTGTGTGTCCGCCAAGTTGAGTTGCATTTGCAATTATTACATTATTGCCAACTTCACAATCGTGCGCAACATGCACATACGCCATCAACAAACAATTATTTCCAATCGTGGATTTCCAATGCTCTTTTGTCCCTCTATTTAAAGTGCAAAACTCACGAATCACCGTATCGTTGCCAATTTCAAAAGTTGTTTTTTCGCCACCAAATTTTAAATCTTGCGGCAAAGTTGCGATTACCGTTCCTTTGTGAATTACACTTCGCTCGCCAATTCTCGTTCCGTTTGCGCAATAAACATGTGGACCGATTTTTGTATCATCACCAATTTCGACATCCTCCTCGATAATTGAAAATGGTTCGATAGAAACATTTTTTCCGATTTTTGCTTTCGTGCTTACGATTGCAGTTGAATGAATTAACAAACTCACGAGATTCTATCTTTCGGTCTTGGTCCAATCGATGCTAAAATTTCTGCCTCTGCAACTAATTCTCCTTCAACAAATGCTTTGCCTTCCATTTGACATATTTTTGATTTTCTAAATTTTAGATTTACTTCGATTACTAATTGATCGCCGGGAAAAACCATTTTTCTAAATTTTGCATTATTAATTCCAAGCAAGTAAGTTAAATTATTTTCTTGATCGGTTGAACCATCAAGTAATAAAATTCCGCCAGCTTGTGCCATTGCTTCAACAATTAAAACGCCGGGCATAACTGGGCTTCCTGGGAAATGTCCTTGAAAAAATTCTTCGTTCGCTGTAACATTTTTTACGGCAACAATTTTTTTGTTTAATTCAAAATCAATTACTTTATCAAGCAACAAAAATGGATAACGATGTGGTAAAATTCTTTTTATTGCATTGACATCAAAAACTATTCCGGCTTTTTTCTCATGTTGATATTTGCGAATTATTTTTTTCTGCTGATATAATTTTCTGATAATTTTTGCAAACTCAATATTATTTGCATGTCCGGGACGAGCCGCTAAAATTTGCGCTTTTATCGGAACGCCAATCAAAGCCAAGTCGCCAATCAAATCCAATAATTTATGTCGTGCCGGTTCATTTTTAAAATACAATCCTTTTTCATTTAACACTCCATTCTTTCCGAGAAAAAGTGTATCCTTTAATCCTAATTTTGTTTCAAGTCTTTTTAATTCTTCTTTCGTGTATTCTTTATCAACAATAACAATTGCATTATTTATATTTCCACCTTGGATTAATCCTTGCTCATGCAAAGTTTCAACTTCATTTAAAAAACAAAAAGTTCTGCACATTGAAAAATGTTCAACGAAATGTTTTTCCAAATCAAACAAACCTGTGTGCTGGCTTGCAAGCGCAGGATTATTGTAATCAACCATCACGGTCAATCGATAACTATCGGTTGGTAAAGCAACAATATCAACCCCTTTTTCCTCGTTTTTATAGTGAATCGTTTCCTCGATTACTAAATAATCACGCGGCGCAGTTTGATTTTCGTAACCAGCTTTTAGGAGAGCATCGACAAAAAGTTTCGCGCTTCCATCGCCGATTGGTGGTTCGCTCGAATCCAAATCGATTAAAATATTGTCGATTTCCAAGCCAGCGATTGCCGCTAAAACATGTTCGGTTGTATTTATTTTTACATTGTTGATTGAAAGCGTTGTACCACGCGAGACATCAGTTACAAAATCTACAAGCGCGGGAATTTCGGGCGAGCCAGCAACATCAACTCGACGAAATTTTATTCCATGATTTTCTGGCGCAGGTCTAAATGTCATCGTGCAAGGTTTGCCCGTATGCAATCCAACGCCCGAAATTGAAATTGGTTCTTTAATTGTTCTTTGCTGAATTATCATTTTATTTTGCCTCATTATTTTTCTTCAAAAGATTTTCTAATTCAACAATTTTCTTTTCAAGATTATTTATAGTTTTTAAAATTTCTGGTAATTGATTTAGCGATGCTTCAATTCTTTTAGTTTGAAAAAGTGGACGCGCTGGAAAACCAGAATAAGTTTCTCCACTTTTTTCTATTGATGATAAAACTACCGACGCACCACCAATCGTAGTATTATCTGCAATCGTTAAATGTCCTGAAATTCCAACTTGTCCACCCATTTTTACTTGCTTCCCAATTTTCGAACTTCCAGAAATTCCTGTCAATCCAGCAATTACTGTATCTTCATTTATAATTACATTGTGTCCGATGTGAACTAAATTATCTAATTTTGTTCCGCGCTTAATTCTTGTTTCGCCAAGTGTTGCTCTATCAATACAACAATTTGCACCAATCGAAATATCATCTTCTAAAACTACAATTCCAAGTTGCGGAATTTTTCTATACGAACCATCTTCTTTCGATGCCCAACCAAATCCATCGCTTCCAATTACACATCCGGGATTTAAAATTACTCGCTTACCAATTTTACATCCTTCGCGTATTGTAACATTTTCAAAAATTAAAGTATCCTCATCAACCGAAACATTTTTTTCAATTACAACATTATGCATAATTGAAGTGTTGTCGCCAATTTTACAATCTTCATCAATAAAAACATTTGCGCCAATTTTACAATTTTTTCCAACACTTGCGGATTTAGAAATCATCGCGCTACTATTAATTCCATCTGCAAGTAGTGGCACAAATTTTTGAAATTTTTCAATCGCAATCACAAAAGATGTGTACGGATCTTTTACAACAATTAAAGCAGGGGGAAGTTTGGAAAATTTATTTAGCTCGATTTTATTGCTGATTATTACAGCCGAAGCAAAAGTAGTATCTAAAAATTTTATGTAATTCGGGTTTGATAAAAAAGAAAATTCACCAGATTTGGCTTCCTCAATTTTTGAAGCGCCATGTAAAACAATCGATTCGTCGCCTATAACTTTGCCATCAACAAGCGAAGCTAATTCTTTTACATTCATCGAAAATTATTTTTGCTGTAATTTTTCCAACACTTTTTGTGTGATGTCGTGCTTTTCATTTGAGTACATCAAAAGTGTTGAGCTACTTCTATCTAAAACATAATCGTATTCAAGTTGTGTTGAAACATCTTTAATAGCTTTCAAAATTTTTTCTTGAATAGGTTTCATCATCTCATTTTGTTTTTGAAAAAGTTCGCCATTAGTTCCAAATTTTTTCTGGCGATAGTCAACCATTTTTGCATCAAACTCTTGCAAAAGTTTTTCTTCTTCACTTCTTTTTCTATCGGACATCATCAACTTACGGCGATCGTATTCATCAAATTGTTTGTTGAGTTCATCCTGCATTTTTTTTAATTCATTTTGCCAATCTTGACTTATGGCTTCAATTTGCTTTTGAGCTTCTTGCGCTTCAGTCAATTCTTTTATAATTGATTCCGAAACTACAAATGCAATTTTTTGCTGAGCATCAGCAACAAAAGAAATTAAAAAAAATAAAATTATCGATTTAAATATTTTTAAACGATTCATAAAAACCTCTCAAAAAAATTATTTGCCTCGTTTTAAATTATCCAACACTTTAAAAGTGTAATCTAAATTTTCATCAGCGTAAAGCAAAACTATATCGCCTGCTTTATCAAATACCATCGAGAGTTTTTCTTTTTTTGCAACTTCTTTAATTGCTTTAAAAATTTTCTCTTTTATTGGTGTCATCATTTTTTCTCTTTGAAAAGCAAGTTCACCTTGGTTGCTAAATTTTTCCTGATAGTATTGTTGGATTTTTTGTTCTTCTTCAAGTAATGCTCTTTGTTTTTGTTGCTTTGTAGATTCATCTTTTATCATTGCTTCTTGTCGTTTGTAATCGTCAACTTTTGCTTGCAATGAACTTTTCATTTTTTCAAATTCGTCTTGCCAATTTTTAACAATAATTTCTAATTTTTTCTGTGCATCTTGTGCTTCCGGTAATTCCTTTAAAATTGTTTCAGAGCTAACATATCCGAATTTTGTTTGAGAAAAACTCGTTTCAGCGTTAATAAATAAGGCTAAAATCGTTACTATAAAAAATACTGGTTTGTTCACAAAAGACCTCTTTTTGTTTGTTAGTGATTGATTGTTAAAATTTAATAAATAAATATAATATAAAAAAAGTTTCAAACCAACTTTGAATTATTTCGATAAATTTATCCAAAAAATTATTTTATCAAAAAAAAATTAATCTAAAAATAATTCAAAAAAATATTTTGTTTGATTATAAAAAATTAAAATCCTCTTCCAAATTGGAAATGAAATTCCCATCCGGGAGTTACTGGAGTTAATAATTTATCTCTATCAAAACCGTAGCCGTAATCAAAACCAACCATCCCAATCGGGTTAATCAAAAGTCGTGCGCCAATTCCTGCTGATCGACGCAAATCAAATAAATTAATATTTTTAGATGACTCCCAAATATTTCCACCTTCAGCAAATGCCAAAACATAAATCGGGATTGGATTTAGCGCAACATTAAATCTTATCTCAGCCATAATTTTTTCCATAACCGCGCCCGGGATTGAACTTTTGTTAATTGTAATTGGCTCGACTGCTCTATCGGGATAACCACGAAGTGGAGTCGTCGCAACCATTCCAAGACCAGTGCCTCCCATATAAAAATATTCAAAAGGAGGAACATAAGAATTTTGATTTCCTAAACGATAAATTTCGTTAAATTTAAATCCGAGGTACAACGCAAGTTTATGAGTATTGGCAAGCGGAGTGTACCAATCAATTTCGATTCCGTGTTTAGTGTATTCGGCAGTGCCTGGCAAAAATGGTGGACCTGATAATTCAAGCGACCAAGCAACCGAACTTCCCTCCGATGGAAAAAGAGGATTGTTGATACTGTTACGAGAAATAATTTGCGAAAAAGTAAATTGATTTGATTTTCCAATTCTATCATAAAGATAATTTGTACTTTTCACATTAAGACTTTGGAAACGAAAACTCCAATCGCCACGAAAATAATCGTCAGGGAATTTAAATTGGCGACCAAGCGAAAGTGTTGCACCTGTTTGTCGTAAATCGTAATAGAAATTTTGCTTTGTATCAAACACGCTAAAACCAAACGAAGTTGGCGTATTAAACATCCACGGTTCGCGATACGAAATTGAAAAAGTTTGATAGCGACTCAAATCTCCAAATTGCCAATCGAAATTTAAAATTTGTCCACCGCCGCCAGAGAGTGGCTCGGCAATATCAAAATTATTAAATGTTAAACCGATTGCGCCAGTTGCACCAAACGCTTCGCTATATCCAACCGATGCGTTAAATGTGTCGCTCGATTTTTCTTCGACATCAAAAACGACATCGACAGTTTTGTCATCAACAAAACGAGTGTCGGGTTTAATTTTTTCGGGATTGAAATAATTTAAAACCGAAAGCTGTCGCACAGAACGAATAATTGCACTTCGATTAAAATAATCTCCGGGCACAACTCTTAATTCTCGGCGAACAACTTTTTCCTGCGTTTTAGAATTTCCACGAATTTCAACTTGCGAAATTTTAAATTGATTTCTTTCTCGGACATGCAAAATTATATCAACACTATCTTCTCCAACTTTAATTTCTTCAGGGTCAATTGAAATCATCAAATATCCATTATCGAGATAAAGAGATGAAACATCCGATTGTTCTTCGTTGCCACGAAGATTTCTTTCAAATTTTTCTCCGTCAAATAAATCTCCAGTTTTAAAACCAAGTTGTCCATTTAAAGTTTCAGATTTAAAAACTGAATTGCCTTCCCAAGAAATATTTCTAATTTTATATTGTGGTCCTTCGTTTAAATAAATTTTTAAAATAATATTTGATTTATCATCAGCATATTCTAACGAGTCGGTGATGATTTCAATTTCTCTGTAACCATTTTTTTTGTAAAACTGAATTAATTTTTTCTTGTCATCTTCAAATTTTTTCTTTTCAAACTTTGCGCTTCTCCAAAATTTCCACCAAACTTTTTGATGAGTTTCCTCAAAGGATGCTTCCAAATCTCCATCTTTATATTTTAAATTACCGTAAAATATAATTGATTTTATTCGCGATTCTGCCCCTTCGGTAATATTTACTTTTAATACTTTTTTTCCATTGGCAGTCGTATCGGCGCTTTCAACAATTTCAGTTTCAAATTTAACTTGATGAAATCCATCCTCTTCGTAAACTTTTTTAAATGCTTTTAAGATTTTATTTATTTCAAAAGGAGAAAGAATTTGCCCCTTTAAAATTGTAATTTTTTTGGTCAAATCGTTTTCACTTACTTCATCCTCACCTTCAATTTCAACTTTATCAAGTCTTGGGTGTTCGACAACTTTAATTAAAAGATAAATTCCGTCGCCAACAGTGCGCTCAACTAAAATTTGAATGTCAGAAAAAATTCTTAATCCCCACAAACGATTCATCGCATTACGAGTATCTTCACTTGGAATAGAAATTTCGCTTCCAACTTTTAAGCCGGAATTTAAAATTATTGCGGCAGGTTCTGCAGTAGAATTTCCTTCAACAGAAATTCCAAGAATTTTAAATTGCTGTGGTTGATTTTTTGTTTGCGCTTCGAGTCTCGAATTTAAAGCGAAAAGAAAAATTATTGTGAAAGAAAAAAGGAAAAACTTATTTCGAATTGAAAACACTTTTTATTAGCCCTTTGACAAATTTATTTGCGTCTCTTTTAATTTTATTATTTACTTGTTCACTAATCATTCCAAATCTTCTCTCTCTTTTTTGATATTCGGAAATCGCATCGTACAAATTTTCTCTTCTAAAATTTGGCCAAAGTTCCGGTGTAACAATTATTTCGGAGTAAGCCAGTTGCCACAATAAAAAATTACTAATGCGCATCTCGCCACTTGTGCGAATAATTAAATCGGGATCGGGATATTCTCTGGTTGAAAGATATTGCGAAACAAATTCTTCCGAAATTTGACTCGACGGAAGTTTTTTATCTTCGATGTCGCGCGCAATTGCTTTTATCGCATTTGTCAAATCCCATCGTCCAGAATAACTTAAAGCCAAAATTAAAGTCAGTCCAGTATTTCGTTGCGTCATCGTCATCGCATCTAATAAAACATTTTGCACATCTTTCGGCAACGACGCAATATCGCCGATACATCTTAATCGAACATTATTATTGTGTAACCTATCGCGCTCATTTCCAATTGCGTTCAGTAAAAGCCGCATCAACATCGAGACTTCGTCTTTTGGTCTTTTCCAATTTTCGGTTGAGAAAGCATAAAGCGTTAAATATTTTACACCGATTTGCGCGCAAGATTCCACGATATCGCGAACAGAATTAACCCCTTCGCGATGTCCAGCAACTCGTGGCAACATTTTCGATTTCGCCCATCGTCCGTTTCCATCCATAATTATTGCGATATGTTGAGGAATTTCGCCTGAATTAACGAGTCCAGTTTGCAATAATTTATCTGAAACTTTATTTTTTTTGGAATTTTTCAAAAGTTTTTATTAAATATTGGCTCTAATTTACTTTTTTTTAGCTGAAAAAACAATTAAGTTGGTTTTAAATCTTTTTCATTTATCTAATATGTTTGACAAAATAAATCTAAAACAAGTTGTAGTAGTTTTTGCCTTACCAATCTTAATTTTTATTGTAGATTTAATACTCCGCTGGGATTTTTTCTCGGTTGCAGAAAGTGATTCAATATTACTTTTTTCCTTTTCCTTTTTTTACGAATTAATATTTTATACGACAATTTTCTTTTTGATTTCAAAATCCAAGAGATATAAATTTATACTGATATTAATTTTTTCTACTTTTTTAATCCTATTTCAAATTATAGTTTACGAGCATTATAATTATTTTGGAGTAACTCTAAATAATTACTCGCTAAATTTTTTCTTAAAACATCCATTAGAGGCATTTTCACTTACCGCTTCAAGCATTAATCTAATTCACATTTTAATATTTTTTGGCGTAATACTTTTTTATTTTTTCTTGATAAATAAATCCGTTAGGATTTTAGAAATCTTATCAAAGAAATTTATAAAGATTGTTTTATTTTCATTTTTTCTACTAACTGCGGTATTTCAAAACAATGTTCGATTTAGTTCGGCAAGTTATTCCTTCACTCCATCAAATTTATTTTCAATCGTTTATGTAATTCGCGAAAATCTTTTTGATGAAAATTTCTTAGTTCATCGTGGTTATGTAAAAAGAAAATTTGAAATCAAGGATAAAATTATATCAGAACCAAAATATAATTTCCTAATTATTTTAAGCGAAAGTGTGAGAAAAAATAATTATAGCGCATACAATTATAACCGTAAAACTACTCCTTTTCTCGACGAGTTAATAAAGAACAATTCAGTCATACTTTTTAAAAATCATTTTTCAAATTCTGTTTCAACGCAGTACAGTAATCCAATTTTATTAAGCGGAAATTTTACTTTAGAAAGACTTAATCATCCTTTCATTTATGATTATTTAAAAAAATGGTTGCAGATTAACACTTTCTTTTTCTCTCCGCAGGCAATGAAGACGACCACTTTTGACCAACTTTATAATTCAACTCTCGATAATTTTGTTTTTCAGGAAATGACTAATCTAAACCGTTCTAACGATTTAGGAGTTGACGACAAGGAATTTTTAGAAATTAATTTGCCAAATTTAATTAATAAGCAAAATAAATATTTTGGGATTTATCAATTCAACAATACTCATTTTCCGTACAACATCAGTAAATATTCAAAAAAAATATTCGAGGATAAAACTTCCAAGTTAATTGATAAATACGATGATGCAATTCTTGAGCAAGATAATTTAATTAGAAAAATATTTAATCAACTCGAATCTAACAATTTACTCGACTCAACTATAATTCTATTTACTTCCGATCACGGCGAAGCATTTGGTGAACGAGGTCGTTCTGGTCATTTGCAAACTTTATACAACGAAGAAGTTGCCGTTCCAATGTGGATTTATTTGCCAAAAGATTTCAATGAAATAATTAAACAAAATCTTTTCGCATATTCAAATTCAAATACTTCTCATTTAGATATTCTTCCAACAATTTTAGATTTTTATGGATTGCTTGATTCAGCAAAATTAAATTATTTACCAATTGGAAATTCACTTTTGCAACCAATAAATCATAATCGTAAAATTCCTTTAATTGGTTTCGATATGCTTGAAACAGAAGGATTTGTACAAGACTCTCTTAAATTTTTATTTACTAAAACAGATAATAAAACTAAATACGAAGTTTACAATTTTAAAACAGATGCGCAGGAAAAAATAAATCTATGGAATTCATTCAGCAAAAAAGACAAAAGCGAGTTTATCAACTCGCTTAATTTAATTCGTTCAAAAAGACTCTCTTATAAAATCAATCCTTAATTTTATTTCCTTTCAAAATCCAAAAAAGAATATTCATCTGTTTTAATTTCATTTTTCAAAATAAATTTTTCCGCAATTATTTTTTCGTATTCGGGAAAGTATGTATCACCTTCAATTTTATTATGCACAATAGTTAAGTAAAGGCAATCGGCTTTGTCTAATAATTGCGCATAAATTGTTCCGCCGCCAATCACAAAAATTTTTTCCTCATCCTTCAATCGCTCAAGCGCAATCTCAATACTATTATATGTTTCAATTTCAGAAATTTGCCCCGAAGTTATAACCACATTTCTTCGATTTGGTAGCGGTTTTCCAATCGATTCGTAAGTTTTCCTCCCCATCAAAACCGTATGCCCAACCGTGAGAGATTTAAATCTTTTTAAATCATCAGAAATATGCCACGGAAGTTTTCCATCTTTTCCGATAACGCGATTTTCATTTAGTGCCGCAATAATAATTATTTTCAAACTGCTACCTCAAATTTTATTGCTTCATCGCAAATATAATTTTCTAATTTGAAATCTTCAAATCGTAATTCATCGATTGGTTTTTTTGAAATAATTAATTGCGGCCGAGGTTTCGGAATTCGTTTGAGTTGTAATTTCAATCCTTCAATATGGTTGATGTAAATATGTGCATCTATTATAGTGTGGCCAAAATATCCAACTTGTAAATTTGTCTCTTGCGCAATCACTTGAGTTAATAAAGAATAGCACGCAATGTTAAATGGAATTCCAAGCGCAATGTCGCCACTTCGCTGTGTTAAATGACAATTTAATTTTCCATCAGTTACATTAAAAACAAAAGTGTAATGGCACGGTGGTAATTTACTTTTTAATGCGTTCCCCGGCTCCCACGCTGTAATTACCATTCGACGCGATTCTGGATTTGTTTTTATTAATTTAATTATTTCTGCAACTTGATCGATTTCTTTTACTTCATAATTTCCTGTTTGCGGATTTATTTGCGCACTCGGAAATCTTCTCCAATATCTTCCGTACGCAGTTTCTAAATTTCCATTTTCATCAGCCCATGCATCCCAAATTTTTGTATGTTGACGAAGATTTCTAATATGATCCTCACCAGTTAAATACCACAATGTTTCGTGCAACATCGATTTGAAATTTAATTTTTTTGTTGTTACAAGTGGATAGCCTTCGCTTAAATCAATTTTGTAATGTTCGCTGAAACATGAAATCGTATCAACTCCTGTGCGATTTATTTTCTTCACTCCATTTGTTAAAACTCTTTCTACTAAATCTAAATATTCTTTCATAATTATTTTGTCTTAAATAATTTTAGTTTCAAAATCAATATGTAGTTGCAACTCCTGCGGCAAAATTTCCAACTTCAAATTGTTTAATAATTTGGTTTGTCGTTAAATCAATTATTGAAACAATTCCAATTTTTTTCGTTCCTGTTGTCGGGTGGTGCGGCTCTTGCGATAAATCCAAATTCTCGCACGAAACAATCGCATATTTTCCATCTTTTGAAATCCCAATTCCGTGTGGTTGCACGCCAATATTTTGTATTGTCGAAGTAACTTTCCTCTCATTCACATTGATAATGCTGACTGAATTTGAATTTCGATTTGGCACATAAACAAATAATCCGTTTGGAGAAATTGCAGGAATTAGTGGCGCCGAACCAACTTGAATTGAATCGATAACTTTTTGTTGAACTAAATCAATCACTCTAACTTCGCCAGATTTTTTACAAGTTACAAAAGCCAGTTTGCTATCTTTTGAAAATACAATTTGATACGGTTCAAATTTAAATTGAAAGCCAACCGGTAATGCTGGCACCGATGCAGAAACTGGAATTGTTGCAACGATACTTAAGTCACTCATTTTAATTAAAGTTAAATTATCCGAAAAAGAATTTGCCGTTAATGCAAATTGAAAATCTGGTGTAATCGTAACTCCGTGCGGTTTCAACATTGCTGGGTCATTTATATTTTTTAAAATCGTCATCGACTTTGTATCTATCACCGTGATGGCTTTGCTTTGCGATTCAAAATTTGTTACAAGCGCGCTATCGCCAGTTGATGTGATTGCAACTTGCGCAGGAGAAATTATTCCAGTTTTCAATTCTCCAACTTTTGAATTATCACTTAATTTAAATTTTAAAATTTTACTTGCGCTAATTAAATTGACATAATAGAATTCATTTTTCCAATCAACAGAAACATTGTGAGGTGCTTCCGGTGGTTGTTGCAATGTGTTTTCAACTCCAGTTGTAATCATTCGAGCAATTTGTAATTTATCCAAATCAATAATTGTAGTTAAATCCTCCCCTTGACTTGTTACAAATGCTCTTCCTTTTAGTGGCATCTCGCTAAATGCAATTTCATCATTATCATTTTTTGCGCCAGCATCAATCCATTTCATTAATAATTCAATTTGATTTTTTGGCAACGACAAATCATCGTTTGGCATAAATGGTTTTGAAACCGCCATAAGAAGTGAATCTCTATTTAAGTAAAATATTATTTGACTCTTATTTGCTTTAAACGGAATCACAACCGAACTGATTGGATTTTTATTCATCAAATCATCCCACGACTTGAGTGAAAAAACTCCACTATGTAAACTATTCGATGACTTTTGAAAACCATTATCGCTAACATGACAATCTGAAACCGCACAACCACTTTTAAAAATCTGCCCAATATGTTTCGAATATTTTATTTCGTCAAAACTAATATTCGAATAATCCATCGGTTTGGCATTTGCGTAAGTGTGTGGCGCGCTTCGGTAAATTTGCAAATTAATCGTCGCCTCACTAACAACCGTATAATAGTACTCTTTATTATTTACAAGTGGCGTGTCAACAAAACCACCTTTTGGAATTGAACTGAAAACTGCAATTTTTCTCGATTCACTTATCGCATAATTTTCGATTGTATCTCTAAATAAAATATATTTTTCTGCCGATAAATCTTTTGGCGCAATCCATAAAACGATTGCTTTATTATTTCCATTGACAACAAAAATTGTTGACACTTCTCCCAGTCCATGATTTTCATTGTTATTAGTCAGATTTTCTTGGCAGGAAAAAAAGAGTGATGCAAAAGATATTAGAATAATTATTTTTTTCATTTTCGATTAAAATTTAAAACAATATAATAAAACAATATTTTCTTTACTACTCAGACATTTTAAAATAATTTTATATAGGTCGCTCCGATGGAGCTTTTATTTCGATTTGATTTATTTTCTACAAACAGTTCGCTCCTTCGGAACTTTTTGTAGAATAATATTTTTAAGTAGCACCGTAGGTGCGTGCTGATTGTAGATTGATTACAAACAAAATATTTAAACTCCTTTAGGAGTGTTCTGTAAAATTTACAAATCAATAAGTTATGCCCGCGAAAGCGGGAATCCAATAAATAATCCCGCAACATTGTTTTGGACTAAAGTCCGAAAGATGGTGGTGACACTCCTTACCCCAGACTAAAATCTGGGGTAACTATAACAAGTCATTGTCACTCTGAGCTTGTCCGCCTTTGGCGGATAAATCGAAGAGTGACGAAAGGTAAACTTTCCAAGTCTTCCGCCAAGGCGGACAAGCAAAGACTTGGAAAGTTTAATTCCACATTACGATTTCGAAAAGATTTCTTTATTACTTTCTTTCTCGGAAAGAAAGTAATGAGACTTCTAAAAAGCAAATATCACCCCAGATGCCAACGGCACCTTTAGATGCCAAAGGCACCTTTAGATGCCAACGGCATCTTACATTTATAGAAATAGAATTTATAATCGTGTGCGACTCCAACGGAGTCGTACATCAAAACGAAAATTAATTGCTATAAATGTTTCATCCCTTCGGGATGAATAAAGGATTGAATTAGAAATAGTAACCCCGAGATTTATCTCGGGGGGAAAACAAAAAATAACTTCGGCTCTCCTTCGGTGAGTCTGCGACAAGTCTTCGACTTTAGCCACATTCTTTTGGACTAAAGTCCGCGAGAGAATGTGTGAGATACTTTTAACCCCAGACTAAAGTCTGGGGTTATTAATTATAAACAGGAATTTATTTCATAAGCAACATTTTTCGAGTTTCACTAAATGTGCCAGCACTTATTTTATATAAATATAAACCGCTGGGAAGTGAACTCGCATCAAATTTTACTGTATAATAACCTGTGGGCTTAAATTCATTTACAAGAGTTGCTACTTCACTACCAAGTAGGTTGTATACTTTTACTACAACATTTGCATCTTCTGGAATTTGATATTGGATTGTTGTAGTTGGATTGAATGGATTTGGATGATTTTGATCTAATCGATACTCGGATGGGATTTTGACAATTGCAATATTTTTATCCGTGGGATTAAATATGCCATTTACTGTTACAATTGAACTATAGTTAGAATAAACATCATTCATTGATTTTTGACGAACACGATATTGCGCTGTTGTAAAACCAGAGCTCTGTACTCTAAATTCATTATCCAAATATGAAATATCTGTTGTAGTTGCTATCACTGTCCACGAACCGCTATTAATTTTACGCTCTACTTCGTAATATTGTAATATAGGATTGTTTGTTGCTGACCATATTAGAGTTACAAATCCCGATACCGCAGTATTTTGAAAATTTGCCGGAGCGATAAGCGGCAATAACGCACGATGAGCATTTACTCTGCCATGTCCGTAGTAATTATCAAAACCAGGCGTACCTTTATCTTCTGCAGTTGATTGAATAGTACTTCGAAGTTGCGAAGGTGTTAAATCTGATTTTACAGAAAGCATCAATGCTGCAATTCCCGTAACTATTGGTGCTGCCATTGATGTACCTGCCATATACCCGTAATTTTGGGATACATCTGTACTATATGGATCATCTTTATAAATAGGGTCAAAAGCAATAGTAAATGGATAATTTGGGGTGGTAGAAAAAATATTTTTCCCGAGTACTAATGGACCATTGTAACGGAGTACATTTCCATCCCAATAGCCTCCGTAACCACCTGGAGCGGATACACAAACTTGTGTACCTTTGCTTGAAAAAGGAGAAAAAATATCTGTAGCATCCGTTGACGATACAGCAATTACATTTTGGTACACTGAAGAATATGCTGCCGGAGACACTACTGCCCCACCATTTGTATTCCCTGCG
>ERZ1292623.969-Hain-H51-01um-R1-969-length-28669-cov-38_pt1 | contig 27333 bp, 21 predicted proteins | sample MGYA00564398_ERZ1292623 | MGnify/ENA primary metagenome ERZ1292623 (study PRJEB36523, sample SAMEA6512633) | groundwater metagenome | collected 2019-01-07 | study: AquaDiva: Metagenomics assemblies of 32 groundwater samples | reverse complement strand
CGCCGGTTGCCATTCCCGAGAAGGATACGCACATGATTCTCGCCATCGACAGCGGAGTGCGATCCGAGCGTGGCGGAAAACCCAGTGACGACAAGATTGAACGTCAAATCCCGATTCCCGGGATGCATAATTACTTTCGCATCCAGTCGGCCAATCTGGCTCTCGTCCGCAACCAGCGCTTTGAGCCGGAACAGGTCCTGATCCTCCAGACCACGGATGGCGTTGAGGAAGGTGGCTTGGAAAAAGCGCTGCAAGCCTACCTGCTTCCGCGTGATTTGCCCGCGATCCAGGATCGGCCAGCCAAGCGCAACATCCAATACTGGAACGTCAAGGAGATTGGTCCCGAGGTCCTGGCACTGTCCGCCAAGGTTGACCTGAAGCCGCTCCCGACCGACCGTCAATATGCCACGCTGCACAGTTTCCGCTACCAGTCGGAACCGGGGCGCACACTCTATATCCGGATCGGCAAGGGATTGCAGTCCAGCGGTGGCTATATTCTCGCCAAGGATTTTGATGCCGCCCTGTCCGTTCCGGCGTTCCCGAAGGAACTCAACATCATGTACGACGGCGCCATCCTGAGTCTGGCTGGCGAAAAAAAGGTGTCCGTGGTTGCCCGCGATGTCGAAGGTGTCCGTTTTGAGATTGGCCGCGTGCTCCCCGGCCAGATCAACCATCTGATTACGCAGACCAGCGGCCACTTCCGCAACCCGGACTTTAGTAACTGGAAGTTCGGGATAGAAAACATTTCCGAGCGATTCCACGAAACCCGCGACCTCAAGCGCGTAGGCCACGGCAAGAGTCAGTACGCCGCATTTGACCTCACCCCCTATCTCACGCCGGCCGGCGGCGGGCCGCGGCGTGGTCTGTTCTTTTTCCGTGCAGAAAGCTGGGACCCGAAAACCAAGAACACCACCGGGATACAAGATAATCGTCTCATTCTGGTTACCGACCTTGGTCTCGTGGTTAAGGATAATATCGACGGATCGCATGAGGTCTTCGTCCAGTCGATCTCACGCGGCGCGCCCATAGCCGGTGTTCGTGTCGAGGTGCTCGGCAAGAATGGACTGCCGGTGGTTACGGTCACGACGGACGTCGACGGCCACGCCACGCTGCCAAAGCTGAGTGATTTCCGCCATGAAAAGGAACCGGTCGTCTATCTCGCCCGGCAAGGCGACGATCTCTCGTTCCTCCCGTACCGGCGCGACGATCGACGACTCAACTTCTCACGCTTCGACGTTGGTGGCGAACACACTACCAACGCCGGTGACAGACTCAGCGCCTATTTGTTCTCCGATCGTGGCATCTATCGGCCCGGCGACACAATACACGTCGGCCTGATCGTCAAACCGCAGGACTGGCGACAATTGCTGGCCGGCGTGCCCATTGAAACGGTCGTCACCGATGCTCGGGGACTCGAAGTGCAGCGACGCAAACTGAGCCTGTCGGCCAGTGGGCTTGAGGACATTCGCTACACCACTCAGGACAATTCGCCAACCGGCAATTACCAGGTGGCCGCCTACATTGTCCGGGACAATCGTCGCGCCGTGATGTTGGGCTCAACGACAGTCCGGGTCGAGGAATTCCTGCCCGACCGACTGAAGATATCGACACGCCTCTCCAAGGAACGCCGCGAAGGCTGGGTATCGCCTGACGAACTGAAAGGACTGGTAAACCTCAAAAATCTTTTTGGCACGGCGGCCGCCAACCGGCGTGTCTCCGCGCAAATCTCGCTCGCACCTTTTTACCCGTCGTTCCGGGCGTATCAGGACTATCGTTTCTTCGACCCCCTGCGATCCAAAAACCGCTTTACCGAGCGCCTACCGGATCAGAAAACCAGCGACCAAGGCGAGGCGGAGTTTGCACTTGACCTCAAACGATTCGACAACGCGACGTATCAACTGAGTTTCCTGGCGGAAGGTTTCGAGGCCGAGGGCGGTCGCAGCGTGGTCTCTGAAAGCACCGTACTGGTGTCTCCACTCAAGCAACTGGTGGGATACAAGGCGGATGGTGAGCTTGGTTATATCTCGCACGGTTCAAACCGCAACATTCATCTCATTGCAATCAATCCTGAGCTAAAAAAAGTACTGCTTGGGAAATTGACGACACAAATCGTTGAGCTTCGGTATGTTTCAGTGCTCACACAACAGTCTAACGGCGCTTACAAGTACGAGTCGGTGCGAAAGGAAATCCCCGGCGGCAAGCAAGCCCTTGCCATCCCGGCCCAGGGGCTGACGTACCCACTCCCAACCCGAAAGCCCGGTGACTACGCACTGGTCGTGCGCGGGCCCGATGATACCGAACTCAACCGCATCGAATTCAGCGTGGTCGGCCAGGCAAATCTGACGCGTTCTCTGGAAAAGAACGCGGAGTTGCAGGTCAAACTTGCCAAAACCGATTTTGCGCCGGGTGAAACCATCGAGCTGCAGATCACCGCACCGTACACCGGCTCCGGCCTGATTACCATTGAACGCGAACGTGTCTACGCTCACCACTGGTTCAGAACCACGACCACCAACAGTGTCCAGCGCATCCGCGTCCCGGCCGGCCTGGAAGGGAATGGCTACGTCAATGTCACATTTGTTCGCGCCATGGACTCGCCGGAAATCTTCATGAGCCCGCTCTCCTACGCGGTGGTTCCGTTTTCCGTCAGCCGCGAGAAACGTACCAACCCGATACAACTCGAACACTCCGACCTGGTGCGGCCGGGGGAACTATTCAAAATCCGTTACCGCAGCAAGCACCCCGGGCGCATCATCGTGTTTGCCGTTGACGAGGGTATCCTCCAGGTGGCCCGATACCAGACACCTGACCCGCTTGCTCATTTCTTCCGCAAGCGTGCGCTTGAGGTGCAGACTGCGCAGATCCTCGACCTGATTCTTCCCGAGTTCAAACTGATCCAGGCCCTGTCCGCGCCGGGCGGCGACGCCGAAGCTCAGGCGGCTATCGGCAAGAACCTCAACCCCTTCAAGCGCCGGCGCGACAAACCTGTCATCTACTGGTCTGGTATTTTGACCAGCGACCAGACCGTGCGCGAGGTCAGCTATCGCGTTCCCGACTACTTCAACGGTTCGTTGCGCGTCATGGCCGTGGCTGTCTCCGCGGACAGCATTGGCGTCGCCAAACAGCAGGCCACGGTGCGTGGACATTTTGTTCTCAGCCCGAACGCGCCAACCACGGTCGGACCGAACGACGAGTTTGAGGTCAGTGTCGGCATTGCCAACAACCTGGAAGGATCAGGACGCGAGCCGTCGCTAACCCTCCGCCTGGAGACGAGCAAACACCTGCAGGTACTGGATAACCCCAATCAGTCGCTCAAGATCGCTGAGTCCCGTGAGGGGGTAGCCAAATATCGTGTCCGTGCCCGCGATATCCTTGGTTCTGGCAGCATCACCTTCACCGTTTCGCACGGGGGAAAGCAAGCGCGGCATACCGTCGACCTGAGCATACGGCCACCGATGCCGTATGTGACGACACTCAACTCCGGCCATTTCAAATCCGGTCGTGCCGAAGTGCCGCTGACGCGGAGGATGTACCCGCATTTCCGTGAACTGAACGCCAGCGCATCGCCGGTGCCGTTGGCACTGGCTCACGGCCTTGTGACGTACCTGGACAAATTTCCCTACGGCTGCACCGAGCAGATCGTCAGCCAGGCCTTTCCCGCCATCGTATTGCGAGCCCGCCCTGAGTTCGGCTATTCCCCGGACAAGGTCGAGGCGAATCTCGAAAGGGTCATCGCCATTCTGCGCGCACGCCAGAACGCCGATGGCGCATTCGGCTTCTGGGCGGCCAATTCACACGTGTCGGGCATCCAGTCGGTCTATGCGATCCACTTCCTGACCGAGGCCAAGGAACGCAACTATCCGGTACCCCCGGATATGTTGACCAAGAGTCTCGGCTATCTGCGCGGCCTGGCGACGAGCGACACGGAAACCCTTTCACAGGCACGTGTTCGTGCCTACGCCATCTATCTGCTGACGCGCAACGGGGTTGTTTCCACCAACTGGCTCAACAGCCTGCGCGCACATCTGGACGAGAAACATGCCAAGCTCTGGCGCAAGGACCTGACTGCCGCCTACATGGCTGCCAGCTACCAGCTGCTCAAGCAGACTTCGCAGGCGAACACTCTCATCGATGGCATGAAGCTTGGCGAGGCCCAGGTGCCGGATTACGCCTATCTGTACGACGGTCTGGTGCGTGACACACAGTTGCTCTACCTGATCGCACGGCATTTCCCGGAATCCATGCAGAAGATTTCCGGCAATGATTTCATGGCCATCGTCAAACCCCTGGCCGAGGGGAACTTCAATACGATCTCTTCCGCCTACACGATTCTCGCCCTCGATGCGTTTGCCCAAAACACGGCGCTGGCGGAAGCGGCGCGGATCGACATCAGCGAAATACTGGCCAGCAACCAGGCTCGTGCGCTGTTGGTGCCAAAAGGCCTCTTCCCGCGTGTCGATTTCTCACCCGATGCCCGCAAGCTGCGCATCGCCAGCCCGAGCGACTTCACCGTGTTCTACCAGGTGACTCAGGCAGGATTCGACAGCATGCCGCCCACGGAGGAGATCAAACGCAAACTCGAAATCCAGCGCGAATACCGAGACGCCAATGGACGCGTCGTCAAGCAGGTGCCGCTCGGTGGCGAACTGACGGTACGCATCAAGGTGCGCACGGTGGGCGATCTGACCTTGCAGAACGTTGCCATCGTCGACCTGCTACCGGGCGGCTTTGAAGTTGTGCTCGATTCGATTCCGCGGCAACGACCCGGCGACCTGGACACCACACCGGATTCCGTATGGCGAGCTGAACACGTTGACGCACGCGAGGATCGGGTTTTGTTGTTCGGCACGATCGGCCCGAACGTCCAGGAATACACCTATCGGATAAAGGCAACCAACAAAGGGCGTTATACGATTCCTCCGGTGTTTGCCGAATCGATGTACGATCGCACTGTTCAGGCACGTGGGCTCGGCGACACGATGATCGTGGACGGTCCCTGATCACGATGTGGCGCCGTGCGTTGCGGCACAAGTATCGGCTGATTGCGATACTTGCCGTACTGCTGGCTATTGGGTATTGGCGCTTCGACCGGCCGCCGCTGCTCGCCGGCGTCAGTTTCTCGCAGGCAGTTTACGACCGAGAAGGCAACCTCCTGCGACTGACGCTGGCGCAGGATGAACAGTATCGTCTGCGACGTCCGCTGCAGCGGTTGAGCCCTCTGCTGATCGAGGCCACCCTCCTCCAGGAAGACCGCTGGTTTTACCTGCACCCGGGGGTGAACGCGTATGCATTGTTGCGCGCCATCTGGTCGACCTACATCTCCAGGACTCGACGCCTGGGTGGTTCCACCGTCACGATGCAGCTTGCCCGCATTCACTACGGAATCAACACCCGACATCTCTCTGGGAAAATCCGCCAGATCATGGCCGCCCTGGTACTTGAGGCGCGGTATTCCAAGGATGAGATCCTTGAGGCATACCTCAATCGAGTCGCCTATGGCGGCAATGTGCAGGGTGTGTCTGCTGCCAGCCTGATTTACTACGGCAAGGATTCTGAACGCCTGACACTGCCCGAGGCTTTGACCTTGGCTGTGATCCCGCAGCACCCGGCGCGTCGACGACCGAACGACCGCCAGGAAGCTCGTTCCGCCAACGACGACCTCCTGGCCGCCCGTCTGCGGCTGTTCGAGCGATGGAAGGCGCGTCACCCCAAAGACGCCCGTGAGCTCAGCGCCCTCAAACTGCCCTTAGTCACGCAACAAACTCGTGACCTCCCCTTTCTGGCGCCGCATTTCTCTGAGGCCATGATTCTCGATAACCCGAGGGTCGGTGAGCTCGTCACCACACTGGACCTTAAGCTCCAGCGGCTGGTGGAACGCCAGGTACAGGCGTACATCGATCGTCGCCGCAAGCAGGGCATCCGGAATGCTGCCGTACTGATCGTTGATGTTCGAACCATGGCTGTCCGCGTCATGCTCGGGTCGACAAACTACCATGATCCCGTGATTCAAGGGCAAGTCAACGGCGTTCGCGCCCGCCGCTCTCCCGGATCGACGCTCAAGCCCTTCGTCTATGCGCTCGGAATTGACCAAGGCCTGATTCATCCACTCACCCTTCTCAAGGATGCGCCCGCCAGTTTTGGGGGCTTCAACCCCGAAAACTTCGATCGCGAATTTAGTGGCCCGGTAACCGTTCATGATGCGCTGATCCGATCGCGTAATTTACCGGCGGTCCATGTTGCTTCGCGCCTTGCCCCGCGCGGACTTTACGAATTGCTGAAAGATGCCAAAGTCGAAGGATTGAGACAGGAATCCCACTACGGTCTGGCACTGACGCTCGGTGGTCTGGAAATATCGATGGAGGAACTCTCGGCCCTGTATGCGATGCTGGCCAACCGCGGTCTATATCGGCCACTGCGCACGCTCAAATCCCAGCCGGAGATCGACGGGCAAAAAATGCTTTCGCCGGAATCCAGTTTTCTGGTACTCAATATCCTCAAAGACAATCCCCGTCCGGCACAAGGCTTCCGCGGAGAGTGGACCCGTGATCCGATCGAGGTGCACTGGAAAACCGGGACGTCCTACGCCTTCCGCGATGCCTGGTCGATCGGCATTACCGGTCCTTATGTCATCCTGGTGTGGATGGGCAACTTCGACGGCAGCAGCAATCCGGCGTTCGTAGGCGTGGAGGCGGCCGCACCCTTAATGTTTGAAATCATCGACTCGATCCGCGCCCAGGAACGCCAACTGGCGAGTTCACGGATTGAGCCTACGGGAAGACTGGCGCGCGTCGAAGTATGCGCAGTATCTGGACAGATACCTGGGCCACACTGCCCACACAAGGTACGGACCTGGTTTATTCCGGGGGTGTCGCCCATCAAAACCTGTGACATCCATCGAGCGGTCGCTGTCGATCCGCGTACCGGCCTGCGGGCCTGCCAGTCAGCCAGTCTCGGTACTCGCTCCGAAGTATACGAATTCTGGCCATCGGATCTGTTGAAACTCTTTCGACGCGCCGGCATTCCTCGACGTACCCCGCCTTCCGATAATCCGAACTGCCCGCTGGAGGTCCGTGCCGCCCGCGGCATCGCCCCACGGATTTCATCCCCCCAAGCCGGGCTGACGTACCATCTTCGGGCCGATCGAATTGGTCGCGAAACGATTCCGCTACTGGCGGTGACCGATGCCGATGCCCGCGTCGTCTACTGGTTCCTCGACGAGAAATACCTCGGCCAATCGAAGAGCAGCCAACCTTTTTTCTGGATGGCGAGCCCGGGAACCTTTGTGCTGCGAGCGGTCGATGACCAGGGACGCGCGGTATCCCATGACCTTAAGGTAACCGTGGTGCAGTAGAGTGGGAGACCATGGAAAGGTTGCCGTGAGGACTGCACGACATGCAGAATGACGTCCTGCCCCGCCGGCGGGCCAGAACCGCCCATCCCCGGACCGCCTGATCAGGCCGCCATCCGGCGTGCGCTCCGGCCACCGACTATCATTGTCCTATACGCCATCAACCGGAGCGTAATGCCGTCGGCATGACAGAAATCCAGATCACCACGATTGTGCACTTGCTCGGTGCCGTGCTGGCCGGCGGCATCATCGGTGCCGAACGCAGTTACCACGGCCGGCCGGCCGGCTTTCGCACCCACAGCCTGGTGTGCATGGCCTCCAGCCTGCTCATGCTGCTGACGGTCTACCAGATCGAGCTGCTGCCCAACCTGCCGCTCGAATCCATACGCATCGATCCGACGCGCATGGCCCAGGGCATCATGACCGGCATCGGCTTTCTCGGTGCCGGCGTCATCATGCGCGAGAAGCTCACCATCCGCGGGCTGACGACCGCCGCCTCGATCTGGATGACGGCCTCCATCGGCATCCTGATCGGCGTGGGATTCTACTTCGCCGCCGCCGTGTCCATCGTGCTCACCCTCGGTGCCCTGTCCGTTTTCCGCTGGATTGAATCGCGACTGCCGGTATTGTCGTACGCTCGCCTGGAAGTCCGCACGCGTCGCCAGGATAAATTATCGCTCGACAGTCTGCGCAAGCTGGCGCTCCAGCATGGCTGCACACTCGCCAACCCCAGCTACCGGCTGGAACAGGACGGGAAATATTTCGGCTACGAGGTGACGCTCCGTACCCGCGACCGGGAAAATTACCGCCGCCTGGCCGAATCCCTGTCGCGCAACCGGAAAATTCCCGAGTTCCATATCCACCCGGCCAGCGACTGATTACGCCTCGTCGCGGCGATCTCTCGCGACTTGTCCGGTTCTGGTCAGGCCTTGCTCATCGGATCGGCTTCCATCGGTTACCACCCTCAGTGTATCGTTCGTGGCTGCCGTCGCCCCAGGACGCGCTTCACATTCAACCGATCCGGAACGCACCACTCCCGTCATGGGTAGGAAAAGGCTGCCACGGCCGAAGAGTTCGGTCTACATCACCCCCGACGGGGAGAAACAGCTGCGCGCCGAGCTCGACCGGTTGTGGCGCCAAGAACGGCCGAAGGTGACGCAGGCTGTGTCCGAGGCGGCGGCCCAGGGGGACCGCTCCGAGAATGCCGAATACATCTACGGCAAGAAACGTCTGCGCGAGATCGACGCACGCATTCGCTACCTGCAAAAGCGGCTGGATGACATCCAGATAGTGGATCGTCCGCCGGACGATCCGACGCGCATCTTCTTCGGCGCCTGGGTACGGCTGGAAGACGACCAGGGCCGTCAGTTCGTCTACCGCATCGTCGGGGCCGACGAATTCGACCCGGGCAAAGGCTGGATCAGCATCGACTCGCCGCTCGCCCGTGCGCTGCTGAAAAAAACCGTCGACGACGAGGTCTCGGTGGAGCTGCCCAAGGGCCGCGCCAGCCTGGTTGTGCTGGAGGTCGGCTACCGGCCGCTGGCCGCCGGCTAGTCGCCGGACGGTTTCTTCTTTTTCTCGCGCACCAGCCGGTTCTCGACCGGCGCGCGGGACAGGATGTAGATCGCCACCGCCCGGCGATCGTCCTTCGTCAAATATTTCAGACTGTGTTCGATCATCTCCGCCATCAGGTCGCCGGCAAAATCGCCGTCGGGCGTCATGCCGGACGACAGATATTCGACAAGGTCGCTCACGCCCCAGCGGCCGATGCCGGTCTTCTTGTCCGGTGTGATATTCGGCACCACGCCGCCCTCCGGCCCATCGCGCGACCCGGCCAGTTCGCGGTCGTGCTGCAATCCGCCAAACACACCGCGCGGAGTGTGGCATTCGCCGCAATGCGTCGCCGCCTGAACCAGGTACGCGCCACGATTCCATTCTGCATCTTTTAATGGGTCCGGCTTGAACATGCCGGTGCGAAAATTCATGTTTTTCCACACCGACACCGCCTCCCGGTTACGCACGAACCAGCGCAATTCATGTTCGCGGCTCGTCTGTTTCACCGGCGGTTGCGCACGCAAATAGGACCACAGCGCCTTGAGGTCTTCATCGCTCAAGCGCGTATACGCTGGATATGGAAAGCTCGGATAGTAGTTCCGGCCCTGAGGATCGAGGCCATGACGCATGGCGCGGGTGAAATCCGCCTCGGTCCAGCGGCCAATGCCAGTCTCCAGGTCGGGTGTGATGTTCGGTGCGTAGAAGATGCCGAACTTCGTCTCCAGCCGGCGGCCACCAGCCAGGGGCGCGCCTTTGTTCGGCCGATCCGTGTGGCAGTTGGCGCAGCCGGTGGCCCGGAACAGGTACTCACCGTGCGCAGCATCGGGGCGCTCGGCGGCGAAAGCCGCGGTCGCCGACAGCGCGGTCACGGCAACGCCGAACATGAGTCGACGGATCACGCGGCGACAAGCCGTTGTTATTCGTCCTTCTTGCGGAATTTCTTGTGGCAGGCGGAACAGGCCTCGCCCAGTTCCTTGTGCGCCGCCTCGGCCGCCTTGAGATCATTGCCCGCCGCGGCGCGCGCGAAGGCACGCGCCTTCTCGGCCGCCGTGCGCGCGGCCTTCTCGAAATCGGCGCGCTTCTCCCACACCGCATTCAACGCCTTGGTGTCGCCGAAATCAGAATCCTTCGGGAACAGTTTGGTATTGTCGTGGTTGATCTGCTCCAACGCCCGGGCATGAACAACCAGCTGATCGCGGAACGGCACCTTGCCCTTCACAATCGCGGCCGCCGCCGCCATGTGCGCACCACTCGCCTTCATGGCGTTCTTGCGGTACTTGATAATATCTTCCGGCTCGGCCGCGGCCAGCGTCACCGCCGGGGTCAGGACAGCCAACCACAGCACAAAACCCGTCCATCGCTTGCTTGCCTGTTTCATAGACTGCTCCTTCACTAGGTTAAGGTAGACATCGGAAAAATATAGTCTGGGACCAAGGGACCAGGTGTCTACTATTTCGGGGTAGGTTCAGTCAGGGTTGAGCGCTGGGTTAGGTGTTGTTAAATGTGGTATTGAGGACAGATGATGCCACAGTCGCCAGAAAAACAACGCAGTGAACGCGGGCACCCAAACAAACATAATTAAATCGAAAACCCGTCCCGGATCGCGAAATGTAGTGGCATCCACCACTCTGGGAAAGAGGAAGTAGTACACCCAACCAAGCAATATCGACACGACATTGATCTTTAAGCCAATTGGGAAAGAGAGGCACGTAGCGCGCAGCACGAAATGCTGTCCCGAAGATCCACCATTTGCCACATAGCATCGAGCCAGCCCGAATACAGTAATAGTAAGAACCACCAATATTTCATAAAAAAATAGCCAGCCTAATCTCGCCCCGAAGTAGTAGCCGTAATATCCCATGACCGTCCACATGACGGAGTTCAATAGATAATAGGAAAACGTGTCACGTTCTCGTACTGTTTCGAGCGCCAGTTCCTGGGATAAGGCCTTTGTGTTCCAGAAGTGTATTGTCATGTTATTTTTTGCACCTAACGTGCTGCTGTGCTGCGCCGGCCCCGGACACGGCAGGAAACGGGGTGCGCTGTACCCGGCGTCAGCACGAGCAGCTGGTTAGGGCTTTTGAAATAGTTCACGGATGGTCTCTATACCCAAACGTTTGCGCACTACATAACTGCTGGCGACTGCCACAAAACACCCTACGACAAAGGCGAAGGCTAGGACAAGAACACTAAACTGTGTGAGAAATGGCAAGAAATACAGAGCGTCTATTTCAACGCGCGACACGAGCGCGGTAGCGGCTACTGCCGACACTGTCATTGCGAGGGCTCCAACGCAAACAAGTAATAGTGCGATGGTTGTTTTGAGTTTATTGTTCATGCTGTCGATCTTAGCCCTAACAGTGTATTAGACAGATATCTGTATTTGGGGAAATAGGCAGAATTCTGTCTATATCGGTTTGCCTTGCTCAGTATCTTGTCACATACTGCAGCGTACGGCATGGAAGTCGTTTACTTCAACCCACGCTAAGGACGGCGCCATGACTGGCAATGTCCATGACGTAGGGTGCGTTCCACGCACCATTCAATATTTGGTGCGTGGAACGCACCCTACGTCGCTGCGCCGCGCCGGGCTCGAGTAGCTAGAACAATTCCTTCTCGACCTCGAGATAGGCCTGGCTGACATGCCGCCCGATGAGGGTATCGAAATCGGCCCAGTTGCGGTATTCCTTTAGCGCCTCGATGACCTTGGGCTTCATCTCAGAGTCGCTGATGCCAAGCTTGTAGAGCTTCTGGACCGTGGCGTAGAGCTTCTGCAGGAAGCCGTTGTAGGTATCGAGAATCTCGCGCCCGCCCGCCGACCCGTGGCCCGGCACGAAGATCTTCACCGGCAAAGACAACACCTTCTCAATCGCCGCGATATTGGCTTTGAAGCTGCCCCGCCGGATGTCCAGCGCCTTGACCCGCACGATGTCACCGACGAACAGCACCTTGTCCTCCACCACCTCAATCAGGATGTCGTTGTCGGTGTGCGTGCTGCCAAAGTGATGGATACGAAACTGCCGGTCGCCGATTTTTATTACCTCGCCATGGTTCACGGCCTTGTCGGGGCCCACGGCCACGGTGCCCGCGGTCTCCCCTTGCGTTTCTCTGTCCATATCCTTGACCAGGCGTTCGCCTACGCCATCCGCAAGTGCCGCCTTCATGTTGGGGTGGCCGTAGATCACCGCCTTCGGGTAGGCGCGTTTGATGGCATCGTTGCCGGGCCAGTGGTCGCTGTGCGAATGGGTGTCGAACACCGCCACGACGGGTTTATCCGTGATGGCGCGGATTTTTTTGAGAACCATCTCGCCGACATTTTTCCCACTGCCCGGATCGATCACGATGACGCCGGCGCTTGTCACCACGAACGCCGGGTTGTTGCGAAAGCCCTGATTCTGTTTGTTCGGCAACTCGTAGGGCCCGTAGATCACGTAAATACGCTCCGCGATCTTTGTAACGGGATAGTCCTTCTTGATCGCACGGTCGGCGGCGACGGATGCGCCGACGACCGCCACCAGACAAAACAGCGTCAACGATAAAAGCCTTGCGGTGCGCATAGGGATCTCCTCCGGCCAAGTAAATAGAAGTGAACAGGGTCTTGTATTGCCATGTTAGGCCTAACTATGATGTTGCGACAACGATGATTTACACACATGTACTGAACCGCGGTGGAAAGAGTGTGGACAGTCCCTTGGATCGGTTTTTGGCTTAAAATATGGCGACAGATTGAGGCCCCCGCTTCCACGGACACGTCAATCAAGCACTGGCCTCTACGTCCGCCGTTTGGCACGGGCCGTGGGGGTGGCGTTCCAGGGGTCGTCAGGCCATGGGTGCCTGGGGTAGCGTCCTTTCATTTCCTTTTTTACTTCCAGATAGGTCCGTTCCCGGAAACCTTTCACGTGAATCGACAAAGATGACGCCCCTACTCGCCACCTACTGGGTGAGTATGATTAAGACTCGAATTCGATTCTGGGGATTCCGGACTGGCGGATAATCGCCTGAAGTGTACCGATACGGAGTTCAGTATGATTCGGCACCGGTACGGTGACCGTGGTACTGGCAAGGCGTTTCTGCATCACAACATGGCTGCCACGCTGACGTATTTCGATGAACCCGTGCCGCGCCAGAATGGCGCAAACTTCCTTACCTGACAGTACCCGGAGTTTACCCAACGGCGATATCCAGACGGGTTACATACACCTCATTATGGAGGCGATGTTTGATCTCTTCAGGAGATGCGGATTCAAAGAACAGTTCGAGTGCTTCCTGCAGATTCTGCCTGGCCTGCTCAATGGTGTCGCCCTGGCTGGCAATATCCAGTTCCGGGCAAAGTGACACATAGCCCTCGCCTTCACGCTCGATAATGGCTGTTAGCTGTTTTTGCACGGTCATGATGCCTCAATATTGCGTCAAGTGGCTGAGCAACGGGTAACGGGCCATGTATGATGACTTGTCTCGTATACCATAGCAAAGAAATCATTATCTGCTGATCCTAGCCGAGCGATTCCCCTTACAACCGCCGTTTGGCACGGGCCGTGGGGGTGGCGTTCCAGGGGTCGTCAGGCCATGGGTGCCTGGGGTAGCGTCCTTTCATTTCCTTTTTTACTTCCAGATAGGTCCGTTCCCAGAAACCTTTCAGGTCTTGCGTTACCTGGATCGGGCGGCGCGCGGGCGAGAGCAGGTGCAGCGTCACCGGTACACGGCCACGGGCGATGCGCGGGGTATCGGCAAGGCCGAACATTTCCTGCAGCTTCACGGCCAGCACCGGCGTCTCGCCGGGTTTGTACTCCAACCGGTGGCGATTGCCGCTGGGCACGGCGAGATGCGTCGGCGCCTCGCTATCGAGTTCCTGCTGCCGCTTCCAGTCCAGCTGCGCCCGGAGGATGGAATGCAGATCGAGCCGCGAGAGATGACTGCGGCGGGTGATGCCATCGAGATAAGGAGCCAGCCATGCGTCGAGCGTCGCCAGTAACGCGCTATCCGACAGATCGGGCCATTCCTCATCCGGGGACCAGTGACGCATGCAAAGAACACGCGCCTGGAATTCGCGTGCCTCGTCTGTCCACGGCAGGGATTCGATACCCATGTGACGGATTCCATCCACCATGGCGGCACGAACCAATTCCGGTTCAGGATTGGTCGTGGGTTTGCTTTCCAGCACCAGCCCGCCATAGCGCTCTTGGCGCGCGGCGGACACCGCTTGCTCGCGTTCATCCCAGTGCACGCCCTCGGCCGTGCGGATATGGCTGCTCAGGTGCCGGCGTAATTGATCGGGTGTAATGGCGGAGGCGAGGTAGATCATGCCTTCGGTCAGTCCGGCGGGCCCTGCCCGCCCCGGCGCATCGTCCAGGGTGGCAATGGCCAGCCACGGCTGGCGCATGCGGATTTCCGATTCGTGCAGGCGCGCGCCGCGCCCATTGGCGAGCAGGTAGCGCGTCGAATCCAATCCACGCTGCTGCGCCACGCGATCCGGGTAGGCCAGCGCAATCAGCAGGCCGACCTCGGCATCGTTCACTTCGCCGATCGGATCGAGGCGAGGGCCGCGGGCCATGGATGGCCCGTTTGCGGCTTCGCCATCTCTTCGTTCAGCCTTGATCAGCCGCCGCCACTGATCGGCGGCTTGCACCACCCGCGAACAAGCGTTGGGGTCCGCCTTGCGCGATAGCGCGGCCTGCCTACCCTGCCGGCGGAAGGCCGCCAGTGCATCCAGACGTATCGCGAAATCGACGGAACGGCGCGCCTCTCCTGCCATGACATCGCGCTCGGACAACAAAGCCGCCACATCGCAGGCCAGCGCGCCCAGCCCAAGCGGGCGTGCGACCAGCAGCATGTGCGCGAGGCGCGGGTGCACGGGCAAACGCACCATCTCACGCCCGGTGCCGGTAATACCGCCCTCGGTATCCAGCGCATCCAATTCGGCCAGCAGCTCGCGCGCCTGCGCCATCGCCGGGGCCGGCGGCGGATCGAGCCAGGCCAGCGCATTGGCATCCTTCACGCCCCAGGCGGCGAGTTCCAGCGCCAGCGGGGCGAGATCGGCGGCGCGAATTTCCGGCGTGGCGAAAGGCACCAGGCCGCGTTGCGTGGTTTCGGTCCACAACCGGTAACAGGCGCCGGGTGCCAGACGGCCGGCGCGGCCGGCGCGCTGCTCGCTCGAGGCGCGCGAGATGCGATGAGTCACCAACCGGGAAAGACCGCTGGAAGGATCGAACTGCGGCGAGCGGGCGTAACCGGAATCCACCACATTGCGAATGCCTTCGATGGTCAGGCTGGTTTCGGCAATCGGCGTTGCCAACACCACCTTGCGGCGCGTGCCGGGTCTGAGCGCGCGATCCTGCGCCTCCCACGGCAAATCGCCATAGAGCGGCAGGATATCGACATCCTGCAGGCGCGCTTCCAGCAATTCCTGGGTCTGGCGGATTTCACGCGCGCCCGGCAAAAATACCAACGCATCACCCTCGCGTTCGCGCAAGGCGCGCTGCACGGTCTCGGCCACGTGGGGGGCGAGCGGGCCTTCCGGATCGCGGCCGGCGTAAATGGTTTCGACCGGGAACATCCGGCCTTCGCTGGTGACGATGGGCGCGTCATTTAACAACCTGGCGATGGCGACACCATCGAGCGTGGCGGACATGACCAGAATTTTCAGATCTTCACGCAGGCCGCGCTGACAGTCGACCGTGAGCGCGAGCGCCAGGTCGGCGTGCAGGTGGCGTTCGTGGAATTCGTCGAAGATCACCAGCCCCACGCCTTCCAGCGCGGAATCGGTTTGCAGGCGACGGGTGAGGATGCCCTCGGTCAGCACCTCGATGCGCGTCTGTTTCGAAACCTGGCTGTCGAAGCGGATGCGGTAACCGACCATCAGCCCGACGCTCTCGCCGCGCAACTGGCTCATGCGCGCGGCGGCGGCGCGCGCCGCCAGCCGGCGCGGTTCCAGCATCAGGATGGATTGGCCCTTCAGCCACGGTTCGTCGAGCAGCGCCAAGGGCACCATCGTGGTCTTGCCGGCGCCGGGCGGCGCCTGCAGGACCACGGCGAAATGCGAAGCCAGCCTGGCCTTGAGTTCCGGCAGGACGGTTTCGATCGGCAGGGAGGACATGGAGGGCTGATAGATTACGCGGAAAGTGTAACATGGCACCTCATGCTAGATTGAAACCAGGACTCGCCGATGGACACCCTGGACACACTCTCCCCGCCCCTGCCCGGCGAAACGGCCGCGCGTCTGACGCTGAGTAACGGCGTGATCCTGCACTATCGCCGGCGGCCGGCCAGCGGCACGCGGCACGGGGTGGTGATCCTGCTGCACGGATTGGCCAGCAACCTGACCCGCTGGTCGGAGTTCGTCGAACACACGGCCCTCCAGGAACACTTCGACATTCTGCGTCTCGACCTGCGCGGCCACGGCGATTCGTTCACGCGCGGACGGCTTGGCCTGCGCGAGTGGAGCGAAGATCTGCTGGTCCTGCTCGATCGCGAAGGGATCGACCGCGCCATCCTCGTCGGCCACAGTCTCGGCGCGCAGGTGGCCATCCATTTTGCCGGCCGGCATCCGTCACGAGTGGCCGGGCTGGTGTTGATCGATCCGGTGTTTCGCGGCGCACTGACCCGGTACTGGCGGCCAGTAGCCTGGCTGTTGCCGCTCGCCTGGCCGCTGGTGTGGCTGATCCGCGGCCTGAACCGGCTCGGCCTGCGACGTCGCCACATTCCGGTGCGCGATCTGCGCCGGCTGGATGAGATCACGCGCGAGAAGCTGCTGTCGCGGGGCAAGCAGGAAGAAATGATTGCGCGCTACAGCTCGCCGCGGCCGGACCTGGAATATTTCCCGACCGCCAACTATCTCGCCGAATACCTGGAACTGTTGCGCGCGGTGCCGGAACCGCAGGCGATACCGATGCCGGTGGTGGTGATGTTGTCGAGCGGCATCACCTTCACCGACCTCGACCGCATGCGTGGGCTGGTGGGGCGTTTCCCGGCCGGTGAACTCGTCGAGCTGCCGTCCTACCACTGGCCGTTGACGGAAAAACCGCGCGAAGTGCGCGCCGCGATCGAGGAATGGGTGATGCGGCGATTCCAGTGATTGGAATGCTCAACGTATATAACAAACTCAGTTAGCGGTTGCCGCCGGACCAGTTATAACCGCGCACGATGCCGTGCTTGTCGAACTTGACCTGCAAGATCCTGATCTCGAGATCCGGCATGTTGGGCAGGCGACCGGAGGCGAAATAGTAGGACCATTCCTCATAACGCTCGCCGTTCACGTCGATCACTTCGCCGCTGCCGGTCGGGGCGCCAAGCCAGCCGCGCACCTGCGCCTGTGTGGTTGTGCCACGCTGAACCTTGCTGGTGAAGGCCTTCAGCTCGAATTGATTGCCGACATTGACGGTGCTGCATCCCGCCAGCAATGTCAGCGCGGCAACAATGGCCAGAAACGAGCGGGGGCGAATGAGGTGTTGGTGCATGGAAGCTCCTGATGGATTCGTTAGCGTGATCGCTACTGTACCCGGCGAAAACCGGATGGTCACTCAGTCACCGACTATCCGTCACTGACCGCTGACAACCGGGGTAATTTTACGGTTCGAGAACGACGACGGCCAAACGGCCGCCACGCACGATGTGCAGCATGACCACGTCAGCGCGACCCAGGCGCGCGTGAATGCGGCGGAAATCGTCGACGTTCACGACTGGCAGGCGATTGATGCGCACGATCAGGTCGCCGTCACGCAGGGCGGCGCGCCCGGCGGCACTGTCCTCGTCCACGTTCACGATCAACAGGCCGCGCATGTCGGCCGGCAGATTCAGTTTCAGCGCATCGGCCGGCGTCAGGGCGCGTACCTCGATGCCGGCCAGCGCGGTGGTGTCGACCGAAACGCCGGCGGGGTCGCTGCGGGCCTGGGGTGCGGCCGGCAGTTCCGCCACCTTGACCTCGACGGTCTTGGTCTTTCCGTCGCGCCACAGATCCACCTTGACGGTGCGACCGACGTCCGTGGCGGCCACGGTGCTGCGCAGCGCGTGCGGATCGTCGATGGCTTTGCCGTTGAAGCGCAGGATCACGTCGCCGGGCTGGAGGCCGGCCTGGGCCGCCGGACTGCCGGTCACGATCTGGCCGACCAGCGCGCCGCGTGCTTCCTTCAGACCCAGGGTTTTGGCCAGCGCCGTCGTCACGTCGCGGATCTGCACGCCGAGAAAACCGCGCACCACCCGCCCGGATTTGATCAGGCTGGTCATGACACTTCGGGCGCTGTTGCTGGGAATGGCCAGGCCGATGCCGCCGGAAGAACCAATGATGGCGACATTGATGCCGACCAGTTCGCCGCGCACGTTCACCAGCGCGCCGCCCGAGTTGCCCGGGTTGATGGACGCATCGGTCTGGATGAAGCCTTCGTAATCGGTGATGCCAAGGTGTCGACCGAGCGCGCTGACGATGCCCTGCGTCACCGTCTGGCTGAGACCGTAAGGGTTGCCGATGGCCAGCACGTATTCGCCCACTTCCAGCCGGTCGGAGTTACCCCACGGAATGGTCGGCAGGCCAGTGGCGTTGATCTTGATGACGGCGAGATCGCTGCGCGGGTCGGTGCCGACGATCTTGCCCTTGAACTCACGCTTGTCGGACAGTGTCACCTTGATGTCCTCCATGTTGGCGATGACATGGCGGTTGGTGAGGATATAGCCGTCGGCGCTGACGATAACACCGGAGCCCAGACCGCTGATGCGCCGTTCGCGCGGCAGGCGCCGCAGGATCGGATCGTCGGGGATCTGATCGTCGCGCAGGCGGATGGTGCGCGCCGAGGAGACGTTCACCACCGACGGCAGCGTCGCCTTGACCAGCGGGACAAAATTGGGCGGGGCGTTGAAGGTGGGCTCGCGCTGCGCCTGGGCGACGGGCACGGCAAGCAGAACCACTACGGCGGTCAGGACCGCTGGAAACCAGCGTCGATTCGGGAACATATGGAAATCCTCTCCCAAGGCCAGTTGATGCGTCAAGGCCATGGATCGATTCTGGACGGAAAAGTTCAGACGGCGCGCTTGGCGCGGGCCGCCGGTTTCTCGCCGGCGCGATGGAAGACGAATTCGCCCGAGGACACGTCGGCGACGATCCGGTCCTTCGGGCCGAAACGGCCGGCGAGAATTTCCTGCGCCAGCGGGTTTTCGATGTGCGCCTGGATGGCACGCCGGAGCGGGCGGGCGCCGTAGACCGGATCGAACCCGGCCTCGGCCAGTTTGTCGAGCGCAGCGTCGGACAGCTCGAATTCCATGTCGCGGCTGGCCAGCCGGTCGCGCAGGTACTGCACCTGGATGCGCGCGATGGCATGCAACTGTTCGCGCGCCAACGAATGGAATACGACGATCTCGTCGAGACGGTTGATGAATTCCGGACGGAAGTGCTGGCCGACAATCTCCATCACCGCTGCTTTCATCCTGCCATAATTCTCTTCGCCACTCATTTCCTGGATCGCGTGCGAGCCGAGGTTGGAGGTCATGATGATGACGGTGTTGCGGAAATCGACGGTGCGGCCCTGGCCGTCGGTCAGGCGCCCGTCGTCGAGCACCTGCAACAGCACGTTGAACACGTCCGGGTGGGCCTTCTCGACCTCATCGAGCAGGATGACCGAATAGGGTCTGCGCCGCACCAGTTCGGTGAGCTGGCCGCCCTCTTCGTAACCGACGTAGCCCGGCGGCGCGCCGATCAGGCGCGCGACCGAGTGTTTCTCCATGTACTCCGACATGTCGACGCGCACCATCGCCTCGTCGCTGTCGAACAGAAATGCCGCCAGCGCCTTGCTGAGTTCGGTCTTGCCGACCCCGGTCGGGCCCAGAAACAGAAACGAGCCGTAGGGGCGGCGCGGATCGGACAGGCCGGCGCGCGAACGGCGGATGGCGTCGGATACGGCGCGGATCGCCTCGCCCTGCCCGACCACGCGTTGCGCCAGATCTTTTTCCATGCGCAGCAGCTTGTCGCGCTCGCCTTCCATCATCTTGCTGACCGGGATGCCGGTCCAGCGCGACACCACTTCCGCAATCTCGTTCTCGGTCACGGCATTGCGCAGCAGCTGGGTGGCCTTGCCTTCGCCGGTCGATGCCGCGGCCAGCTGTTTTTCCAGTTCCGGAATCCGTCCATACTGAAGTTCGGACATGCGCGCGAGATCGCCGGCGCGCCGGGCGGTTTCCATCTCGTTGCGCGCGCGTTCGAGCGCCTCCTTGACGTGCTGGCTGCCGTGCACGGCGGCCTTCTCCGCCTTCCAGATTTCCTCCAGATCGGAATATTCCTTTTGCAACTTGCCGATCTCGCTCTCCAGCGTGGCGAGCCGCTTGCGGGACGCCTCATCGCTTTCCTTCTTGAGCGCTTCACGCTCGATCTTGAGCTGGATCAGGCGCCGGTCGAGCCGGTCCATGCTCTCCGGCTTGGAGTCGATCTCCATGCGGATGCGGCTGGCGGCCTCGTCGATCAGGTCGATGGCCTTGTCCGGCAACTGCCGGTCGGTGATGTAGCGGTGCGAGAGCGTGGCGGCAGCGACAATCGCCGGGTCGGTGATATCGACGCCGTGGTGAACCTCGTACTTTTCTTTCAGGCCGCGCAGGATCGCAATCGTATCCGCGACCGCCGGCTCGTCAACCAGCACCTTCTGGAAGCGACGCTCCAGCGCGGCGTCTTTCTCCACGTACTTGCGGTATTCATTGAGCGTGGTGGCGCCGATGCAGTGCAACTCGCCGCGCGCCAGCGCGGGCTTGAGCATGTTGCCGGCATCCATGGCGCCCTCGGCCTTGCCGGCGCCGACCATGGTGTGCATCTCGTCGATGAACAGGATGATCTGTCCTTCCTGGCGGGCGAGGTCGTTGAGCACCGCCTTGAGGCGCTCCTCGAACTCGCCGCGATACTTGGCGCCGGCGATGAGCGCGCCCATGTCGAGCGACAGCACGCGCTTGCCCTTGATGCCTTCCGGTACTTCGCCGTTGATGATGCGCAGCGCCAGCCCTTCGACGATGGCGGTCTTGCCCACGCCCGGCTCGCCGATCAGCACCGGGTTGTTCTTGGTGCGACGCTGCAGGATCTGTATGCAGCGGCGGATTTCCTCGTCGCGGCCGATGACCGGATCGAGCTTGCCCTGCTCGGCGCGTTCGGTGAGATCGATGGTGTATTTCTGCAAGGCCTGGCGCGTTTCCTCGGCCGAGGCATCCTGCACCTTGTGGCCGCCGCGCAGGGCATCGATGGCCTTTTCAGTTCCGTTCTTCGAGACGCCGGCCTGCTTGAGCAGGCGGCCGAGCTCGCCCGTGTCATCGAGCGCGGCCAGGATAAAGAGTTCCGAGGAAATGTACTGATCGCCGCGCTTCTGCGCGTACTTGTCGGTCAGGTTGAGCAGCTTCGAAAGATCGTTGGAGATGTGCACCTCGCCGCCGCTGCCCTGCACCTGCGGGAGCTTGTCCAGCGCCTGCCCGAGCTTGGCGCGCAGGCCATCGACGTTCACGTCGCCGCGCGCCAGCAGGCTGCGCGTGCTGCCGCCGTCCTGATCGAGCAGCGCGGTCATGACGTGCGCGGGCTCGATGAACTGGTGGTCGCGGCCCAGCGCCAGGCTCTGCGCCTCGGCCAGGGCCTGCTGGAATTTGGTGGTCAGCTTGTCCATGCGCATGGCGGGTTCTCGTTCGCTCGCTTGCCAGCACTATGGGGGGCTTCACCCTGATTTTTCAAGGTCATGGGCCACCCAGCGGTCGCTTTTCGCAGTTCAGCAGCCGCCGGTAGGCGGTCTTTTCCGGTTCCGAGGCTGTGGATTCGAAGTGGTGCAGCCACAGGGACAGCTTGCGCAACCGGTCGACCCGCTCCAACCGGGCGAGGCGACGCTGGTGGTCCAGCAGCTTCAGCTCCCCCGCATCCTCGCGGTTCTGCGTCTCAACCAGCGATTGGTACTGCGGGTGACGACGAATCCGGGCGACCGCCTCGCGCAGGCTGGCCGGCACCGTGAAACCCATTTTCCCGGCCTGCTTCCGCAACCCGGGATAGTCTTTCTCCACGTCACGGATGATTTTCGCCTGCACGTCGGCAATCTGCCGCTCGAGGCGCTTCAACTCAAGACGGTAACGGCGCACGCGCTGCGACTCGATGACGCGCTGCTGAAGCCACAGCTGTTCGAAGCTATTGCTTTGCAGATCAAGCTCGGCACGGCGCGCCAGCTCAACCGCCAGCCGTCCATAGACATTGCCGGTCTGCACTACGTCATGGCCGCGGCCGCGCCAGCGAAACAGGCCCTGTTGCCAACGATCCAGAAAATCCTCACTGGTCGCGCGCGGCACGTCGGCGCTGAAGGCGGCCACCATCGCGTACAGGTGAGCCTCGTACGGGCTGACCTTACCGTCACGATCCAGGTCCGGCGAGCGCAGCAACGGCCCACCGTCACGGGCGCGGCCGGCCAGGGCGGCGAAGAAATAGGTGGAGTAATCCCGGTACTGGCCGACATCGACCGAGGCGGAACATCCTTCCGCCGGCTGGTCATCGGCAGAGGCCATGAAACCGCAACGCTCACCCTTGGTCAGTTCGAGCGTGTTGGCGGCGCGCGGATGAACCAGGCGCGCGAACCCGCCAGCGTAGCATTGGGTAAGAACGAATCGTGCACTCACGCCGTCGGGTAGCTGCGACAGCAACCGGTCCAGATCGCGCACCTCGAACCAGGTGTCGTTCCACAGCCACAGGCGGTGCTGTTTGAATCCGCGCCGGGCGGGCGTGCCGTGTCCGTTAAACACCAGCAGCAGGCGATCGCCGGCGTGAAGGTTTCGGAAATCCCGCTCCAGCGCCGGCTCCAGCTGGTCGCGGGCGGTGCCGCCGAGCACGCCAGGCACACGATGGTTGCGCGTGATCACGACGTGGCGGCGCCCAAACTCGTACAGGCGCGACAGCGGCTCGAGCGATGGATCGCGGGCCGGCACGATCTCCTTGATGTCGTGGCCGGGATCGTGACCGTCGGTGAAATAGAGGTGCAGCCGGCGACGGCCGGGAAGCGATTGCAGTGTGCGCGCCGCCCAGATGATGTTCTGTTCGATCTGCGCCTCGGAACTCCGGCGGTTATTGCCGCCGCCGATCAGCCAGACATGTTCATCCGCGGCGGCGTTTGTCGTCCAGAGCAGCAGGATGGCGAACAGCCGGACGGCCACCGGGAAACGGTGGCGCGCCGATGGCCGCGCCAGGGAATCGGGATTCACGCGTCGGATGCGCGGCCGCTCAGCAAGCGGCCCAGGCGCTCCAGCAACCGGTCGGGTTCATCAGCGGAATAGTATAAGGCAGGAAAAGATCGCAACCGGGCCCGCGACCGGGACCAGACAGCGGGCAGAACCCGGCCCTGGCCGCGGATACCCTCCAGCCGCACCGGCACCACCGGCGCCCCACTCAGCCGGGCGAGCACCAGCGCACCGCGCTTGAGCGGCGGGTGTTCGCCGTCGAGGGCGATGCGCCCGTGCGGGAACAACGCCACCACCTCGCCGCGCGCGAGCGCCTCGCGTGCCGCCCGGTAGGCGGCCCGTGGATTGCGGGTGCGTTCCACGGGGATGCAGCCGACCGCCCGGAACAGCCAGGTCAGAAACCAGAGGTCGTACCATTCGCGGGCGATCAGAAAACGCAATGGCCGGCGCGCGGCGGCCAGCAGCAGCAGCGGGTCGAGCCCGGAAACATGATTGCAGGCCACGATCGCCGCGCCACTGGCCGGTATGACGAGTCTTCCATGACGCAGCCGATGGTAACGGCGGCAGAACAGCCGGTTGATACCGTCCAGGCGGTTGATCCAGGGCCGGCCCCAGTCGGCCTTGCTGGCGCGTGCGCCGAGACGGGCCAGGATCGCCAGCGCGATGACAATCGCCAGCAATAACACCAGCAGGATCGCCCAAGCGATCATGACCGGCGCACCGCGCGCCGTCCGCGCGCCTCGTCGACCGTGAGCAACACCAGCAGACCGGCGACAAAGAACACGGTCATGCCGAGCAGTGCAAGACGATGATCGCCGTGTGTGAAATAGACGGTCAGACCGTAGACCGGCGGGCCGATCACCGCCGCGAGCTTGCCGGCCACGCCCCACAGGCCGAAAAATTCCGCCGTGCGTGCCTTGGGCGTGAACACACCGACCAGCGCGCGGCCGGCGGACTGGCTGGACCCCATGGCGATGCCGACCAGATTCGCCGCCAGCCAGAACACGGCACGGGTATCCGAGGCCCAGGCCGTGAACACGGCCACAATCCATAGCACCAGTGTGAACACCAGCGTGCGCTGCGAACCGATACGGTCCTGAAACCAGCCGAACGCGAAGGCACCGATGGCCGCCGTCAGGTTGACCACCAGGATCAGGAGCAGCGTGTCCATAACGGTAAAGTGCATAACCTTCTGCGCGTACACCGCCGCCAGTACGATCACCGCGTAGATGCCGCTGTAGTAGAGGGTGAGCGCGACCAGGAAACGGAACAGATCGCGGTGCCGGCGCAGATGTGTGAGGGTATCGCGCACGCGCAACCAGCCGAGCGCGAAAATGGACTGGCCGCGCGGCAACCGTTGCGGGACGGCGCGCTCGCGCAACCACAGAAAGGTCGGCAGCGCCGCCAACGCGAAGGCGACGGCCGTGATCAACAGGGTCGCGGGCACGGCATCGTTGACGGCGACACCGCGCTGGCCGGCCAGCTGGATGTAACCCAGGCACAGACCCAGCACGGCCAAACCGCCGAGATAGCCGAGCGACCAGCCATAGGCGGAGATGCGCCCCATATCGGATGGTCTGGCGATCTCCGGCAGAAAACCGGCGATCAGGTCTTCACCGGTGTGAAAGAAAAATGCCGACAGCACCAGCAACGTCATGCCCAGCGCAATGTCGCCGGCGCCGACCGTCGCCAGCGCGGCGGTCGAGATCACACAACCGACCGTGGAGATCGCCAGGAAACGTTTCTTGTGCGCGCCATGATCGGCCATGGCGCCGATCACCGGTGCGGTCAGCAGTACCAGCGCGTTGGCGACGCTGGTGGCCAGCGTCCACAAAAAAGTGTCCGATCGGATGCCGGCACCCGCCGCCACCACGCCGACAAAGTAGGCGTTGAACACGGCGGTCAGAACCACCGTGGTGTAACCCGAGTTGGCGAAGTCGTACATCGCCCACGCGAAGATCTCGCGCTTGGAGGCTCGGGGCAGGCGTGGCGGGCTCAGACGATGACTCCGGAACCGGCGCGACTTCAGGATGCGTGCGCCGGCCCGGCGCTGCGCTCAACACGCGTGGCCACGAAGGCATGAACGGTCTGCAGTACGTCGGCGCAGAGCGGATAATTGACGCGGTAGTACACCTGCTTGCCGCGCTTCTCGCAGACCAGCAACTCGGCCTCGCGCAGCACCTTGAGGTGATGGGAGATCGCCGGGCGGCTGAGGTGGAACAACTGGGCGATGTCGTTGACGCAGATCTCTTCGCCCGGATCGAACAACAGAATGATCTGTTGACGGGTGGTGTCGCCGAGCGCGGAAAAAAACCGGGCGAAGCGCAGCCACTCGTCAGGAAGGCCCCTGGCCATGTCGGCATTCATGCGGTCGCCGTTTCTTGCGCAGCTTGCTTGGACATGGACACCCCGTCGAATTCCGCCCGGGAGAATAACCGATCAAAGGGACATGTCAACGATTTTCGACGCATTAAAATACCCTGTCCGTTGTGGGAAATCCCGATCCGGACTGGCCACGACCGGCAACACTCTGTATATAGAATCCGCTATGCGCATCGCTCGCCGCTTGTTGTGCTCGCTCCCGCTGCTGCTGCTCGCCGCGCCCGCCTGGGCCGCCGGCGAGGCGCATGATTTCACCGCCACCACCTGGGGGCTGATCGCCCTGACGCTGTTCATCGTCGCCTATGCGGCCGTGATCGGCGAGGAGTTCATGCACCTGCGCAAATCCAAGCCGGTGCTGGTCGCGGCCGGCGCCATCTGGGTGGTGGTGGCGCTCGCCTATGGCACGATCGGGCAATCGCAAGCGGCGACCAAAATGCTGCGTCACAACCTGCTCGAATACGCCGAGCTGCTGCTGTTTCTGCTCGCGGCCATGACCTACGTGAACACGCTCGATGAACGCAACGTCTTCAAGGCGCTGCGCAGCTGGCTGATCCGTTCGGGGTTCTCGCTGCGCAGCATCTACTGGCTGACCGGGCTGCTCGCCTTCTTTATCTCGCCGTTCGCCGACAACCTCACCACCGCGCTGGTCATGGCCGCGGTGACGCTGGCCGTGGGCGCGGGCAATCCGCGCTTCATCGCCCTGTCCTGCATCAGCATCGTGGTGGCCGCCAACGCCGGCGGCGCGTTCTCGCCGTTCGGCGACATCACCACACTCATGGTCTGGCAGAAGGGTGTGGTGAAATTCGAGCAGTTCCTGCCGCTGTTCATCCCGTCGCTGGTCAACTGGCTGGTGCCGGCGACGATCATGGCCTTCGCCATACCCAAGGGAAGACCGTCGGTGTCAGCCGATCTCTTCCGGGTGAAGGTCGGTGGCTACGTCGTCACCGGCCTGTTCCTCCTGACGATTGCGATGACGGTGCTGATGCACCATTACCTGCACCTGCCGCCCTTCCTCGGCATGATGACCGGCCTCGGCATCCTGAAGCTGCATGGCTACTTCATCCGCCGCAATGAATTGCGCCAACCCATGCCGGAACTGGCCGCGGAAGGCCTGTCGGCTCCGGAGCACTGGAAACCGGCGACCAAACCATTCGACATCTATATCAGCATGAAGCGCGTCGAATGGGACACGCTGATGTTCTTCTACGGCGTCATCCTGTGCGTCGGCGGTCTCGGTGCGCTCGGCTACCTGTCGGTCGCGTCGACCGCCCTGTACGGCGAACTCGGCGCCACCGCCGCCAATATCCTGGTCGGTCTCGCGTCGGCCATCGTCGACAACATCCCGATCATGTTCGCCGTGCTCAGCATGAACCCCGACATGACGCTCGGCCAGTGGCTGCTGGTGACACTGACCGCCGGTGTTGGCGGTTCACTGTTGTCGATTGGCTCAGCGGCCGGCGTGGCGTTGATGGGACAGGCGCGCGGCTATTACACCTTCTTCTCCCATCTGAAGTGGACCTGGGCGATTGCACTCGGCTACGCCGCCTCGATCTGGGTCCATCTGCTGCTCAACCGTGACCTCTTCTGATCTGCCGGCGGACCTGGCCGCTACGGTAAAGCGCGCACTCGCCGAGGACATCGGCGACGGCGATCTGACCGCCGGCCTGATCCCGCGCAGCGCGCGGGCGCGGGCGCAACTCATCACCCGCGAAGCAGCCATTCTGTGCGGGTCGGCCTGGTTCGACGAAGTGTTTCGACAGCTCGACAGCAGCGTGCGCATCGACTGGAGTACGCGCGACGGCGACCGTTTGCAGGCCAACCAGATTCTGTGCGCGCTCGCAGGCCCGGCGCGCGCGCTGCTGACCGGCGAACGCACGGCCATGAACTTCCTGCAA
>ERZ1292623.369-Hain-H51-01um-R1-369-length-49036-cov-6_pt2 | contig 27384 bp, 31 predicted proteins | sample MGYA00564398_ERZ1292623 | MGnify/ENA primary metagenome ERZ1292623 (study PRJEB36523, sample SAMEA6512633) | groundwater metagenome | collected 2019-01-07 | study: AquaDiva: Metagenomics assemblies of 32 groundwater samples | reverse complement strand
GAAATCATAAACGAGGGGGTTTTTTCTTTATGAAAAGGGCAAAGGGCCTTAAAATTCTTGCCTGCCGGCAAAACCTGAATATAACCCTTGATAAACTCGGCAATATCCAACTTGTCTTTGATTTGTTGAGTAACTTCGGACATTGTGTTAGTATTTTATAACTCCTATGCGACAATGCGCAATCTGCGGCAAAGGTTCAAAGATGGCGGCCACCAGAAAGCTCTTGAGAGGCCATTATAATCCTGTCAACTGGAGCCGCAAATATCCTAATTTACAGAAAACCAAAATCCCCGGTAAAGGCAGAGTTTTGGTGTGCACGCAATGCTTGAGAACTTTGGCTAAAGTAAAATGAATTTACGGAGTATGGGGTAGTGGCAGCCCACATCCTTGGGGTGGATGCAGCTCCGGTTCGATTCCGGATACTCCGACTAGTAAAAAGAGGGGTGCCAGCCCTCTTAGTTTCACGGCCATGACCTGACACCTTGTCAGGCCGAAGCCGCCACCTCTTCCTCGATTCCTAAAAGCTCCACATTGAGCGTGCCGTTGGCGTAGAACCGGGCGCGGAGATTAAAGGCGCCGTCGCCTTTAAATCCGCGCTTACTCAACTGCGAAGCAATCCTTTCGCCGCCAGACACATCGACCCGACATCCCTCCTGGACCAGCTTCCCGTCTCCAACAGGATTGCCTCCGATTGAGATGTCGTCAATGTGGCAGAAGAAGATTCCTACCGGCAGAGGCGATCGGCTCAGACGCCGACCGAAAAGATGGCTGCCAAAATCGCCCCTGCTAACACCAACGCCACTGATGGTGCCCTCAACTTCCACCCCATGGGGCATGCCTCTTTGGGCGGCATGCCAGGCCAGTTTCTCTGTCTGCTGATAAAATACCGAACTCATCTCCACCTCCTTAGCCACTGGGCTAAAGCGAGGGCTGGCACCCGAAATTAATCCTAGAGCAGAGCCCGGACTTTAGCAATTAAATCATTAGGCGTAAAGTGAGCTTTGATAATATAATCCTTGGCGCCCAGCTCCATTCCCCTATCAATGTCTTCTTTTTGCCCTAAGTTGCTGAGAATAAGCACAGGAATTTGGGCGGCGTCAGTGTCTTTGAGTTTCTCCAAGTATTCAAAGCCGTTCATCACCGGCAAGATGATGTCTAAAATTATCAAATCCGGGTGATCATTGGTGGTTTTATTAAAGCCGCTCTGACCATCAACCGCTTCCATCACCTCATAACCTTCGTGCTGAAGTTTTTCCACCAAAACCTCCCGCATATACTTGTCGTCTTCAATTACCAATATGGTTTTAGCCATAAGCTTAATTCTACTTGATAGGTAATATTATAGTAAAGGTAGAACCAGTGCCTTCCTTAGATTCAACTTCAACACGGCCGCCATGCCTCTCCACAATATTTTTCACAATATAAAGTCCCAGCCCAAAACCCCGCACCTGCTGGCGGACCACATTCTCGGCGCGGAAGAATTTACTGAATAATTTATGAAGCTGCCCGCCGGGAATACCGACGCCCGTATCCTTCACCCAAACCCGCACTCCCTTATTCCAACGCGCCATCCCCACCTCCACCTTGCCCTGGGGTTTGTTGTAGCGGATGGCGTTATCGATTAAATTCACAAAAGCCATAGTGATTTTTTCTGTATCGAGATAAAGTTGAGGAATTTTCTCAATAGGCCGGCGGAAAAAAAGAACCACCTTACTACTCCGGGCCTGCGGCCGGAGAGAGTTAATTGTTTTTTCCAGTAATTTCACCAAATCAGCCCGGACAAATTTGTAACCAAACCGGCCCTCCTCAATCCGGGTAATCTGGAGGAGATTATCCACTAAGCCAATCATTTCCTCGTTACTCTCATAACCGCGCTCTAAAAACTTTTTCTGTTTTTTCGTCAACGGCCCCCAATCGCCATCTAATAATGTTTTCAAATTCCATTTGGCAGAGGCCAGCGGCGTCCGCAACTGATGAGTCATAAGAGAAATATATTCGCTTTTAGCCTGCCCCAATTGCTTTTCCCGAAGAGCGATACCCAATAATTTCCGATAGTTAATTACCAAAATCACCACAAAGGCCAATCCAACCAACATCAAAATCAGCGCCAGATTGATGGCTCGATATTTATTAATCCAGGCCTCAACTACCGGATCTTCAACTGTTACTAACCAACCGACATTAGGTACTTGAACCGTGACACTAACAACTTCTCCCAGCGCCGGATCAGGATGATGGCCAAAGATGACATTGCCCTGATTATCAATGACTATAATCTTGCCCAGCTTCCCTACTTTCTCTGATCGGAAAACAGCCACCACTTCCCGAAGTAAAACTTCTCCCTCTAAATCAAAATCACTGCCAGCCACCGGGGTCTTGATGGCCACCGCTTTCTCGCCGTCAATTTCTAAAACCGGACCCAAAAAATATTCATCTAAGGCCAATTGTCCTGGCACCAAATTAACTTTTAGGAAGTCCGGCTGCCGTTCCAGAAACTTTTTTTCAATTAGCTCAACTTTTTTTCTTAACAAATCAGCCTCCACAATATCTACCGCCAAGAGACTCATCGCTCGCAACTTCTTCTCCATAAAGAATTGGGCCTGCGATACCACCCGCCGGGCCATTTCAAATTGATAACGCTCGGCCGCCGCCTCGACATCCTCAATAAACGGCAAAAGCCAGAAAAGATTAGAGACAATAAAAATTAACCCGCCAATTATTGCTAGTATCCAAATATAGAGTCGTTCCCGGCCCACCAGTTAATTATAAAGGGTATAGGGTTTAGGGTATAGGGTTTAGGGTATAGGGTTTAGGATTTCAGAGCTATGGTTTCGGCAGCAATCTCTGTAAAACCAACACCACCACAATCCCTAAAAAAGCTCCCCCAACAACATCTATCGGCCAATGCACTCCCACCGCCACTCTGGCCAAAGCATTAATGACAGCTCCAATAAATAAGTAAATTCCCCAGCGGCGATTGATAAGATAGGCGACGGCGGCTAAGGCAAAAAAAATTGCGGCATGCCCTGAAGGGAAAGCTGGCGCCGCTGCCATATCAATTAATGGTTTAAAATCTAAAGCGACAAAAGGCCGGGGGTAGGGCCAAAAAAATTTGATAACAGCCACTACAATCCCTCGGCCAATCAGCAAAGAAAGAACTGTTAGAAATAAAAAATAAAAGCGCCTCAGCCAACTGGTTTCATCCTTACGAAAAGAGAAAAAAAATAGCAGCAAAAAAATAATTACTAAAAGATAGGGCAGGTACTCTGCCAGAAAAACTAAGAGGCCATCTAAAATCCCGGACTTGCCTGCTATTTGATGTAATAGTTGGAAAATTTGTTGATCCACTTTTCGTAGCTATCTCCTAACAAAGGGAAGTAAGCCTAAATGCCGGGCTCTTTTAATGGCTCCAGCCAACTGTCGCTGATGACGAGCGCAGATGCCGCTATAGCGAGGATCAATAATTTTCGCCTGACCAGAAACAAAATTACGCAGAGTCTCGATATCTTTGTAATCTATATCAGAGACGTTCTGTGAACAGAAATAACATTGTTTCTCTTTATTGCGGGGCATCCCTAAAAATCTAAATCTTCTGTTTTAATTTCTTTGACGTCCTTGCCTTCATCTAAATCAATAGTGGGTAACTCGACGACTTCCTTATTTGCTGTAACTACACCTGCTGGAGCGGAAGCGGCTCCGAATGGCCGCGGCCCTAGTTGGATTCTGTCAGCTACAATCTCGGTGGTTTTCCGTTTCTGTCCCTGTTTGTCATCCCAACTGCGGGTCTGAAGCCTGCCTTCAATTAACACCAAACCGCCTTTATTCAAAAATCTCTGAACAATATCTGCCTGCCGACCCCAAACAACGATATTGTGAAATTCAGCATTTTCACGCCGAGCGCCTGTTTTATCATTCCAAATCCGGTTAGTGGCAATGGAAAATGTCGCCACCTGTTGACCGCCGGGAGTGATCCTTAAGTTGGGATCAGCGGTTAATCTTCCTAGTAAAAAAACTTTGTTTAAATTCATCGTTATAATATTTCTTTTAACGCCTGTTCAAGCGCCTCATTAGTGACTGCCGGCGCTATTGGTTTAACCTCAGTCGGCGGCTCGGACGGCCTCTGTTGATGATGACTAACTTTGATAGGCGGCGTGATCAATAATGATCTTAACAACCAATTCTGTTTATCAAACTGCTGATGAATCTCCGCTGCTTTTTCCGGAGTCGCCATAAATTGATAAACAAACATAATGGCGCTCTCGTGTTTTTTTATAGGATAAGCCAGACTAACAATCCTCGGTCCCTCTTTATTAAAAACCTCAACTGCACCTAAAAGCTCAGCCGCCATTGGCTCATCAGTCTCCTGAGCCAGCATCACTGCCAGTTCGTAGGATTTCTTGGATTCATTTTCCATCGTTACTAAACGATATCAAAATAGCCCGGCTAAGTCAACTTTTATATCTGAAAAATCTTTTTGCTGGTTTCAACGGTCTGCTCCGCAACTTTTTCAAAACTCACCCCTTTAATCTCAGCTAATTTTTTGACGACTTCAATAACATAGGCCGGTTCATTTCTTTGGCCGCGGTAGGGCAGAGGCGCCACGTAAGGGGCGTCAGTTTCCAATAGTATCCTTTCTAATGGCAGGAACTTGATGACTTCGTCGTAGTCGCGAGCAAACGTAATCACTCCCCCGAAAGTGAAATAACAGCCGCTGGTCAGCAATTTTTCCGCCACCGCCGCCGCCCCCACAAAAAAGTGGACAATATATTGGGGTCCGACCCCAATAGATTGGATAGTGATGAATAAATCCTCATAGGCGTCATCTGTGCCTTTACTTGGACGACAATGAATCATCAGCGGCTTTTTTAATTCTTGAGCGATTTTGATTTGAGCTGAAAATAGCTCTTTTTGCCTGCCCGCCATAGCCTTGGCGGAGATGGGTTCTAATCTATAATAATCCAACCCGCACTCACCAATGGCAACCACCTGCGGATACTGCGCCAACATCTGTAAATTTTCAATTTCCAATTTCCAATTTTCAATTAAGGTAGGATGAATGCCGGCCGTCGCCCAAACATCATCCGGATATCTCTCTGCTAATTTTATCGCTTCCTCGGAGGAAGCGATATTGGTGCCGACACAGATCATTTTGACGCCGGCGGCTTGGGCGCGTTTAATCACCTCATCGCGGTCCTGATCATATTCTGGAAACTGGGGATGGCAGTGGCTGTCAAAAAGAGTCATTAAATGATGATATTATTTTTCGCAATCTAAAACAATTTCCGTGCTTTAACAATCCCAAGTATGACTGAATCGTCTCTGGCACGAAATTTTCTCTGATTCTCTTTAACATTCTTCTTCTAGCGGAAAAAGAAGCCCCCGCCTCCGACTGGATCGGAGACGAGGGCAACCTGCCCGCCAGCGGCTTGGGCCGCAGGCACTGGCAGGCGGGCCTGCTCGCAATGCTCCCGCCACAACTTCGAAGATGTTGGCGGGTGCAGGCGGGAAGGGTTAAAGGGAAAAGAGCTGCTTGCAGGGACGGGCAACGCGACCAACGCGAGAGAGATCATCATTCTCGGTCGAGCGCCAATTCAGAGACCACCGCCCGCCAACAACATCGAGGTCCGGGAAGTCGCGGCCGCCGCCCCAGTCAAGGATTTCCAGACCGATAAGGTCAATATAGACCTTACCGCGGAGGGCTCTGAAAGCGGCGAGCTCTGGGTCGTCCTGATGATCAACGAGCCAAACTCCCTGCTGGAACCCCAAATAGGGGGTGGAGCCACGGCGGGAGTGGTATTCATTTCCGCTGATCTTTTCCTCGTCAGTATGAAGGAGGGTGCCCAGCTCCATCGTCACTGGCTGGGTGGGTGAGAGATTACTTTTGATCTCCCTGATCCAACTCCACCTTGTCTGGAGCTCCTCGACAGTGGGACGAGGAAGGGCGGGGAGTTGGATGGTGAAATCTTCGATTCTGGTGAAAAAATCAACCACCTCAACCTTACTCATCACACACTTCCTTTCGGGCCTGAAAGGCCGCAAAAGACTTTGTCCCTGCCCGAGACCCAGGCCCCCCTGAACATCAAAGAGGTATGCCAATGCTGCTATATATAGCATACTTGATATCTATCTATCAATACCAGTTATATCCTTGGAAAAAGCTGGGTTTTTTGACGGGTCTTAATAATTAAAGTCTAAGAAATTCTTTGGCTGCGACCTTAACCTCTTTTTTAAAAAAGCCCTTGATTTTCTTCCAATTCCCGTCAAAAAATAACTCGGGCATCGGTTCATTCTCCGCATCAGCAAAATAGACCAAACTTTTTATAATATGATGGTAATTATGGGCGACAGCCGGATACTGTCTTGGCAGGCGGCGAATAATATCAATGAACGGTTCCCGATTACGACAATACCAATATAAATCAGCAAAATCCCGCTTCCTCCCCCTTTGGCTAATGGCAATTATCTTCATAACGGCGATATCACGCTCATCAAGAATTCCAATCGTACCATATCGTCCTTGGGGCCGCCGGGGAATAAAAAGAGGGTAATAGATGAAACTGATTTTTGCTCCAAGCAATTCTCCGTAAATTGTTCCTTCTTCAAGATTAATGGTTCGCCATAAATCAACCGGGAGTTTTTTTATTAATGCTTGGGAGGAAAATTTTTTCGGATTAAAAAAATCCAAATCAACTGATGAACGATGACCTGCCCGCAAAGCCAAAGCCGTACCTCCGGCCAAATACCAAGAAGATCGTTTCAACCAATTTTGTTTGGAAAAATAATCAAGAGCGGCTTTAGCCGCCTTAGGAAGAATATCGGTTTGCCATTCTATGCCCCTTCTGTCAAAAGCGTCCATAAAACTCGTGATTTATCCTGAAGCCCCTTAGATTTTCTTACGACATCTTTAATAACTGAATGGGAATAAAAATTCCACAGCCACCGCACCTCGTTATCGTTGCCAAAATCCAAAATGCGCTCAATTATATAATGAGCGTGTTTCTTGGTATCTAACGATTTAGGATTAATATCCCAGAAAAGCTCCTGCCTGAATCTAATCATAAATTAATTATAGCAGAAATAACCATCAAAAACAAGAGCTAAATCCTCGGGAAAAGCTGGGTTTTTTGATGGGCTTTTCCGCCAGAGGCGTGCTCCCGAGGCGCATCCGCCTCTGGCGGAGATCCGCCTTGGGCGGAAATTTTCTCGGCAGTGGCGGGAAGAAAAGGTTGGATAAGGTCGGCGACGGCGTCTAAAATAGCCAACACCTCTCCTATTTTTTGCTGGTCTTTAGTTTCCCAAAGTTTGTTGTCGTTAATAAACTTGTCGCCAGAAGCGATTAAATCCCAGATAGCAGCCAGAGCTTCGTTAAATTTAAATTGGGACAACTTTTGCTCCACTACAATTTTCGTATTAGCATATTTATTCATATCATTAGCATTAATTCGTATATTAGCATCGATACCAGCAAGAGCCAGCACTCTTGCTGAAAAATTACCGAGCCCATTAGCCAAATCCGCATTGTATCTTTCTTCAAATTTTTTAATGCTAAAATCGCCGTCGTCAACGGCTGGAATTTCCCGAAGCAAATAATAACGCACCGCATCAGCGCCGTATTTATTGACCAACTCTACCGGATCAATGACATTGCCCAGACTTTTGGACATTTTCTTGCCCTCAACCATGATAAAGCCGTGGACAAAAATGGTCTTGGGCAAAGACAGACCCGCTGACAATAACATCGCCGGCCAATATAAAGCATGGAATCTCAAAATATCCTTGCCGATAAAATGAACATCCGCCGGCCAGCGATCTTTGGGATAAAGATAATTAGTTAAAGCGTCAGCCCAAACATAAATAGTTTGAGTTTCGTCGCCCGGCACCGGAATCCCCCACTGCAGATCTTTGCGTGGTCGGGAAAAACTGATATCTTCCACGCCCTGACTGATAAAACTCAAAATCTCGTTAGCCCGGTGTTGCGGGACGATTTTCAGCTGGCCGCTTTTTATCCTCTCGGCAACTAGGGGCGCGTATTTAGAAAGACGGAAAAAATAATTTTCTTCTTCAATTATTTCTGGCTTAGTCTGATGGTCACGGCAGAGGCCGTTCTCCAAATCTTTTTCCGTGACAAAGGCCTCATGGCCCACGCAATAAAGACCTTGGTAGTTCTTTTTATAAATATCGCCAGCTCCTGCCAATTTCTGCCAAACTTCAATAACATTGGGCCAGTGCCGCTTTTGATCTGAAGTCTGGATAAAATCATCCCAAGAGATGTTTAATATGTCCTTGAGCGCTTGAAACCTGGCGGCGTTTTCATCAACCAACTGCCGGGGTGTTTTTCCGGCTTCAGCCGCCGCCCGGGCAATTTTAGCGCCATGCTCATCAGTGCCGGTTAAGAAAAAAACATCATCTCCCTGCTGGCGGCGCCAACGGGCAATAACATCAGCTTGCGTCAACTCCAAAGCATAACCGATGTGGGGCGGGGCGTTAACATAAGCGATAGAGGTTGTGAGGTAGAACTTTGACATAGCGATAATTTTACAATTTTCAATTCTCAATTTTCAATTAATGACTCAATGATCCAATTTTCAAACCCATTGGTTTATTTCATTGCTTCATTGAAAATTAAATGAAAATTGAAAATTGGTAATTGAAAATTTATTAGAGCCCCAGTCCACGCCGGCGCTGTTTAGTAGCTGTCCAATCCGCCACCACTTCTTCTAAAAGCACGGCTGCCGGAACAGCCAAGATCAAGCCGACAAACCCGAAAACCGCGCCGCCTAAAAGTAAAGAAATTAAAACCACAGCCGGATTCAAGCTAGTGGTGAACTTCATTACCCCCGGCACCAGAATATGATTTTCAATCTGTTGAATGACCACGAAAAGAATGAAAACATAAAGGGCGGTCTGGAGCGAAGTAGCCAGAGCCAAAATCACTGCCAAGGCGCCGCTGAAAATTGGCCCGACAAAGGGAATGATTTCGAAAATAGCAGCTAAGATTGAAAGCAGTAAAGCGTACTCCACATCCAAAAGCCACAAACCGATAAACACCGCCAGCCAGATGATAAAACTTAGAAGCAATTGTCCTTTCAACCAGCGACCAATTCTCCGCCGGATGCGGAAGTAAAGATCAAGAATGCTGTCCTCATAAGCCGGCGGCACCACGGCCGTAATAAACTTCTCCACTCCATCCTGCCCGATGGTTAAATAGAAAGACAAAATCAAAACCGCAATCGTCAGGAAAATACCGCCGAAAAGAGAAGTGGCCACCTGAAGAATGGGAATGTCGCCGCTTAGTAAGGCATCAGCCAATTGATTAAGGCGGCTGCCGATCGTCCCTAGGGCTTCGGTGGCTTTAAGAAAATCAAGCAGGGGGCCGGAATAATCTTTGAGGCCGAAAATTAAAGTAGTGAACTCAGACAGGGCAATGGGGACAATGGCGTAAATTAAAGCGGCAACGATAATGATGCCAATAATGAAAATCGCCAAGGTGCTGATAACCCGGGGGACGCCCTTTTTCTGCAAAGAAGTGACTGGGCCATCAAGGGCAGCAGCAATAACAATGGCCACAAAAAGGCCAAGAATAACTTCTAAACCACTATAAATCAACGCCGCTAAAATCACTGCCAGCAAGACTCTCAAAATACTTCTCCAGCTAATGTCCATTTTTTTAATTACCCCAATGATACCACGTCCTTCAAATTTTGTGAAGAGGGACCGACCAAGGCAAAATTGAGCCGCTGGTTGCTGATGACTTCTTTGGCCACAGCCAAAACATCATCAGCCGTCACCGCCCGGACTTTTTTCAAAATTTCTTCGGGCGTTTCAATTTTTTTGGTAATCACCTCTTGGCCGCCATAGAAAGTGGCTAAGGCGTCCGAGGTCTCCAACTCCAAGATAAAGTTGCCGGACAGGTGGTCTTTGGCTTTTTGCAGTTCTTCCGGAGATAATTTCTCTTTGGTAAATCTGGCCATCTCGACCAAGATGGCTTCTGTCACCAAACCAAGGCGACTATTGTCCAGCCCGGCCCGCACTACCAAAGCGCCGATGTCGCTCTGGTAGCCGGTCTCGGCCCTGACATAATAAGCCGCGCCCAGATCATTGCGCACTTTCTCAAAAAGCCGTGAGCTCATACTGCCGCCAAGGGCGTCGGCTAAAACATCTAAAGCGTATTTGCGCCCGTCAAAAATATCAAAAGCGCGGCAGCCAATGGCAATGTGACTCTGGTCGGACTTTTTCTCAAAAACTTTGATGGCTGGCTGGGTTTGTTTTTCTTTAGTCTTTTCTTTGCCGAATTTTTTGGCGACTTTCATTTTCGCAAAGGCCTTGGCCAATTTTTTGATGGCGGCGTCCTCCTCAAAATTGCCGGCCATAACAACAATGGTGGCTGGAGCCAGATAATGCTGGCCGCGGTATTTAAGAAAATCATCGCGGCCTAGTTTTCGGATAATCTCCTTGCGGCCGGCAATGGGCCAGCCAGCCGGCTCATCGCCATACATCAGTTCCTGCAAAACTTCTTCCACTTTGCGCGGCGGCAAATCTTCATACATATTAATCTCTTCAATAATCACCCCTTTTTCTTTTTCAATTTCCGCCTGCTCAAAAATAGGATTAAGATACAAGTCAGAAACAATCTCAATCAACTGGTCCAGATGCTGGGGCGTGGCTTTAGCCCAGTAGCCGGTGTATTCCTGACCGGTAAAAGCATTGTAGGCAGAGCCAATGCCGTCCAGTTCGCTGGAAATCATAATGGCCTTGGGCCTATTGGTCGTGCCCTTAAAGCACATATGCTCCAGAAAATGAGACAAGCCGTTAATTTCTTTGGTCTCGTATTTGGAGCCGGCCTCAACCAAAACCAAAACCGTCACCGCCAAGCTGTCTTTGTGGGGAACGGTGATAAGGCGCAGACCATTAGCTAAAGTAGTTTTTTTATAGGTGAGCATTTTAATAGGTCGTGCTGGTGCGGCGTTCTATCCGATGAACAACCACAAGATGACGATCTTTATAGATGTCATAGATAATTCTATAATTACCAACTCGTTTACGCCAAGTGTACTTCTCTCCCTGAATTTTTTCTATATCTCTAGAATAAGGGTTTGATTCAATCTCTTTTAAGATAACCTCGACCCTTTCGGAATCTTTTTGAGGTAATTTTTTAATTTCCTTCTTAGCGCGACCGGCGATAATGACGATCCAGCTCATTTTTTAATTCTTGGAGAGTTACAAAGTTGCCGCGCGCAAATTGCTTCCGCCCTTCTCTAATGGCCTTTCTCTCAACGACAGTTGGTTTATATGTTCTTATTCTATTTTTTCCAGAAATAAAACTTCTGATCAAATCATAATCCGCTTTGGGAATCGCCACCAGCTTTTCTGCCTTTTTGGCTTCTTTGGGAATAGTGATTGTGGACATAATCTTATTATACTCTCTTCGATTGGGGGCGGCAAGATATATTGGAAAGTAATTACCAGCCGCAACTTAAAATTAAAAAAGAAGCCCCCGCCTCCGAAAAAATTATAGACCGAGTATTCTCTTAACTTGGGCGGCGGTGCAGATCTTTCTCTCACCGCGGGCTTTGACGATTCTTTTTTTTAACGATTTTGACTGCAGCATCTCTAAATCTTCTTTTATCCGCTCGTACTCATCTAATGGCAAAATCACCACTGGTTCCTTGCCAATTTTTATTTTTGTTGCGGTAGTCATGTTTTTATTATATCCGCATTCAGTTGATTTAACAAGATTTATCCTTTAAGTTTCTCGCTCAAAATTTCTTTTAATCTGGCAATCTCCACCCTCTCCTGCTTCATTGTATCGCGGTCGCGGACGGTAACGGCTTTATCTTTTATCGTCTCAAAATCTACGGTAATACAATACGGAGTGCCGATTTCATCTTGGCGGCGGTAGCGGCGGCCGATGCTTTGGGTTTCGTCGTAGTCGGTGACAATACCGGCGGCGCGCAGGTCTTGATGAATGGGCTTGGCAATTTTTTCCAGTTCCGGCTTTTTGGAGAGAGGCAAAACTGCCGCCTTGAACGGCGCCAGCCAGACCGGGAAACGCATCACCGTTCTTTTGTTGTCTGTATTTTGATCATTGGAATTTTGGATTTTGGATTTGTTTAGGATTTCGGATTTCGGATTTAGGATTTCTTCATTATAAGCCTCCAACATCGCCACCAACACCGATCTGTCTAAACCAAAAGTCGGTTCAATGACATGAGCGCTAAAATCAATCTTGTGGGCTTTGAGATCATAATCGCCGCGGTAAGCCAAACCGTAAAGCTCCTTGCGGCCAAAAGGATAGTCGTATTCAATATCAATGGTGCGGCTGGAATAGTGGGCGCGCTCGCCTGCGGGGATTTCGGTAAAATGCAAGCGCTCATCAGCCACTGCCAAATGCTTCAGCCACCTTTTCATCTCTTCCAGCCAGTAGTCAAAATACTTCTGCCATTCTTCCGGCCGGACAAAATATTCAAACTCCATCAGCTCAAACTCGCGGGTGCGGAAAATAAAATTGCCCGGGGTAATTTCATTGCGAAAAACCCGGCCTTGAGCGGCAATGCCAAAAGGCAGTTCTGGACGCGCCTGCTGTAAAATCTGGGGTAAATTAACAAACATCGCCTGGGCCAGCTCCGGCCGCAAATAAACTTCAGCCGCTTTTTCTTCAGTGGAGCCGAGAAAGGTTTTGAAGAGAAGATTAAATTGTTTGGGTTCTGTAAAATCGGCGCCGCCGCAATTTGGACATTTTTTCGTGTCATTGTCATTGTCATCGTCATTGTTTCTAAATCTTTGATGGCAAGATTTACATTCCATCAACGGATCCACAAATTCTTTGAGATGCCCGGACGCTTCCCAAACTTTAGGATTCATAATCACTACCGGATCAATCCCCAGCATATCAATGCGGCGACGAACAAACCAATTCCACCATTCGTCCCGGATATTCTTTTTTAACTCAACGCCCAACCAGCCGTAATCCCAGGCATTAGCTAATCCCCCATAGATTTCAGCGTCTTGAAAAACAAAACCCCGCCGCTTGGCCAGATTAACTATTTTCTCCATTACCCCGACTGACATACTAATATGATAACGGTTGTTGAGCCGCTTGGCTAGAATTAATGGCCGGCGCCGAAGCGATCAAAGTGACACCGGTAAAATCATCAAGGGCGGTAATAATTGTTTCACCGAGAAGCTGTTGGGAGCCTTGAATGGATTGTACCTGAAAAATCCCCTCCACCGGCCGGCCGACAACGCCGGTGGCCGCAGAAATTCTGGTAACTTTCCAAACCACTGATTGGCTGACGGCATCAAAGATCGGCTTGGCATCAATATTACTTTTAGCGGCGTCGGTGAAAATCACTCCCACTGGCAAAGGCGCTCTGACCACAACGTCTTTAATGTCAGTAGCGTAGTTGGTAATCAGCCAATGAATGGTGTATTGGCCGGCGCGGTTAACAATGCCTGAATCGGCGTCGTAAAAAAGTCCTTTGACTTCAATTTTTACCTGACCAGCCAGTTTCGTTTCCAACTCGGTCTGGTTGCTCAACTTGCCCACAGCCGCCTCTGCTTTTATTTTCAAGGTAAAGTCGCGGTCACCCAAGCGCCTGATACTGTATTCATTTTTAGCGCGGACAGAAAAAGTCACTGCCCCGCCATCTTCTTCAATTTTCTGCCGCCAGATAATTTCATTACTGCCTGCCCTGATACTGCCGCTGTCATTGATAGTTAAAGTAGCCAGATCAAACATCTCCCCGAGAAGACGAGCCTTAATGACGGCTGTCTCGGCTTTAACCTTGGATTTCTTGGAGTAGCCAATGGCGTAATGAAGCATATCGCCGGGCTTGGCAATAAAATTTTCGGTTTCATTAAGCACTATACCAACTATCAGGGGCGACTCCTCAATTACCAATTTTACCATCTCTTCGCTAATAGAAACTTTATTCCGGTTAACATCACGCAATACTAAAACTTTAAATTCTGCCTCTTTATCAGCGCTGGCTAAGTTGCCGAAAATTGACAAAGTGCCGGTGGAACCCTGACGCAGACCGCCCAGTTCCCAAAAATTCTCACTACTACTGGGGTCTTGACTGGCTTTGCTGAATTTAAAGCCGGCGGGATAGTCCACTTTCAGAAAAAGATCCTCCAAATCGCCATCGCTGACATTTTTATAATCAACTTTTAACTCCACCTCTTCACCGCTGACAATTTTTTCGCTGGCAGTGACATCAAGTTTGATGGCTGCTTCGGTCGGCGGCAACGACCATCTCTCTCTTTTTTCAAACCGGGAATCTACACCTTCAGGCAAATAACTAAGAACAAGCTCGGCTTCATTTTCTGATTCGGTTGTCGACACCAATTCCAGAGGCACCGAAGTCAAACTCCCCTCTCCTAAATTACCTAAATTTTTACTGATCAATGATTTATTAAAGAAAACCGAGAGTTTTACTTCGCGCCAAAGGTTTGGGGAGTTATTACTAACCCCCACTATCAACTCAAAAGGCACGCCCGGATAAACTTTTTCTGGGCCTTGGAAAGTAATGACGGCGTCGTTCTCCCCATTACCATTGCCACTGAAGAAAAAATACCAGCCACCGATAACAACAATAGCGATTAAAATAAGGCCTGATATAACCTTTAACATTATTGCTTAATATAGCATTTTGTTATAAAATTTCAAAGTAAAAGCGGGTGTCGTATAGTGGCTGTACGCGACCCTTCCAAGGTCGAAGTGTGGGTTCGATTCCCATCGCCCGCTCACTTCTTCGCTCCTGAAGGAGCTTCGAAGTGCAAGCCAATAGAAGGACTTTGCGCTTTATGATAGACAATTTATAAGATAGAAGAAGTGCCCTTCGAAGCTTTAGCGCTTGCGCTCCGGAGCTTTAGCGAAGGAGCGAAGAAGCGAAGAAGGGCTAACGATTATGTATTACGTTTATATCTTGCAAAGTATAGATTATCCAAACCAAACTTATATCGGTTACACACTAGGTATAAAGAAAAGGTTGGAATCTCATAATTCTGGTGCTAATAAACATACAGACAAATTTAAGCCCTGGAAATTGATTTGGTTTTGTGCTTTTCTTAACCAAGAACGTGGCCTCGCGTTTGAGAAATACTTGAAGACTGCTTCGGGAATTGCGTTTAGGAGAAAGAGGTTGGTTTGAAAATTTTTGAAAAGTGGGTTTGGGAGGAATCAGATGAAGTTAGCCTTAAAAAGGACGCTATTTTAAGTTAAAAAACACCGCCTATGGTCTGATCACAAGCAGCGTTTTTTCATTAGCCCACTTGGTCTGGCTGTAATGGTCGTCACCTGAACCAGCGCCGGTAATCAGGATTTTCATAGTGCTGTAATCATACACTTTGCGCGAACCTTCTTTGAGCGGGAAAACGACCCCGAAAGCGGAAGCCGCCCCGCCGCCGCTCGCTAACGCTCGCCAGCCAGCAAAAAAGTTTTCTTCGCTTTTCCTAATTTGCGCGCGCCGGATTTTTTCTTCTAAAAGGAAAAGAAAACTTTTTTGCTGGCTTCTGCTCTGACCGAGCAGGGCGGCGGGGCTGGCCTCTGTTTGATTTCGCTCGGGTGCGGCGGAATTCCCCCCACACCCCCCTTCCGCCGCACCCTCGCGAGAGGCCAGAATTTTTTCGCCGCCAATTACCTAAACAATAGCATCTCCGACAGAAATTTGGAATTCTTTTTCGGCACTTCCGCCTTGAACAATAACTTCTAAAAATCGTTTTTCGTCTAGACCTGAACTTCCTGAAACCAAAGCAGAAGTTTTGTCTGGCACATCTTTTAATCTTTCAAAGTATGGCAACTTCTTAAACTTGGGCGAAAAACGATTTTTATTCTTGGTATCATCTTGTAAAAGTGTCGTTTTACAATTTCCAAAATTATCAATCCACCAAATCGCTGGCGGCGCATCCAGTATGTCGTTAATATACAATTTCTCACCTGTTAATTTTTTACCACTGAATAAATATGCCGCGACACGAGGCAAAAAATCAAAACTCCTAAACTGTGTTTTGATAATGCGGTTCTTCAGATTCTTTTGTAATGCGCCGCCAGCGATAAGTTGATCTAAGGTTTCCGGCACATCAAGAATAGTCACAAACTTTGTGAGTTTAAATTTTTTAACGAGCGAGAGTGTAAGCCCATCTATACTCGCGAGCACAAGCACTTTCTTATACCAGAAATAACCAAACGGCGTTCCGTTTGACCATTTTTTTGCCTTACCATTTCTTGGCGCAACATTGACAAGGATAATGCCGGGTCTGTCCTCAAGAGCATCCAGAACATCAATAACATTTCCTGCGGCTTGAAGGTCGCCAGAAACACCAATAAACGAAACTGAACCACTTAAAAGCGATGATATTCTTGCTACTTGTCTGCCAGCGGCATTTGCGTCTCGGCAGTCGTTTATGATTGTGATATTCATGTTGTTTTGATGGTTAAAAGAAAACGGCCTTCTTGCGAAGGCCGTTTTCTCGTAGTTTGTTTTATAAGTTTAGGTGTGAGAAAAAGCGCCTTCGTTTTCCAAGGTCATCATTTCCATCATCATTTGTGCTCGCGCTTGTAAGTTCATGGTTGAATGATAGCAAAAAGTGGACGGAGTGTCAATTTAAAAAAGCATAATTTCCACCGCAATACTTGGTAATCATTTGGCACACTTCCTCAGCAACTTGCTTTACATATTCGTCCGAAGTATTGGTATTCCCCTCAATAATCAGGAAAATATCCTTGATTGCGGAAGTAACTTTTGTTGGCTCAACTTGTAGCACTTCTAATCTACATACGACATTATTTCCATCATCAATATATCCATATTCGCCGGGAAAAATTGGGACGGGTTCGGTTTTGCCAAGTGGAATAAAAGTCTCGTCTCCTTTCGTAAGCCGTAAAGTTATATTTCCATGAACCTTCTCGATGTCATGCGCTCCAAGCGCAAGGCCGGTTTTCAGCGATACTAGATTGTAAATATCTACAATCAAATTTATATGCGGAAAACGGCCTCGTTCCAAAAATGACCATCTCAAACCTTCCGGTGAAGTAACATAATCGCGATTGCTTCGCCCAACTTTTGTATGTAAATCCCGAAAACCAGCAAGAACTGGGTCATCTTTATACTTTTTGCCTTTCCATTGATTTTTTATCTTTTCCAGCTCGGCGTTTTTGTAGGTTTCAAAATCCGCGTTTGAATCACTGTTTTTAACATCAGTAATTCTTGCAGTAATAATTTTCACGCCGAGATCAAGAACTTCTTTTTGTGTGCTAAATGAAAAATTTCTCATAGTTTATTTCAAAAGCTCATCAACGGAAACATCAAGCGCATTGGCGAGCTTCTCTAAGACCACCAGCGTAACATTTACCTTGCCTCCCTCAATCGCGCTCATATAGCTTCTGTCCATGTCAATAGCTCGGCAAATGTCGCCCTGCGACATACGCTTTTTCAAACGTATGCGCTTGATATTCTCTCCTAGTTTTTTGGAAATTTGCGCCATATTTATATTAGCACTTTATCAACTATTGCGCTACTCCTCAATATGGAGGTATAATCCCATATATGGGATTCTTAATTGAATTGGCGGCGAAAAAATTCTGGCCTCTCGCGAGGGCGCGGCGGAAGGGGGGTGGGGGGGAATTCCGCCGCGCCCGAGCGTTCCGCCGGAGCGAAGCGAAGGCGGTCAATTCCGTTCAAAAAATGTTCGAGCGGAGTTGTATAATTCCACCAAAAACAAAATATGGTCTTGCGATGACCATATTTTGTTTTTGGTGCCCGGAGTGGGATTTGAACCCACACGCTCTTGCGAGCACGGCTCCTCGGGCCGTTGCGTATACCAGTTCCGCCACCCGGGCTTAAATTCAGTGTCAAATGTCAATTGTTAATTGTCAATTGTCGGAAACTATACCCCAATCTTTCTCCTAATTTCCTTCTTTGAAATCCCTCGGAGGTAGTAGAGTTTAGCCCGATGAACTTTTTTGGGAGAACTAATAATTTCCACCTTGCCAATCAAAGGCGAATGAATCGGGTAAACTTTCTCCACGCCCTCGCCGGCAATCTGGGCGCGGACCGTAAAAGTGGCGCCCGGCTCTTTGCCGTGCTTGCGCGCCAGAACAATGCCGGAAAAAATACTGGTGCGGGATTTTCCGGCTTCGCCTTTAGCCGGCTTGGTTTCTTTAACAATCTCATGCACCCGCACTTGTGCTCCGGGTTTAATTTGGTCAACAATACTCTTGTCGATCACAAATGGAAATTCTAATAGATATCCGGCTTTTAGGCAAGGGCGGGCAGACCGGGGTAGAAGAATACACCCGGCAGGCGATTAATCATCTGCTCCGTCTCCCCTCTCCCCACCGCTTCCATCTTTTTTATAATGGCTGGGACAAGATTCCTCTGCCGGCTGAATGGCTTAACTCCGGCAATGCCGAAGTGATTGATTGGCAGATTCCCAATCGCCTTTTTGATTTATGGCAACCGGCGCTGGATACGGCTTTCAACGACGGCCCGGATTTAGTTTACAGCCCCCATCTTAATTACCTGACCACTGCCCGGGCGCCGCGACTACTAACTATCCATGATCTTTCTTTCCTGCATTACCCTTATTTTTTCAATTGGCGCCAGCGACTCTGGCACAACTGGCAAAAAATTAAAGAGCAGGCGGAATTGGCAGCGGCCATTGTGGTGGATTCGGCTTACACTAAAAATGACGTCGGTGAAACTCTGAAAATTGCTCCTGAGAAAATTCATACTATTTACCCCGGTATCGACAAAGAAATTTATCGGGTGAGGAAAATGGAGCGGCCGGCCAATCTGGAATTCCCTTTTATTCTTTATCTGGGGACAATCGAGCCAAGAAAAAATGTCGGCGCCATTATTGAAGCCTTTCAAATTCTCAAACAGCAACCGATCTTTGACGATTTAAAACTTATCATCGCTGGTAAAAACAGCGACACCCTAAACCCTAAACCCTATACCCTAAACCCTAGTGACATTATCTGGTGGGGAAAAGCCACGGCTGAAGAAAAAATAATGTTATATAATTTAGCCGAGGTCTTTGTCTATCCTTCTTTTTTTGAGGGCTTTGGTTTCCCGCCGCTGGAAGCTCAGGCCTGCGGCTGTCCGGTGGTGGCCAGCAACCGCGCCTCGCTTAAAGAAATTTTAGGCAGTTCGGCGCTGCTGATTGATCCGTGGAAATACAAAGAACTGGCGCTGGCAATAGAATCAATTCTTACCAACTCTAATCTCCGCACGCAACTGATCGCCAAAGGTCTCAATAATGCCCGCCAGTTCAACTGGCAAGAAACCGCATGCGCTTTATTAAAATTGTTTTCACAATTAGTGTCATAGTCATCGTTATTGTCATAGTTATTCTCGCCATCGGCTTCTGGAACTTCAAAAAAGAAACTTATTACTCAGCCGACAAAATTTACCAAAACTTTAATTACGCCGCCAGCGCTCTGAAGAATTTAGAAACTAACCAGGCCCGCGGCTCGCTGCTCTTGGTGAAAAAAGAATTAAATAATGTCAGTAAAGATTTTGGCAGATGGGGGCAGCTGCTGCCATCGTTAAAAAAGTTCAAAGAAAAAATCCTCCAAACCAGCCAAGTGGCCAATGCGTCGCTCGATTTAACCAATCAAGTCGAGTTTTTAAAAATCAACGGCCTTCAGTTGATTATTCAGAAAAAAGGCGAGGTCTTGGTGGAAAAACTGAAAAAAATTCAAAAAGATCTAACCATAATTACCCCATCAGCTGACAATGAAAAACTCTATGCCGCTGGCAATATACTCACTGCTCTTTTAACCTGGCTTGATGAGGAAACGCCCAAACATCTGGCGATTCTTTTCCAAAATCCCTCGGAAATCAGACCAGCCGGCGGCTTTATCGGCAGTCTGGCTCACATCACTTTGGAAAAAGGCGGTTTGGCTAATTTAGAAGTGCAGGATATTTATGATATTGACGGCCAGTTGACAGTCAAAGTGCTGGCGCCGGAACCATTACAAAAAGTCACCCAATACTGGGGAGCGCGCGACGCCAACTGGTCTTTAGACTTTCCCACTTCCGCCCGCAAGGTTATAGAATTTTTGGAGTTATCGAAAATCTATCAGGAACGCGGAGTCAAATTCTCCGGCGCTATCGCCATCAACTATAAAGTCATTGAGGACTTATTGCGCGTTGTCGGGCCGATGAAGATTAATGACTTCACTCTGGATAGTGATAATTTTCTTTTCGAAGTCCAAAAAGATGTAGAAACTAATCAAAACAAAAATATCTTAAAAAACTTCACCCCGCTTATTTTTGAAAAACTTAATCAGTTTTCTGAAAAAGACAAGGGGCAGCTGCTGGAAATTTTCAAGTACCGCTTGGCTAATAAAGATGTAATGATCTATACTGATCAGCCATTGCTGGAGAATTATTTAGCGGGCCTGGGCGCGGCTGGCGAGCAGTTTTCTCTGCCGACGAATTTTGTCGGTGATTATCTGGCAGTGATTAACGCCAATATCGGCGGCGGCAAAACCGACGCTTTTATCCAACAAAAAGTCGAGCTGGTCAGCCGGCTCTCGAGACAAGAAGGTAAAAACCTGCTGACCATTGAAAGAAAAAATAACGGTGACCAGCGTGAGGAAAAGTGGTATAACACCACCAATCAAAACTATCTTCAGGTTTTCACTACCGAACCAAAACCCCTTATCGCTAATTGGTTTAACGCTCCTTCCGGAAAAACAGCCGGCGTCCAATCAAATTACACAACAAAATTCCCCCGGCGCCTTGAGGCCGGCTCAACTTATAATTTTGTTTTTGATAAACAATCGGGAGTGGAAAGTAATCTGAAAATAACCTTGGCGGCGCCAGCGGGAATGAAATGGCGGGAAACCGGCACTGACACCTTTGAATACCAGACATTCAATCCACCAGCTCGAGTGCAGCTAGAACTTCATTTAGTTCAATAGGCAAATCAGCGGCGATCTTAAGCCGCCGGCCATCGGCTGTGGTAAATTCCAATGATTCGGCGTGTAAAAACATCCGGCCTGCGGCGACATTTGACCATTGACCATTAACCCTTGACTTCGGAGTATACAACTTGTCGCCAACTACGGGATGGCCGATGCTGGCCAGATGAACACGGATCTGATGGGTGCGGCCGGTGAGCGGCTCCACCTCCAGCAGCGCATATTTATCTATTGGGGTTGGACCCCAATAGATTTGACGGAGGCGGTAGCGGGTTATGGCTTCTTTAACCATTTTGGCGCGGCTGGTGTGAATGGTGCGGCGGGTGGTGTTGGGTTTTAAGCCCAATGGTTTATTAATCTCGCCGCTCTTCTCTTTGGGAAGGCCGTGGACTAATGCCAGATAGGTCTTTTTAATTTTGCGCTCCTGAAACTGCTTTTTAAAATAATCAAAAGCCGCTTGGCTGCGGCAAATAAGCAGAACGCCGGAAGTATCTTTATCTAAACGATGGACAATGCCCGGCCGTTCTTCTAGATCATCCCCTACTTTTTTAACTTCTGGATAATTTTTGACCAACCATTCCGCCACTGAAGGACTTTGTCCGTGAACAATTAAACCAGCTGGCTTATTGATCACCAAAAACTCTTTTTCTTCGTAAATTACTTTGGGTTGGGACACTTGGTGGGCAGTGCTGGAATTGAACCAGCGGCCTCGTCGATGTCAACGACGCGCTCTAACCACTGAGCTAACTGCCCTTACTAACTTTATACTCCCAAGGAAATACCCCGTCATTAATCACTTTCTCGATAATATCTCTTCTTTTATATTTCTTCAAACGATATTCAAATCCTTTTGCCTCAGTTATTGACGAACAAGTGATAAATCGTGCTAATTCGTAAGGTCTATTATTGGCAGTATAACTTACTCTTCCACTATTGTGCCGCACTAATCGTTCATCTACGTCGTTGGTACTACCCGTATAGAAAGTTCCGTTTTTAAGACTCCTTAGAATATAAACACCGGGAATTTTCATAATATTTCCACTCCGAAATATTTCCACTCCGACCAGAGTCGGAGTCCGACTACGGTCGGAGTCCGACCAGAGTCGGAGTCCGACTACGGTCGGACTGAGCTACGCGCCCCTAAATTTTAAAGTCCGGTGCGCGTGGAAGGAATCGAACCTTCGCTCCCAGTCTTATCAGGACTGTGCTTTACCACTAAGCTACACGCGCTTATCTTGTCTTCAACTGCTGCACTTTACCGAGGTTAAATTTAACAATTTCCTGCTGTTTTAGCAAGTTGGGGTCAGAGGCGGCGCGGAATTGTTTAACCAAAAATCTCACCAAAAAGACAGCATAGATGAGCAAAAGGATAAAAATCACAATCGCCGCCGTCCAAAAGACTAATTCCTGTTTATTGCGAAAAAACTTTTCCATTGATCATGGCCTGATAATTTTGATCCTCGACTGTCAGGTTATAAACATCAAAACGAATCAGATAACGGCTCTGCTCCAAGGCCTTGATAAAATTGACGAGGTTGTTAAATCCCCCTTTAACAATGATACTAAAGGCAATCTGACCGGGAGCAGTTTCACTGCCCGCCACTTCCTCGCCAAAATTAAAAGATGGATCAACTTTATTAATTCTCGCCAAGCCCTGAATGTCCTTGGGAAAATCAATAATCTTGTCTGGCGGCGGTAAAATATTATCCAGAAAAAGACGCTCACTGGCCACCGCTTCACTGCCTATTTTTAGCACCCGGAGAGCTTCACTGGCCGAAGAACGAAAAGTTAATTCTCTCTTATTGTTTTCAATAGCCGCTACCCGGCGACTGCTGTCAAAACCCAGCCAGGCCGTGACAGCCGCCAAAACTAAAGCTAAAATCAAATAAACTAAAATAGAAACAATCAGACGTCTTCTAAAAGATGATTCCACATACAAAGTATAGCGCCTTTAGCCATATTAAAAAAGAAGATGAGCGCTTCCCGCGACTCTTAAGGGAAATCCCCAACCCGCCGCCGGGGCTCTATCTCCGAGGAGAGTTAAATTTAAACGCACCGACAGTGGCAGTGGTTGGCACCCGCCGAGCCACAAGGGAAGGTCTGGGGTTGGCCCGACAATTCGGCAAGGAGCTGGCTGAACAGGAAATTATCGTTGTTAGCGGCTTGGCTTTGGGTATTGATCAGGCAGCCCATTGGGGAGCTTTGGATGCCGGCGGTCGAACCGTGGCAGTGCTAGGTACCGGCATTGATGAAATTTATCCCTCTCAGAATCGACGGCTGGCTGAAGAAATTTTAAAACAAGGCGGAGCAGTGATTTCTGAGTATCCACCGGGGACACCATCTTATCCGGCTAATTTTCTCCAGCGCAATCGTATTATCAGCGGCCTGTCGTTAGGAGTATTGGTGGTGGAAGCGCCTTTGCAATCTGGATCATTATTCACAGCTCAATTGGCTCTAGAACAAAATCGGGATGTCTTTGTGGCGCCCGGCCGCCTGAGAGATCACAACTACACCGGCTCTCACCGCCTCATCCGGAGCGGCGCGGCTCTCGTCACTTCTGTTGAAGATATTTGCCAAGAGTTAAATCTGCCTTTTTATAAACCAGCCGAATTGCGCCTGAAACGAATCAAACTAGATCCTCAACAGGATTTAGTTTTAAAATTTATTAAAGCCGCCGGCAAACCCGTCAGTATTGACAAAATAATCGAGGCAACTAAAATAGAATCTCAATTTGTCAATCAAGTCGTCGCTTTTCTGCTCATTAACGATATAATTAAAGAAGAGGATGGGAGATATAATGTCTAAATTTTCAATGTTCAATGATCAATTTTCAATTAAGGTAAATTAAATTAAAATTGAAAATTAAAAAACTATGTATAACCTCATAATCGTTGAATCTCCGACAAAAGCCAAAACAATTTCAAAATTCCTCGGCAGTGATTTTAAAATCGAGTCTTCTTTTGGTCATGTCCGCGATCTGCCTCGAGGCAGTTTTGGAGTGGATGTAGAAAATAGTTTTGAACCAAAATATCTGATTTTACCCAAAGCCAAAAAGAATATCTCTCATCTCAAAGAATTGGTTAAAAAATCAGAAACGGTTATTTTGGCAACGGATGAAGATAGAGAAGGTGAAGCTATATCCTGGCATTTAACTGAAGCATTAAAACTAAAAAACCCCCGCCGGATAGTTTTCCACGAAATTACCAAACGCGCCATTGAAGAGGCCTTGAAAAATCCCCGGGAGCTGGATATGAAACTGGTTGACGCCCAGCAGGCGCGCCGGATTTTAGACCGGATTGTCGGCTATAAACTTTCGCCATTTCTTTGGACGAAAATAAAAAAAGGACTGTCAGCCGGCCGAGTGCAATCAGTGGCAGTGCGCTTGATTGTTGATCGGGAAAATGAAATTCGCAATTTCAAACCGGAAGAATATTGGACCATTGCGGCAGAGCTGCTCAAGCTAAAAGTTGGGAATGAAAAATTTCCGCCCAAGGCTGATCCGCCTCTGGCGGAAAAAGTTATTGTAGCGAATCTGGTAAAAACTGAGGTTAAGAATAAAGAAGAAGCCGATGCGATTGTTGAAGATTTGAAAAAAGCCGAGTACATAGTTGAAAAAATAGAGCGCAAAGAACTGCGGCGCAACCCTCCCTCGCCCTTTACCACCAGCACCTTACAACAGGAAGCCGCCCGCCGTTTGGGCTTTACCGCCAAGAAAACGATGTTCATCGCCCAACAATTATATGAAAACGGTTTGATCACTTATATGCGCACTGACTCACTTAATCTCTCGCAAGATTCAATTAACGCCGCTCAAAGCTGGCTGACAAAAGAGCTGGGGGAGAAATACTCCAGCCCCCGCCAATTCAAAACCAAGTCCAAGCTGGCGCAGGAAGCCCACGAAGCTGTTCGACCAACCGATCCGAATCTACCTGCCCGCAGTGCTAACAGCGATGCAGGCGGGCCTGCCCGCCATGCTACGCCAGGCGTTGCAGGCGGGCAAATGGATCCGAATGCTCCGAATGGTAAACTTTATGATCTAATTTGGAGAAGATTCATTGCCTCTCAAATGCCGCAGGCGGTTTTTGACAGTACGACTATCGATATAAAAGCCGGTAAATATCTACTCCGAGCCACCGGCAGTATTCTCAAATTCGACGGCTTTCTAAAAATCTGGCCAAGTAAATTTGAAGAGAAAGAATTGCTTGAAGTTAAAAAAGGTGAGGAGCTAAAATTGAAGAAGATTAACCCACAACAACACTTTACCGAGCCCCCGCCCCGCTACTCCGAAGCCAGCCTGGTTAAAACTCTTGAAGAATACGGTATTGGCCGGCCCTCAACTTATGCCCCGACTATTTCGGTAATTCAGGAGCGCGACTATGTCCGCAAAGATCAGAGCCGCTTCTACCCCACCAAAATGGGTGAATTAGTCAATAAAGTCTTAACTGAACATTTCCCAGAGACGGTTGATACTAATTTCACTGCCAATATGGAAAATAGTTTGGATGCGGTGGCTGAAGGCAAAGAGAAGTGGCAGGACTTGGTGGGGGCTTTCTGGGCGCCCTTTATGAAAAATTTGGAAACGAAATACGCCGAAGTTGGCTATCAAAAAATTGAGCGGGCGCCGGTGGAAAAAACTGATGAGGTTTGTGAAAAATGCGGCCAGCCGATGGTCATTCGGGAGGGCCGCTATGGCAAATTTATGGCCTGTTCCGGTTTCCCCAAATGCCGCAATACGAAAAATTTAAACAATGCTGATAAAAAACCCGCTCAACCCGACGAGGGTTGAGCGGGATTATCTGTTTTTGCCGCCAGATCGTCTTTCAGCTGGCGCAGTTTAGCCCGATTGGCTGCTCTCTTTCTCCGGGCAGAATAGTAGTAGGCGGAATCAAGGCAGTCGCCTTTGGTAAAGAGACACCAGAATTCACCGTCTCTAACCCGAGCCACCCGGCCTTCGCGCTGAATCATCTCAATATCGTTGATGTGGCCGTCGTAAGCCGCCCCAACGTCAACATCAGCCAGATGAATTCCCAAATGCAGTAAGGCCGTACTGACCAGCACCTGAAAACGATGCTGGCGAAAATCGCTGATGATTTGCCGCTGCTGCTTTCGGGGCATACCGCCGCTCTGGGCGCCCATAATTCCTTGGGCGCTAATCCCCAAGCCCTTTAATACCTCAACGATATTAAGGACGCTGTGGCGGTAATGGGAGAAAATAAGCACAAACTTTCCGGCGCTCACCCACTCCTGACATTTGGCCTTGAGAAATTCCAACTTGGGATGGTCAATGTTATTGGCCAAGAGCTGATCACACTCAACAACCATTCTCTGCAGGGGCCAGTTTTTGATCAGGTAGCGAACCGCAGGGCTGTACTTTTCTAGTTTATCTTTATCGCTGGCCGCTTCCAGCAGAGTCAGCAGATGACTGCGCAAAGTGCCAACACCGTGACTCTGCAGCAAGTCAATCATATGCCAAGTGCTAATAAGCATGGTCACTTGATTGAAGGCGGCATCAATGACGCTTAGTCGCCGTCGGATTTTCCTTGCCTCCTGACTATCTTCCGGCAACTCAGCTAATTGCCGCTTTAATTGCTTTCGTTCGGCAGTCAGGTCTTCATAAAGCGGCAGTAGTTGGGAACGTTGCGGAAAACCTTCCTGCCACTGCTCCTGCCTTAATTCTTGATAGAGCAATGGCTGGGAATCTTTTTCAAGAATCTTATGATTCTCAAGAAAAGTCCGGCACTTGTCAGCCATCGCCTCCAGTTTCTGCTGTAGTTCTTTCATCGACAGCGGCAATTCAAAATCCTGCCAAGAGCGCTGAAGATGAAAGACATAAGGCGCCACCTCTGGATCAGTGGCTTCCCTAATGATGATTTGTTTAATGTCCAAATCATCAATAATCTCTTCCATCCTTTTGCCCGGCGAAGCTGTTAAAGCTAAGCGCAAAAGTTGGTGGGGCTTAATCGCCCGCGCCACTTGAGCCGAGGCGTCGTTGCCCACCACCTCATGCGACTCATCAAGAACCACCAGCCGCACCCTTGACCAGTTAATCATTTTGAGATCATAGGCAAAGGTCTCGGGAGTGGCAAAGATGATTTTGGCGCGGGGCGAGGTGTAGATAAACTGCCGATTATTGCCGGCGGCCACCACCACCTCATCCGGCTCTGCTCCCATTTGCTCCAGGGTATATTCACAATGCTGATCAACTAAGATGCCGGTGGGCGCCGAAAATAGAACCTGCGCCCCAGGGTTTTGCCAGAGAAGTTCTCCGGCCACGGCTAAAGCCGTCAAGGTTTTGCCGGTGCCGGTATCTTTAACCAGCATCGTATTACCAACTCGCAGAATCGCTCCTTTGTCTTCTTCCTGATAGGTTCTCAGCTCTTTAACTGGCGTTCGTCTCATCTTCTGTTCCTTTCCTATTTGGTTGTAGAAGGTCTAGAAGATATTTTATTTCT
>ERZ1292623.1058-Hain-H51-01um-R1-1058-length-27399-cov-5_pt1 | contig 27399 bp, 22 predicted proteins | sample MGYA00564398_ERZ1292623 | MGnify/ENA primary metagenome ERZ1292623 (study PRJEB36523, sample SAMEA6512633) | groundwater metagenome | collected 2019-01-07 | study: AquaDiva: Metagenomics assemblies of 32 groundwater samples | reverse complement strand
CTCGCCTTCGCCGAAGCCACCATGGGATTGCACACGATGTGGCCGTCCAGTACAGGATATTGACAAAACATATCTTTTTGTTACACTCCACAGCTAAAACCTAAACCCAAAAAACAAAGGAGGATGAGGTGTTTGATTTCACCTCGTACCTGTTCTTTCCAGACTATACCGGCGTTATTCTTTTGAACCGATGGTTCGACGTATCGCAGTGGTACTTCATTTACCCCATTGCGATCCTTCACACTATTGCGTGGGTCAGCCTTAAGGTCGGCTTCTTTCGGTGGTGCGTGTACATTGTGCAGAGCCTCGTCGCCAGACGAAAGCAAAAAGTAACAATCGTTACTGCGCCAGTGACTGCCCACAGTACGGTATGGTATCGGCGGCTTACCCGAGTTGTCTGGTGCGCTATCGTTTTTGCCGCTCGTGCATTTTGGCGTTTTGTGGTCTATGTGGCCCACCAATCCTATGCCGGCGCCAAACGTATCGCCCACGGCAAAGCAGTGAACGGCTACAGCCTCTTCTGGCTGGCACTCACCCCGCTCCTGCAAAAAGTTTCCGATGCGATTGTCGGCATTCGCTGGAAGCAGTTTGGTTGGCGGGGTATCCGTGCTATCTGCTACGGTGCATCGGTGCAAACTGCTTGCTTCTGCATGCTGTACACCCTCTACGGTGAAGAGCGGAAAGCTGAAGCGGAGCAGATAATGCTTTGGACAATGATCCCCCTTGGCGCCATCATGCTTCTGTCTTGGCTCCTCAAGAATGGACGGTCGAAGTCTGCCTAACCGACGTTGTACTCTACAGCGTCGGTTTTTTCATAGCGAAATGGTATACTGCGGGCATGATTGCTCGTCTGGAAGGGACAGTAGCCAGCGTGAATTTGAAGTCCGCCATTGTGGATGTCCACGGGGTGGGCTACCGCGTGTTTGCAACCGCCCAGACACTGGCGAGCTTGGACGTGGGTACGGCTTGCGTGTTGCACACCCACCACCACCAGCGGGAAGACGGGCAGGAACTGTACGGGTTTCGGACCGTGCAGGAACTGGAGATGTTTGACCTGCTCCTCACGGTCAACGGCGTCGGGCCGAAGTCTGCCTTGGGCGTGCTGGCCCGCGCGTCCGTGGCGGACATTACCCGGGCGGTACACGCCGGTGAAATAACCTTACTCACAAAAGTGTCCGGCATTGGCGCCAAGACGGCCGAGCGCATTGTGCGGGAGCTCAATGGCAAGCTGGGTGATGCCTCGAACAGTGCGGCTATTCCGCAAGATCGCGACGATGAACTCCTGGCTGCGCTGGAACAATTGGGGTACGCCCCGGCCGAAGCGCGCAAAGCCCTGGCCAAAGTGCCTTCTACTATTACCGATCCGGCACAGCGCATAAAGGCGGTGCTGCGGGCAAGTTAGTATGCAGGTGCAACCCTGGACCGACGGCCAGACGTGGGACGCTTTTGTGGCGAGCACGCGCCGTACCTCCTTCCAGCAATCCTGGGCCTGGGGGCAGTTCAAAGATCGCGTTGGCACGAGCATCATTCGCCTGGCGGTTGTTGATGGCGACCAGATTGTTGGCGTAGTACAGGCTCTGCATGAGCCGTGGCGTTTTGGCCAATCAACGCTCTCCGTTTTCAGCGGGCCGGTGGTGGACGCGCGTTTGCCCGTGCCGCAATATCAAACCGCACTTGGCTTGCTCTTGAAGGCCTTAAAGCAAGAAGCGAAAGCTCGCGGCGTTATGTTCTTTCACCTGGAGCCGGCAATTGAGCAGTGCAACGAATCGCTGTTCAAGCAGTTTCAAGTGGAGCTCAAGCTGCAGCGCGCCAAGGCTTTTCAACCGCTCGACACGCAAATGCTGGATCTGCACCAGGATGAAGCCGCGCTTTTGGCCGCCATGCACGAGAAGACGCGGTACAATATCCGCCTGGCCGAGAAGCGCGGCGTGCAGGTGCACGTGGCAACAGGCGCTGGCGTTGCCGAGGCGCTGGAGCAATTCATCGTGCTGAACAAGCAGACTGCTACCCGCGACAAGTTCAGCAGCCATGCGAGCGCGTACTACCGCCGCTTGCACGAATACTTGGGTGACGACGTGTTGCGCGTGTACGTGGCCACGTTTGAAAAGCAGCCCATTGCCGCAAACATCGTGGTGCACTTTGGCGACACGGCCACGTACGTGCACGGCGCATCCAGCAACGCCCACCGCAACGTCATGGCCCCGCACTTGCTGCAGTGGCGGCAAATTCTGGATGCCAAGCTCGCGTGGAAAAATTGGTACGATTTTTACGGCATCCAAACGCCCCAGCGCGCCCGAGCGAGCAAGCACGGCGCCACCTGGGCGGGGATTACGCGTTTCAAACTGGGCTTTGGCGGTCAGACGGTATCGTACCTGGACGCCTATGAGTTGCCACTCCGCTGGGGTTGGTATAGGCTGGTGAAAGTTCTCCAACGTCTTTTCTAACCCTATGGAAACCGAACGCGGGCCTGAACAATCCGAAAGTGTCGCCCAGCGCTTCGTGCGCGTGGAAGTAGATGAAGAGAATAAGAAATTCACCAAGCAGTGCGAAGCCGACGGCTGCACAGCGGAGTTCACGACGAACGTGCCGCGGAAGTTTTTTGAAAATCCGGATGACAAATCCACCGAGCTGCATGAGAACGGTGAAGGGAAAATTGCGGGCACGGATATTCTCGCTGCAGATGTTGAGCGTCATATGTTGAGCAGGGCCTTCGAGCACGCGTACACTTCGCCCGCGTCAGAAATTGCCGCATGATCCGCACCGTTGTCATATCCGCGGCCGGCAAGGGCACGCGCATGAAAGAGCTGGCCAAGGACAAGCCCAAGCACATGATTGAAGTGAACGGGAAGCCGTTCTTGTGGCACTTACTGGAAAATTTGCGCACGGCGGGGTATCAGAAAATCGTCATTGTGGTCGGCCACTTGAGTCAGCACATTGAGGAGTTTGCCAGACAGTACCCGCACCCGCTGACTATCGTCAACCAGTTCGCGGTGATGGGCGAAGATCGCTACGGAACGGCTATCCCGGTGATGGCCGCCAGAGAGGCGACCAATGGCCATGCTTTCCTGGCGCTTTACGGCGACAACTTGTACTCGGTGCGGGACTTACGCGCAATGAACAAGGATGATGGCAAGTGCTACGTGGGTGCGTTGTCGCACGAGGATTACCAGAAGTACGGCGTGCTCATTCCGGAGGGCGACGGCAAGCTCAAGGAAATTATCGAAAAGCCGGACCACGATGTAGGCTCGAAGCTCATCAACACGGGTTTATTCGTTTTTACGCCCGACATTTTCAAAGCCTGCGATAACGTGGCACCCACGCCGCCGAAAAACGAGTTTTACCTCACCGACGCCGTCACCGAGCTGGCGCGAGAGGGGAAAGTCTACATCCAGACCATCCAGGATTACTGGAAAGACTTTGGCTCGCCCGATGACGTGGGCACGGTGAGTCGTTTTTTGAAAGAGCGAGCCGAATGAGTCAACTCGTTGAATCATTCTCCGGCGTCCGCGGCGTGTGGGGCGAGAGCCTGACTGCCGATGTTTGTCGGCGCTACGGCTATGCGTACGGCGCGTGGCTGCGGCAAAATGGCCACGTTGGCGAAACCATACGCGTGGTGATTGGTACGGACACGCGGCCTTCGCGGCTGTACGTGAAGCACGCCCTGCTCGAAGGTTTAGCGTCGGCGGGCATTACCAACATTATTGACGTTGGCATCCACTCTACCCCTGCCACCGAACATGCCGTCCGGACGTTCGGCGCCGCCGGCGGGATTATTGTCACGGCCTCACACAATCCAGTCGAACACAATGGTTTCAAGTTTCTCCAAGCATCAGGCGCGATACTGTCGGTTGAGGCTGCCGCACAGGTGATTGCCGAAAGCCATGCGGCCCAACCGCCCACGAAAGCTTCGCGTACCTCGGGTTTGGATGATCGGCAAGGTGAAGCACTGTCTGCCTACCTCTTGCACGTGCAGCAATCCAGCGGCCTCACGCACTTCGACCTCGAGGCTTTTCATGAGCGCGTGCTGTTCGACTTCAACGGCGGCGCCGGGGCAGAACCCGGCATTGCTTTTGCCAATGAGCTCACGTTGCCAGCAGATTTCTACCATGAAAAAGCCGGCAGCTTCTGGCGGGCTATCGAGCCACGTTACGAATCTTTGGCGCCACTGGCGCAAAAACTCGATGACGAAGGCCTGGCATTTGCCTGCGCGTTCGACTGCGATGCCGACCGGATGGAAATTGTCCTGCCGCTCACCAGCGAGTTTGCCCGCCGGCAGGGGACGCCGGTCGTTTCGGGCCAGTACGTGCTCGGGTTGGTCACGAAAGCGGTTTTGGAAACACGGCCCGACGTGCATGGTTTGCCCATAATCATCAACGATGCGACAAGCCAGTTAGTGCAAGCCGTAGCCCAGCAATACGGCACGGCGGTTGAGGAAGTCGAGGTGGGGGAGACGAACGTGGTCACGCGCATGGAAGCGCGCGGCAGCATTATCGGCGGTGAGGGCTCCAGCGGCGGCAGCATTGTGGCGCCGGGGAAATGCCGCGATGGCTTGCAGGCACTCGCCATCATCCTGAAGTACCTGGTGCAAACCAGCCAGACGATTGATCAGGCGCTCATGGATCTACCTTCGTACACCACGCTGGCCACAAAAATGCAGTGCCCTGGCGAGCAGCAGCAGGCTGTCCGCGCCGGTTTAATTGCGGCGTACCAAGCCGACGGCCACACCGTGGTAACGAGTGGTGGGGAAGATGGCGGGGTAAAAGTTTGGCTTGGGAACGAGGCCTGGGTGTGGTTCCGCGCTTCGAAAACCGAGCCGGGAATTTTTCGGTGCATTGCGGATGCCCAAGATCCAAAAGTCGCAGCTGACTTGCTCGAAAAGGCGAAAGTAGTGTTTGATGAGGTAGTAGCAAGCGTGTAAACGTGGTGAGGGTGTGGCGGCGAGTATTGTGGCGTGGTGCATGACCCGCGCCCCCGCGTCACCCTAGCCCATACCCGCCGCGCGCAACCAAACCACGCTACCTTATTTCATTTCTGTCCCCGTCGTTCAACGGATAGGACGCAAGGTTCCGAATCTTGCAATAGAGGTTCGATTCCTCTCGGGGACACCAGCTCGTTTCGCGGTCACAGTTCCGCGTGACGCGCTTTCGCGCATCCCACTCCACCGTTCCCGCGAAGCCTCGCTTTACCCCACCACCGCGTGCTCCCCTTCGACTCGTTGCACTCGCTCAGGGTGCGCGCCACGCTGGTGGGGACCCCTAAGTAAAAAATAAAAAAGCCCGGCCGGTGAGGGTCGGGCTGGTGTAGGGTTTAGGATTTTTTGTGGTTGGCGAATGCGCCGGCGATTTCGGAAATGGAACCGCCAATGAAGTTGAGCCAGATGGCCTGGGCAATGCGTTGGCCTATGTCGACGACTTCGATGAACTCGGGCAACTCGCGATTTTCGTTGTTAATGCTGTTGGTCACGAACACTTTACGAAGATTGGTGCGCGCTTTGAGCTCGACGAGTCTATCCAGACACCGATCAGCAAAGATGCCGTGGGTCACACAGGCATAGATATCCGTTGCCCCACGATTGTGTAAGCGATCAATGACGCCGCACATAGTCCCGCCCGTGTCCATCATGTCGTCGACGACAACTGTTGGCATCCCTTCGACCTCGCCAGAGACCTCAACGATTTCGGGCTGGTCATCCGCGGTGCGCAGTTTAAAACCAAAGGCTATGCGCGACATGCCCAGCAGGCGCATGTAGATTTGCGCCAGCTTTGCTGCGCCGGCATCAGGGCTCACCACCACGCCGTCGCTAATGTTCGGGCCATGCGTTGTAACAATGCGCTCCGCCAGAATGTCTGACGGGTAGAGCACGTCGACTGGTACGTTGGCAAAACCAGGCACAATGGACGAGTGCGGGTGCAGGAACATGAGGTGTTTGCGCGCTGAGGCATCCATGGCTAGGACGAGTTCTTGAATAACCATTTTTGCCGTGATGGGTACGCGCGGCCGATCCTTCCTATCCTGCCGTAAGTAGGCCAGGTAGGGGATGACCGCGGTAAGACTGTCGACGCTGCCGAGCGAGGCAGCCATGAGTAATTGCTTGAGCACCATCAGGTTTCGGTCGGGCATGGGCGCGGGTTGGACGACAAAGAGGTTGCCGTTGCGAACATTCACGTCTATTTGCATAAGCACTTCGCCATCTTTGAAATCCACGCACGTGTAGGGTACGGGCGTAATGCCTTGCCGGTCGGCCAACTGATTGATGCTGGTGAAGAGGTTGCGTACCAGGCTGGGGGCGCAGGCAGGGCCGGTAAGTATTTTTAAAGATCGCGTATCCACGTATACTCCTTTTCTTTTTTGTATTGCACTTTTAGGCCTCCACCTTACGCCCTCTGCTAGATCGCGTCAAACAAAAAGCCCCGCCAGGCAGGCGGGGCATAGTTGCGCAGGGCACGCACTAGGTGCCGCTGTCGTGCGTAAGAACCAGACGGTCTTTGGTACTGAAGAGGTTGAGCACCTTGAACTTGGCAAACGTGGCGCCGTTGAAGACGGTGAGCCGGGGTTGCACCGGGGCACCGTAGCTGGTGATGACGTCGTCCTTGCCGTCGGTATTGAGATCAACAGCCGAGAGGCGCACGCCGCTGCGCTCCACGGTACGGTAAGCGAGGACATCTTTGCGGTACTGCGCCAGCGTGGTTCCGCGCAGGCTATAGGTTCGCAGGGTCGGCGCGCCATTGCTCCGCGGCGCAACGACAATTTCTGCCACGCCATCATTTGCCAGGTCGGCCGTCGCTACGTTCAAACCGGTACCCAAGAGGGCATTGGTCCGAGTCGCGATTTGCTTCATGAGTTTACCCTGCAGTTGGAAAACGCGCAGCGTGTTTGCTCCAGAGCCTGCGGGCGCCGTGACAATTTCATCTTTACCATCGCCATTCAGGTCGCCGGCGGCCAGGCTTATGCCGTTACGGAAGGAAGCCACATTGCCGTTGAACTCTTTGTACACCTGGGTAAAGCGACCGCCCTTGTACCCGAACACGCGGACGTTGGGCGTGCCTTTCTGCTTGGCGGTAATAATTTCCATTGGCCCATTGCCATCGACGTCGGCCACCGTTACGAACAGCCCGTCGCGGTAGGCGTTGCCGTAGGGCTGGAAGCTGGTGATGCGCGAGCCATCTGTGCGGAACAAGCGCAGTTCGGAAACGCGGCCCGGGCCGCTGGCGACCACCACTTCGCCAAAGCCGTCATCGCCCAGGTCGGCAACCTGCACCCGCACGCCGCCGCGGAACCCGGCTTCGAACGCGCGGAATTTTTTTAATGCTTTTCCAGCGGTGTTCAGCAACACCACCTGCGAGTCTGCGCCGCGCTCCACGCCTGCACCAATAATGGTGCCAAGTCGGACGTTGAAGGTTGCGGTGGCAGGGGAGGGGTCGATATTTTTGGCAGCATCGCGGCTGCGGACGGAGAAGGTATGCTTGCCGTTGTGCAAGCGGCGTATGATCACTTCCGTTCGGGTATTCCAGCCCGACCATGCCCGATTGTCGAGTTTGTAGCTGAACTCGAGTTTTGTCACATCGGTCACGTCATCCAGCCCGCGCCAGGTAAAACGGTAGCGTGGCTCGGTGAGCGTCCCGACCGGTGCTGCAGTAATGACTGTATTTGGTGCAACCGTGTCAGCGGTCGAGAGGGGAGCGCCGGCCTGGCAGGCCTGGGTTGCGGTAGGTTTGTTCGAGGTCGTGCCACACGCCGTGCGATCGGCGCAGGTGCGGGTTTGCGTGCCACTGGTGCAGGCTTGCCAGGCGTCGCAGCGCCAGTCTTCCACGCAGCCGGGGAGGCTTAGCGGTGCAGTTTTCTTGGACGCAATGTTGGAGAGTGCAGAAATATTTCCCGATTCGTCGGCTGTCTTAAGACCGAAGAAGTACGTAGTGTTAGGTTGCAGGTTCGTCACCAGGAAGGCTTCGGCCTGGCCGGCAGGCTTTGGTGCAGGCTCGCCTTGCGCGGCAGTGGCAAAGCCCCAGTTCGCGTCCGTCATTGCTGCCGTGCCGTAGCGGAGGTCGTAGCTGGCGGCTTGGCCGGTGCTGCCGTCATCGCCAGGCGAAGTCCAGCGCACGGTTACACTGTTCGTTGCGTCAATCGCCGCCGTACCAACGCTGGCTTCGGCAGCCGGGCCAGCAGGCGTCTCGCTGCTCATAAGGAAAATGGCGGCTGCCATGCTCCCGGCAAAAATCGTGACGATGGCAATGCCGACCGCCGAGTGGATGCGCGTGGCTGTACGCTCGCGCAGGTTGACGTTGGTAAGGAAGGTGGAGGGTTGCATATGGGTTACTGTGCGACGAGGTCGGTGACGCGGCCCGGGGCGACGAGATCTTGCGTGCCGGCACCGGCAAGGTTGAGGTTTACCGTCTGCACGTGGTCAGCGGTCAGGTTGCCGGCGGCGCTTACGTTTCCCAGCACGGCGCTGATGACGTAGGGGTTTTTCTGGGCTTTGGTTCCGCCGGTGTTTTTCCACTCGGGCAGGATGAGGGTTGCCCGACCATTCGCGTCGGTCGTGCCGCTGGCCGCGGTGGCACCGTTGCGATCCACGGCGGTTACGCTTGCTCCAGCCACTGGTGCGCTGCCATCTTTTACCATTACCGTCGTTGTCCAGCTGTACGTAAAGTCAGAGAACTTATCTACCGCGCTGCCACCCCCGACGGCGCAGGGGTGTGTGGCATTCACGCAGACAAAACTCGCGGCTTCAAAGGTATTCTGCGAAAAAGTGGTGGGGTAGACGTTATCCACGAAGGTCACGTTGGTGGCAGCGTTCTTCGGCGGGCTCCAGTCAAAGGTGTAGAGCGGGAGGAATGGGTTGGTCGCGTTGGCGCCGACGCTGAAGGTGTTCCCGGTAAAGTTCATTCCATTGTACGGTCCATCAACGTTCATCCAGCGGTGGTTGCTGGACACTGTATTCCGTTCAAAGCGCACGACCGCGCTGCTGTTGATTCCGCCAATGAGGATGCCATTGGCCGTGCCGCTACCTATTTTTATTGCCGTGAAGGTATTGTCATGGACGTAATTACCAGAGCCGAAGAGACCGGCATCGCTAAGTGGATTGGCTCGGAAAGCGGCACTCTCGCAGTCTTCTGCTGTGCTGGTAATGGTGTTGCCGTAGGCCACGATATTGTGCGCGTATTCGATTTGCAAACCGTACGCCCCGCCGGCCGCGCAGCCGTTGTACTCTTGGTTGCGAGCGCGTTCTTGATTATTCACAGTGTTGTTGTATATGGTGGTGCCTTGGGAATTGCCGCCCGCGAAGATGCCCCGGCAGCTCAAGTCGGCGCCGGTGCAGTTAATAGTATTGCCGTACACCTGCGTGCCCCGGTCATTCCAGAATTGGATGGCGAAGTCGTTGGTGTAGTACGAGCGAATCGTAATGCTGTTGTTGCGAATAGTGTTGGGAATGCCGCTGCTGTTGCCCATGAACATGACGCCGTTCTGCGGGGAGTTAGTAATGGTGTTGTTGGCAAAGGTGCTGCCGCCGGGATCAACCGCAAATACAGCGGCACCATCGAACGCTTCGCGGCTGCTTATGGTACGCGTGTTATTGGCAATGGTGTTATTGTGGATGTTGAGGGTACGTTTGTAATTAAACGAGCTGATGCCGCGGCTGTTCGGGCCTTGCACGGTCATGTTGAGATTGGCTATTTCGACGTTGTTGGTGCCAATGTAAATTGCATCCGATGAGCTGCCGTTGTCTTGGCCTTGGCGGATGGTACCGTTCTTTACAACCATCCCATTAGGTGTGCCGTAGCACCCAATATCCGCCGGCCGATTGCTGGAAGAGCTGGATGCACCAGCGGCCACGCCGACGTTGCGGTGGCGCTGAATGCGAATGTCATCCACGAACACAGATCCGCTGCCGTTCGTTGCACCTGCCAAACGAACAATGACGTTGTAGCTGGGCGCCGATGCGCCGGTGGTAAAGGTAGCCGTGGTGAAAGCGAAGCCGCGCCAGGTCTTGCCTGTGCGACTCACTTTTATTGTTGTGCCTTCTAGTTCCACGCTCATCGTGGCCGCGTCGCTGGCCTGGTTGTAGAACATGGCCGAGAGCGTGTAGGTGGTATTCGCAGCGAGCGTCACGGCTTGGCTGTTGCGAAAGTTCTGGTCTGCCGCTGGCACGGTAAACTTGGCGGCGTAGCCGCCCGAGTACACGCTCACGGGCTTCACGTACGTGCCCGCCGCGCGGCTGGCATTCGGTGCGGTGCCGAAATTCCAGTCGCCAGACGGCGCACTTTCAAAGTCGCCGTTGGGTACGGTAACGGGCGCGGCGTTGTTGTAGGTAACGGTTTTGCCGTTGAGGTCCAGCGTGACATTGGCCGCGGTAATGACGAAGCAGGAGCCGTTGCTGGAAACGTCATTCTGCAGCACGTAGGTTGCATCCGTTTGGCTTAAGCAGCCACAACCATTGATATTGACCACTGCACCAGCGGCGACGCGTCCGACCTGGGGAGGGGCACTCGCGCGCGCAACTCGCAGACCAGGAGTTTCTCCTGACGCAATAGGGGAAAGGCTTGCAGATATAAAAAGCGCGCCAGCAGCAAAAGCTGTAGCGGCGACGAGGGCGAGGCGGGTAAGGGATCCATGCATAGTTTTTCTTTTAGGTTATTCACATTCTAACACGTTTTTACACTTTTGTCAAAGCATTTTCTCTGCTACGCTGCCCTTGCTCGCACTCTCACCCAACACACCCTATGCCCACCATTCACAACCACACCGTTGACGGCGACCAGTACGGTTTGCGCGTGCTGCGCCAGCTGGATGACAGCGAGGCCGACGTGCTCTTCGAGCATGCCAAGCGCCACCACGAGGCCGACTTCGAGGGGTCAGTCGAAGGCAAGCGGATGAACTTCAAACTCAAGCGCGATAGCGACGGCAGCTGGACCGTGGAAACCGAGGGGCGGGAACATAAAAGCGGTTGGTTTTAAATATGTCCAAACGTTACGGCCCCTGGACGCAGTTGCGGTCGAGAATAGCGTACCGCAATCCTTGGCTTAGCATTCAGGAAGATAAAGTCATCCAGCCCAATGGGAAGCGCAGTACGTACGCATTTCTCAAAAAAGCCCCAGCGATTTTTGTCGTTGCATTCACAGGAAAAGAAATTTATCTACTCCAACAATTTCGCTACGTCCTAAAGAAGGCTATTTACGAAATTCCCGCTGGGTCCGTTACGGGTAAAGCAGTTTTAAAAAATGCGAAGAGGGAATTATTTGAAGAGACTGGACTACGCGCACAACGTTGGACCAGGCTCGGCAAACATTACGATGCCCCTGGACACGAATCAGCGTACATTACAACCTACTTAGCGGAAGATCTCGATGAAAGCTCCGTCCATACGCGTGGTCAAGAAGGAGATGAAAGTATTCTGTCGATTAGTAAAGTTTCACTCCCACGCCTCCGCACAATGATCATGCATGGGAAAATTGAATGCGGTCTTACTCTAGCGTCCTTGAATTACTTTTTTACCTACCTTCGTACCGTAAGACATCAAAACGTATGAGCCTCTTCCACCGCATTACCAAAGACCTGAAGAAGCAGCGCACGGTTCGCGAAGTCGTCATTCGGCAAACCCGTGAAGCCCTGCAGCAATCCAAACTCGCAATTTTCGCCGTGCACCGCAACGAGGACAAGGAAGCGAAGCAGCTCGTTGAGCAAGCGGGCAAGCAATTGGAAAAATTACAGAAGCAACTCAAGGATCAACCCCGCTTCCTCAGCGACGGCAACCTTTTGGCAGCCTTGGAAGAATTCGGTGAAGCCTGGTTGGTGGTGGAGTTTGCCCGGGGCAAGAAACTCACTTTTTCAAAGCAGCCCAAGCTCGCACCCGAGCAGCAGATTGGTGCCTTGGCGGATTTTACCGGCGAGCTCGGTCGCCGCGCCGTGCTGAAGGCTACGGAACGCAAGCTGAAAGATGTTGAAAAAATTTATGCAACCGTCAGCGACGTGGTGCGGCACTTGGCCGAAGCCGACCTCACCGGCCAAGCGCGGCAGAAGTTTGACGAAGCCAAACGCAACCTCAAGCGCATTGAGGAAATACGGTACGAATTGAGTTTGCGTAAATAAAAGAGTACACAACGCGCTAGGTTTCCATACAAACCACGAGCGCAGGCTGAAAGCCTGCGCTTTGTAGAGAATTTCCATTACGAAAATGACAGACGGTGATGAAGAGGGTATCATTCCGAAACCATGTCCACCTACATTCTCAAGCGGAAGCCTATTACAGACCTGAAAATTGCCTACGCTACAGAGCTCAACGCGGAGCAACTTGCTGTGGTTGAGAACGGCGATGGACACGTACTCGTCCTGGCCGGCGCGGGGTCGGGCAAGACCCGCACCATTGTGTACCGCGTCGCCTGGCTGCTGGAGCACGGCGTGCCACCCGACCGCATTCTCCTCGTGACTTTCACCAACAAGGCCGCCCGGGAAATGCTCACCCGCGTACAAGAATTGCTCGGCAATGTCCCCACACCCATCTGGGGCGGGACATTCCATCACGTCGCGAACCGAATTTTACGAAAGTACGCCAGCAAAGTTGGCCGCACGTCCAGCTTTTCCATCTTGGACCAGGAAGACAGCCGTAGCCTCATTGCTGCGTGCGTTGCCGACCTCGATATCGACACCACGCAGAAGCGCTTCCCGGCTCCGGGCATTGTGCAGAACATGATTTCGTTCAGCCGAAATACGCGGCGGGATCTTTCTGAAGTCGTCCAGGAGCGCTTACCGAACTTTAGTCACGTAGCCGAGCAAGTACAAGCCGTGGCCAAGCGGTACGCCAGTCGCAAAGAAAAGCAGAACCTCGTGGACTTCGATGACTTGCTCGAGCTCATGCTCCGTCTGCTCACCGAGCACGCGGACGTTCGCGAACGCTTGCAAGAGCAGTTCCAGTACGTGCTCGTGGATGAATTCCAGGACACGAACTCTTTGCAGGGCGATTTGGTGCGCCACTTGGCGAGTAAGCACGGCAATCTTCTCGTCGTCGGCGATGATGCTCAGAGTATTTACGCTTTCCGCGGCGCAATGATCCAGAACATTTTGCAGTTCCCGAAAGATTTCAAAGATGCCAAGAAGTTTCGCTTGCAAACCAACTACCGGTCCACACCGGAAATTCTGGCCGTGGCAAATGCGGTCATCGCTAACAACATTGAGCAGTTTCCCAAAGAGCTCGCGCCAGCGCGGCCGAGGGGGGAGAAGCCCGCAGTCGTACCGTGCCGCGATGACGGCCAAGAAGCGGCGTACATAGCCCAGCGCGTGCTGGAGCTGCAGGAGTCTGGCCTCGCACTTGCTGATATCGCCGTGCTTGTTCGCGCCATTAGCCACACCCAAGCCTTGGAATTCGAACTGGCCCAGCGGGACATTCCGTACATCGTGCGCGGCGGCCTGCGCTTCTTCGAGCGGGCACACATTAAAGACGTTGTGGCACACCTCAAGCTCATTGCCAACCCGCAGGATGAAGTGGCCTGGTTACGCGCCCTCGGCCTGCAAGTGGGCGTGGGGCCGAAGACTGCCGGCAATTTGTTTCAGCGGCTGCAGGGCATCACCGATACGCAAGCACTCGCAACCGCAGACCTTGTTGCATTGTCAGACAAGCGCGGTTTGAAAGGTGTGGAAGTTTTTCAAAAGTTGCTGCGCACGTTGCTCGCCGCCGCGGTGGTCGACCCGAAGAAGTCGGAAAAAACTTTTCACCCGCAAGACCTCATCCGCATTATTGCCACGAGCGACTACGTGGACTACCTCCGCACGCAGTACCAAGACGCGGACGAGCGTTTGCAAGACTTGGAACAGCTCGCACTTTTCGCGGGGAAGTACACATCGCTCAATAGTTTTTTAACCGATGTGAGCCTGCAAGAAGCTTTTAGTGTCGGCGCGGCAGCGAACGGAGAAGATGCGGATTCCATTGTCCTCTCTACTATCCACCAAGCCAAAGGCTTGGAGTGGGAAGCAGTGTTCATCCCGCGATTGCTCGAGGGCGGTTTTCCAAACGGCCGCGCGCTCGACGAAGCAAACGGCATAGAAGAAGAGCGACGGCTCTTCTACGTGGCCGTGACGCGCGCCAAGACGCACCTGACCATGACCTACCCGCTGGTCATCAACCCGACGGGCTCGATGATCCTCACGCGGCCGTCGCGCTTCCTGGACGAAGTGCCGTCAAAATTGGTTGAGCGCGTGGACGTGCAAGAATCCCAGGCGAGCGGGGAGTGGGATGGGGAGGATAGGATAATCAATATATAAAAACCCCCGATGGCCTTGCCGCGGTTCAACGAGGATAGCTATGCACATTGCGTAACGACGAAGACGTATAAAAGTCAGAAGATTTTTACTGATGAGCGTTGCTGCAGGATTGTTATGGATGATATTGGATATTACCGACAAAAACTCAGCTTTAAAGTTATTGTGTATTGCCTCATGCCGGATCATCTTCACCTGATTGTGCAGTGGGATGTTGCCCAATACCCGAAACTGACAATTTCTACAGTAATGCACAGAATAAAAGGGCGCTCGGCGAAGCGCATATCGGATTACTTCTTGAGGGTAGCCGAGGCTTTTATGCCTCGGCTAGTGCGCGGCGGGGCATGAAAGCCCCGCCTACCCACCGGAGAGAAACCGAAGTCTCGGCTACCCAAGGTAAAAATACTCGCGACGCGATTCCCATTTGGCAGCCATCCTTCTACGATTTTAATATTTACTCGGAGAGCAAACTCCACCAAAAAGTTGAGTACATCCACTGGAATCCGGTCCGCGCCGGACTCTGCAAACGTCCCGAGGATTGGCCGTGGTCGTCGGCGTACTCAACAAGTGACAACAGGTAATTTTGCGCTATACTTGCATTGTTATGCCCAAACATCCAAAAAAAGTTTTTGAGAGCAAGCTCTCTACTGGCGACCGGGTTGCCACGCTGATTGCTAAATTTACCGGGAACATTCACTTCGTGTGGTGGCACGCTTTTTTGTTCATCCTGTGGATTGGCCTGAACGTCATTGCCGGTGAATTTGCTTGGGACCCGTACCCGTTCAACTTCCTTACCATGATCGTTTCGCTGGAAGCGATTTTCCTCTCTACCTTCGTGCTCATTGCGCAGAACCAGGAGTCGAAACGCAATGAAATTCGTGAACAACTGGATTACGAAGTGAATGTGAAGGCGGAGAAAGAAGTGCAGGAAATTAAAACTGCAATTGCACGCATCGAGAAGAAGTTAAAATGAACATTACGAATTACGAATGAAAACTACGAATATACGAAATACGAATTTTTTACGAGTGCTTAGACTTAAATAGGTATTTGTAATTCGTAACCTACGTTGGTTGACGAAATGACTGTTTTTTGCTATACTCATTGTAGAATGAAAACAAAAAAGCAGGGCCTACGCATTGCAATTGTCGCCGTCGTCGTAAGCGCCGGGCTTTTTATCTATGGCGCGCACGCAGCCCAGGCGCTGGATCGGCCCCTCATCTATAGCCCGAAAGATGGCAACCTCCTGGACCAGCCTTTGCAGGTTGTTGGCACTGCCCCGGTGAAAAGCGTGGTGCGCATTACTATGAACGGCAAGGTACTCACCCGCATTAGCGTGGCAGTCCCAAAAGTGAAGAAGGGGAAGAAGGTCCCAGCTACGACCACCTTCACCTACACGTATAAGAAGACTCTCACTACCGGAAAGTACGTCTTTACCTTCCAGACTATTCAGGGTGCTACCGTGAGCGAGCTTGCCACCCGAACGGTTACGGTACCGGCAAAGTGGCGCCGGAAAGTGGACGGGGTCATGGTTCCAACCAAAGTATGGAATCAGCTTCCCTTTGGTGTCATGATTGAGAATACCCAAGCTGCCCGCCCGCAGGCCGGCTTGAGCCAAGCGGCAATCGTCTACGAAACACTCGCCGAGGGCGGCGTCACGCGCTTTTTGGCAATTTTCCCGCAGGCAACCAAGCCCAAACTGTTGGGCCCGGTGCGTTCTTCCCGCCCATATTATGTGGATTGGGCCAAAGAGCATGATGCGATATACCTACATGCTGGCGGCAGCCATGACGCTTTCCAGGAGATTGGCAAGCTCAAAGTGCGCTCGTACGACGGGCTCACGCGTATTGGTGCAAAGTACTACTCCCGTAAGTGCTACGGCGTGCACTGCCTGTTTACCAGCACCGCGCAGCTCACCAAGCTCGTCAACGAGAAGAAGCTCACCGGGGTAGTAGCCAAGTCCGATGCGGGGTGGGTGTTTAAAAATGATATCCCCCTAAAAAATCGACCCAAGCATAGTAGAAAGTTGAGTATCGATTTCAATGGCCGCACATACTTTGTGCAATGGCAGTATGATCGTAAAACTAACCGCTACAAGCGTTGGAACGGATATGCAATTGCTAAGGATAAAAATACCGGAAAGCAGATAACTGCTGCGAATGTGCTGGTGCAGCGCATCCCCAAAGAAAAAGTCTTGGACAAAAAACTTCGACTGGAGTTCAAACTCATCGGTCGGGGTGATGCCACCCTGTACCGTGACGGTCAAGCTATTGCCCTGCGCTGGTGGAAGAAAGACAAGAACAGTAAGACGGTGTTCTATGTAAAGGGCACGCAGAAAATTGTCGAATTCAACCGCGGCACTACGTGGGTAGAAGTTGTACCGGGTACGCGAAAAGTAGTATACAAGTAGTATGAAAAAGTTCCTTATCCTAGCATTCATTCCACTCGCGCTCGGCGCCTGCACGTTTGGCCAGAAAGTTTCGAATACCGCCAGTGAAGCGGCAAGCGATGCGGGCACGCTCGTGAACAAAGCCACGGGCGTGACCGACACGGCAATTAAAAAAGCCGCCGACTTGCAATTTGCCACTGCCCGGGCAAAACAGTTTTACAGCAGTCTCGTTGCCCAAGGGGAAGACCTGGCAAACGGCCCGTGCCTTTCGGATAACCTTACCAGCGGCTGGGTGGCCGACCTGGTACACAATCCACGATTAGATGTAGATAATAAGTTTGAAAACCAGTGTCCCAGCTACGTGAATGGTACGGCCAAACACTTTGTCGAACTCGACCTGCAGGGGAATTTTGTGCGGGCCGAGTGAAGCTCCGCCGACTGAGTTAGTGACTTCAGCAAAATGCTGTGCGGAGCGGAACCCCGCACCCGAACTCCGCGAAGCGGGGTAAACTCCGTGAGTGGTGCGCGGGTAAGTTTTCCACACCCCCAAAAGGGCAAAGCGCAAATTGCAGAGTAAATGAGTGGGTACAGAATTTGATGTCTGATGTTCTTGTGGTATTATTAGATCAGGAAGTGCTTCGGCACTACCTACAAATACAAAAATAGCTGATTATCCATTCCAGCCCCGTTATCACCCATAGCCATTTCACACTCGTGACTTGGCTATTTTTTTGCTACCTTTCTGAATATGCCCCATTATCCTAGCCGCATGCTGGTAGTTGCCCGGGTCGCCTTTGGCAGCTGGATTACCGTTGAGGTTCTTAGCTGGGCAAAAGTCCTCCCCATTACCTTAGAGTTCACCTGGTTGGGACTCATCATTACTGCTAGTGGCGCCTGGATTGCTTTAGAAATTATTTCGGCGTGGCTCCGCCGACGTGGCGCACAGAGTTTGTGGGCTGGCACGTTTATCTTTGCTTTGGCTAGCCAGTGCACCGATGCTTTTGGCGACATTTTCCGGCTCTACGGAAGCTACGCCTGGTACGACCAAGTCGCGCACTTTGTTGGTGGCTCAGTGCTTGCACTGGTCATTTTTAATACGCTCTACAATTTAGAAAAGGCCGGACGCGTAAAACTTCCCCTTGGCCTGCATACCCTACTTAGCGTCTTTGGGGCAATGGCAATCGGTTCGCTCTATGAGCTAGAAGAATACAGTGAAGATGTGCTCTTTGGTAGTAATCGCATGGGCAATGCATTTGACACCGGTAACGACATGTTGCTCAATACTATTGGCGCTTGCGTGATGGTGTTTGGTATTTGGCATGTTGTTAAAAAACTACGCCTGACATGATACGCATGCTTCTGCGTCGGATTGTGCCAAAATCTTTTATGGCTGCCTATCATGGCGTTCGTGAAAGTTTTGCAGCGCTGCAGACAGGTTTTCCAGCACGGAAGCTCTTGGTTATTGGTGTGACCGGAACCAAAGGAAAATCGACGACGGTTGCCATGCTCGCGCACTGCCTTACTGCGCACGGTGAACGCGTAGCCTTTTCTTCGACAGTGCAATGGGGGTTGCTGGGCAAGACCTGGTCTAACCGTAGTAAAATGACCATGCCTGGGAACGGTGCAATCCAAGCCTTCATGCGTAACGCCGTCCGCGCAGGCTGCACTGCAGTAATCATCGAAGTTTCGTCCGAAGGTCTCGCGCAGGGACGTCATCTTGGCATTGCATTTGATGTCGCAGTCTTCCTCAACCTCACGCCCGAGCACATTGAAAGCCATGGCAGTTTTCGAAAGTACCGCGAAGCCAAAGAGCAACTCTTTGCCAGTCTCTACCGATCGTGGCGCAAGACTTTGCAGGGTAAGCGCGTGCCTACCGCTATTGTCGCGAATGTGGACGATCCATACGCCTTTTCCTTTTTACGCCATGCGGCGGACAAGCATATCGGTTTTTCACAAACCCCCAACGAGGTCAAGGCCGCCGATGGCCTGCAGCTTCTCCGTGCCACGGATGTGACTTCTACAGCTACGCAATCAACGTTTGCCATTGGTGATACTCGGTATGTCGTGCCGCTGCTCGGCGCATTCAACGTACAGAATGCTCTGGCTACCATTGCCGTGCTGGACGGGCTTGGCTATGACCGGGTAAAGACAATAGCCGCGCTCGCTACCTTTGCTGGCATTTCGGGTCGCATGGAAGAAGTGCAGCTTGGCGCGCCATACCGTGTGTTCGTGGACTACGCGCATGAGCCAGCGAGTTTACAGGCGGCGTACGCGGCCGTGCAATTGTTGCAACCCAAGCGCTTACTCACCTTACTCGGCGCGCAGGGCGGTGGGCGGGATATTGCCAAGCGCGGGGTCATGGGTACGCTTGCAGCAGAACACGCCGATCTCGTCATCGTCACGAATGAAGACCCGTACGATGAAGAGCCTGAAAAAATAATTGCCGACGTCGCGATTGCGGCCGAAGCCGTGGGTAAGGCACGCGTGTACTGTATCACCGAGCGCGCCGAAGCAATTGCCCGGTTGCTGCAGCTCGCGCAGCCGGGTGATGTTCTGCTGCTTACCGGTAAAGGCGGCGAACAGGTAATGGCGGTGGCGCAGGGCCGGTTGCTTCCCTGGGACGACCGTGCCATCATCAAGACAGTCTTTGCAAATTCACGCGCATGATTGTCCTCATTGTCTACGGTACGAACTCGGGTGGCACGCAAGACGTTGCTGAAATTATTGGCAAGGTTTTTTCGGCGCACGAGCACGCCGTAACCATCAAGCGCGCGAACGAAGCGACGGCAGACGATATTGCCGTTTCGGATCTCGTCATCCTGGGTTCTTGCAGTTGGGACCGCGAGGATGGCAAGCAGCGTCAGGAAGGCCAGCTACAGGAGCATATGTATGCTTTCGCAAACTCGTTGGCTGGCAAGACCTTTCCAGAGAAAAAATTTGCGGTTTTTGGCCTGGGCGACAAGAGCTACACCGAGTACTGCGGCGCAATTGACCACCTGGAAGACCTGGTGCGCAAGCTGCAGGGGCAAAAATTTGGGGATTCCCTGCGCCTGGATGGCTATTTTTTCAAACTGCCAGAGAATCAGCTGAAAGCGAAGAAATGGGCTGAAACCTTAGAAAAGACTGCATAATAACTACGCCTTGCTGCCCAAAATAGTTTATCCACACCCCTGCCCTTGACAGGGAATAGTATTTCTATTACGTTCACTTTATCCACATTACTCCTCCCCACACGTTGGGGATTTGGAGTCGCCCCCAAGATACTTCACGGGGCACGATACACATCATGGATCACGTCCGATAGTCGAACGAGTCGCACCGACTCTTTCCGATAGGTATACCCGGAAGGAGCGTTTTGTGTCCTGCGCAGTTACAAACGCGCATTGTGGAGCAGTACGGACCACGCTTGCCTGCGCCTGTCAAATTGGTCCTGCACTTCCTTGTCCATTCTCTTCGCCACTCACCCAGTGTGACGTATGTCCAAGAAGCGCCATTACATTCACCGGGAAGGTACGACCACGCGGTACAACCGCACGACCTTCACCAAACTCCACGAGGCAATTGGGCTTCCGGATCTCATTGAGATTCAGAAGCGCAGCTACCAGTGGTTTTTTGAAGAAGGTTTGAAAGAGCTGTTCGAAGAAATTTCGCCCATCCGCGACTTCATCGGCCGCGATTTGGAATTGTACTTCCAGAATTACTACTTGGACGAGCCGCGCTTTACCGAGCTTACCGCCAAGGCGAAGAACGTGACGTACGAAGCGCCGCTCCGGGTTTCCACCAAGCTGGTGAACAAGAAGACCGGCGAAATTAAAGAGCAAGAAATTTACCTGGGTGATTTTCCGCTGATGACCGAACGCGGCACTTTTATTATTAACGGCATTGAGCGGGTGGTGGTAAGCCAGCTGATTCGTTCGGCTGGGGTTTTCTTTACCTCCGAATTTCTTCGCGGCCGCAAGTACTATGGCGCCAAGATTATCCCGAACCGCGGCGCCTGGCTGGAAATTGAAACCGATGCGCAGGATATTCTCTGGGTGAAAATTGACCGCAAGCGCAAAGCGCCGATCACCGCCCTCTTGCGCGCTTTTGGCTTTGGGACGAACGAGGAAATGGTTGACCTCTTCAAAGATATCGATACGAACCCGGACCACCGCTACCTCGACGCGACCATTACAAAAGATCCCTCGCGTTCGGAAGCCGAAGGCTTGAAAGAAGTGTACAAGCGCATCCGCCCGGGCGATCTGGCCACCACCGAGAACGCCCGCGAACTCATTACCAAGATGTTCTTTAGCTTCGAGCGCTATGACTTCGGCCGCGTGGGCCGCTACAAGCTCAACCAGCGCTTCAACTTCAATTTCGCCAATGACAAAGAGCACCGCGTGCTGCAGAAGGATGACCTGGTGGCAATCTTGCGCGAAATCATCAAGCTCAACATCAGCCAGAAAGATGCGGACGACATTGACCACCTCGGCAACCGCCGCGTGCGCGCCATTGGCGAGCTCGTCCAGAATAAATTCCGCGTCGGTCTCTCCCGCATGGAGCGTATTATCAAAGACCGCATGTCCACCCTGGACATTACGACCATTACCCCGAACCAGCTCATTAACGCGCGCCCAATCATCGGCTCGATTAAAGAGTTTTTCATGTCCTCGCAGCTCTCGCAGTTCATGGACCAGACCAACCCGCTGGCCGAACTCGAGCACAAGCGCCGCCTTTCGGCTATGGGTCCGGGCGGTTTGTCCCGCGAGCGCGCCGGGTTCGACGTGCGCGACGTGCACCGCACGCACTACGGCCGCATTTGCCCCATTGCCACGCCCGAAGGCCCGAACATCGGCTTGGTCGGCCACCTTTCTTCGTACGCGCGCGTGAACGACTTTGGTTTTATTGAAACGCCGTTCCGCAAGGTCATTAACAAAGTTGCGAACGACGGTAAGAGTGCCGTGGGCGAAATTGCCCGTGAAGACCTGGGCAGCGTGAAAGCCGGCAGCACCATTACGGAAACTCAAGCGCGCGAGCTCGCCAAAGATACCCGCGAGTTCATCCCGGTGAAGGCGCACGTGACCAAAGAAGTGGTGTACCTGGATGCCTTTACGGAAGAGCGTCACGTAACCACTGCCGCCACGACCCCGCTCGACGAGCAGGGGTACTTCTTGGTGGAGCGTACGGAAATACGGCAGCACGGCGAGCCTACCAGCGGGTTGACGGACAAGATTGATTACATGGACGTGGCGCCGAACCAGATTATTTCCATTGCCACCTCGCTTATCCCATTTGTGGAGCACGACGACGCGGCTCGCGCCTTGATGGGCACGAACATGCAACGTCAAGCAGTGTCCTTGGTCAAACCGGATTCGCCGATTGTGGGTACCGGCGCCGAAGCGCGCGCGGCGCAAGACTCTGGGCAGGTCGTGTTGGCCAAGCAGGCCGGCGTTATTACCGCCGTAGACGCGAACCACGTCGAAGTGCTAGAAGACGACGGTAACCTGCGCAGCTACCAGCTGGGCAAGTTCGTGCGCTCCAATGCCAGCACGAGCATGAACCAGAAACCGATTGTGACCAAGCACCAGAAAGTGCAAGCCGGTGACGTGCTCGCGGACGGTGCGGCTACCGATCGCGGCGAGCTGGCCCTGGGCCAAAACGTGGTTGTCGCATTTATCCCGTGGGAAGGCGGCAACTACGAAGACGCCATCCTCATCTCCGAGCGCATGGTGCAGCAGGATAAGTATACTTCCATTCACATTGAAGATTTCGTCATTGACGTGCGCGATACCAAGCTCGGGCCCGAAGTGGTCACCCGCGACATTCCGAACATTGGCGAAGAGAAGCTGCGCAACCTCGACGAAGAGGGGATTGTGCGCATTGGCGCGCAGGTATCGTCCGGCGACATCCTCGTCGGTAAGATTACCCCCAAAGGCGAAACCGAACTTTCGGCTGAAGAGAAATTGCTCCGCGCCATTTTTGGCGAGAAGGCCAAGGACGTCAAAGACAGCTCGCTCTACTTGGAGCACGGCGAACACGGCAAGGTTGTTGATATTAAAATTTTCTCGCGCGAGAAGGGCGACAAGCTTTCTTCGGGCGTCATTAAGAGCATTCAAGTTTCGGTGGCCCAGCTTCGCAAAATTCAAGTCGGCGATAAGATGGCCGGCCGTCACGGCAACAAGGGGGTTATTTCCCGCATCGTTGCCGTAGAAGACTTGCCCTACCTACCCGACGGTACGCCAGTAGACATTGTGCTTAACCCGCTGGGCGTTGCTTCGCGTATGAACCTCGGCCAGATTTTGGAAGTCCACCTGGGCATGGCCATGCGCGCGCTCGGGCTTAAAGTCGTCAGCCCGCCCCTTGATGGTGTGCCCGAAGATGTTATTCGCCAGCAGCTGGTGAAAGCCGGCTACCCCGAGCACGGCAAGCTCAAGCTCATTGACGGCCGCACAGGCCAAGCCTTTGACCAGCCGGTGACGGTGGGCGTCATGTACATGCTCAAACTCATCCACATGGTGGAGGACAAGATTCACCAGCGTTCTATTGGGCCGTACAGCTTGGTCACGCAGCAGCCGCTCGGCGGCAAAGCCCAATTCGGTGGCCAGCGCTTTGGCGAAATGGAAGTGTGGGCGCTCGAAGCCTACGGTGCCGCGCACATGCTGCAGGAAATGCTCACCATTAAGTCGGACGACGTGGTCGGCCGCAGCAAAGCGTACGAATCCATTATTAAAGGCGAGCCAATTCAGAAGCTGAACATTCCCGAATCTTTCAACGTGCTCATGCGCGAACTCAAAGGGTTGTGCTTGGATGTCGAGCTCATCGGCGCCGAAACTGCCCCCACCGAAGACGTGCAACCCGTCGGCGCACGTGCCCGCAGCGCGGAACCTGTACGGCTTGAGGCCGAGGCAGCCGTGGAAACTCCGAAAGCCTAACGCCGCCCTATATGCACGATGACGCAATGATGATTCGCGACTTCTCTGCCATCCGGCTGAAGCTGGCCTCGCCCGAGGTTATGCGCGGCTGGTCGCACGGAGAAGTGACCAAACCCGAAACCATTAATTACCGCACGCAGAAGCCCGAGAAGTCCGGCTTGTTCGCCGAGGAAATTTTTGGGCCGACCAAGGATTGGGAGTGCTACTGCGGCAAGTATAAGCGCATTCGCTACAAGGGCATTGTCTGTGACAAATGCGGCGTGGAAGTGACGCGCGCGCTGGTGCGCCGCGAGCGCATGGGCCACATCGAGCTCTCGGCTCCGGTCTCGCACATTTGGTTTTTGCGCGGGGTGCCGTCCAAAATCGGCCTGGCCCTCGATCTCTCGATTCAGGAATTGGAGAAGGTCATTTACTTTGCCGCCTTTATAATCACGAAAGTTGACGATGCGTTGCGCCAGGAAACTTTGAAGCAGATTGAAGCCGAGCTGGATGCGAAGCGCAAGCAGATTGAGAGCGATGCCCAGCGCATTGCCAACGAGATTCAAGCTACCCGTATGAAGGCCCTGGAAGCGGCCAAGGAAAACGCCAAGAAAATCGAGAAGGCGGAGCACGATGCCAACGATGCGCTGGCGGCAAATGCCGCCCGCAAGGCCGAACGGGCAGAAGCCTTGAGCTCTGCCGCGACGGTGGCGCGGAAAGAATTGATCACGCTCCAGCCCCGCCAAATTATTGCCGAGAGCCAGTACCACGACCTCTCGTTGAAGTACGGCCACGTGTTCGAAGCGGGCATTGGCGCGGAAGCGATTCACCACCTGCTCAAGGGCATCGATATGGTCGCCGAAATTAAAGCCCTGGAATTGGAACGGAAGAACGGTTCGGAAGTGAAGCAGCGCAAAGCCGTGCGACGCCTCAAGCTTTTCAAGAGTTTGCAAGCCAATCACTTGCGCCCCGAGTGGACCGTGCTGACCAACATCCCGGTTATCCCGCCCGACCTGCGACCGATGGTGCAGCTCGACGGTGGCCGCTTTGCCGCCTCCGATCTCAACGACCTGTACCGTCGCGTCATTAACCGTAACAACCGGCTCAAGCGCTTGCTCGAGCTCAATGCCCCCGAAGTTATTACCCGCAACGAGAAGCGCATGTTGCAAGAAGCGGTTGACGCGCTCATTGATAACGGCGCGCGCCACGGCAAGACTGTGACCGCAGCCACGGGCCAGAAGCGCCAGCTCAAATCCATTGCCGACATGCTCAAAGGCAAGCAGGGCCGTTTCCGCCAGAACTTGCTGGGCAAACGCGTGGATTATTCGGGCCGCTCCGTTATCGTCGTCGGCTCCCATTTGCAGCTTCACCAGTGCGGCTTGCCTAAGCGCATGGCCTTGGAACTCTTCAAGCCGTTCGTCATTGCCCAGCTCATTAAGCGGGAGTACGTGCATAACGTGCGTAGCGCCAACCGCTTTATCGAGAGCGACCGCAGCGAAGTGTGGGATATTCTGGAAGAAATTACCAAGAATTCGCACGTGCTGCTCAACCGCGCGCCGACCCTGCACCGCTTGGGCATCCAGGCGTTCCAGCCCGTGCTCATCGAAGGCAAAGCCATCCAGATTCACCCGATGGTGTGTACGGCGTTCAACGCGGACTTCGACGGCGACCAAATGGCCGTGCACGTGCCGCTGACCGAAGCCGCCAAGAAAGAGGCGGCCGAACTCATGCTTTCGTCCAAGAACTTGCTCAAGCCCGCTACGGGTACGCCGGTGGTGACGCCCTCGCAGGACATTGTCTTGGGTTGCTTCTACCTGACCATGCTCAAGCCCAACGAAAAGCCGCACGCTTTTTCCAGTGCCGCCGAAGCGAAGATGGCCTTGGCTGCAGGCAACATTCACTTGCACGACGAAATTATCGTTCGGCACAACGGTGAGCGCCTGCAAACCTCGGCGGGCCGCCTGGCCTTCAACGACGTGCTGCCGAAAGATTGGCCCTACATTAACGAGCACTTGGATAAGAAGCTCCTCTCCAAGCTCGTCGGGGTTTTCATCCAGAAACTCGGCGTCGACAGTACCGTGGGTACCATTGACCGGCTGAAGAATGTTTCTTTTGAGTACCTGACCCTCTCGGGCATTAGCTGGGGCATGGACGACCTGACGATTCCGAAGGAGAAAGCGGAAATTTTGAAAATTGCCGACGCCAAGGTCGACGAGTTCACCCAGAACTACGACCTGGGCTTGCTCACCGATGACGAGCGGCACAACCGCATTATCGAAGTGTGGGACCAGGCCAAGACTTCTATCCAGAAAGCCTGTAAAGCCACGCTCGATCCTTTCGGTCCGGTGTTCAGCATGATCGAATCGGGCGCCCGCGGCAGCTGGGGCCAGACCACCCAGATGATGGGCATGAAGGGTTTGGTGACCAACCCGGCGGGCGACATTATTGAATTGCCGGTGCGCGGTTCGTTTAAAGAAGGTTTTGACGTGCTGGAGTACTTCATCTCGACGCACGGTGCGCGCAAAGGGTTGTCCGACACCGCGCTGCGAACGGCCAACGCTGGCTACCTCACCCGCCGGCTTATTGATGTGGCCCAGGATATTGTCATTACCGAGCCGCAGTGTACCGACGACGAGGGCATGGCCTTGTCTAAGGTTGATTCCGAAATCCTCGGCGAATCTGTGGCGCAGCGCGCGCTCGGCCGTACCAGCATGCAGCGTATTAGCGACCCGAAGACGAAGAAGGTGCTGGTCAACAAGAACCAGCTCATTACCGAAGATATCGTCGCTGCGCTTGATCCGCTCGACCTGGATGAGCTTCGTATCCGCACGGTGCTTACCTGCCGCACGAAGCGGGGCATCTGCGCTGCTTGCTACGGCTACGACCTCGGGCACAACCAGCAGGTGAAGCTCGGCATCGCGGTTGGTATTATTGCCGCCCAGTCCATTGGTGAGCCCGGCACGCAGCTGACCATGCGCACGTTCCACACGGGGGGTGTCGCGGGTGGGCATGACATTACCCAAGGGCTTCCGCGGGTGGAAGAGCTCTTCGAAGCCCGACCGGTGAAGAAGCCGGCAATTTTGGCCGGGGCCAGCGGGACTATTTCTCTCGTCGAGGGCGAGCGCGGCGATAAAGTGCTGAAGATTCATTACCGGGGCCAAACCGATGACACCTACCCCTTGAAGAAGGGCTGGAAAGCCGTCGTGGCAGATGGCAAAGCCGTGAAGCCCGGTGAAACCTTGGCCGAATCGAAGACCAAAGATCCAATCGTCGCTCTTGAAGGCGGGATTGCCCAAGTGTCTACCAGCCAGATTTTGATTCGTCGCGAAGCCGACAAAGCTGACGAGCATGCCATCCACCAAGGGGACACCGTGCTTGCCAAGGACGGCGAGCTGGTGAACGTAGGCCAGCAACTCACCGAAGGCAGCTTAGACTTGCACACGCTCTACCGCCTGAACGGGGAGAAGGCCGTGCAAGAGTACATGATTAAAGAGACGCAGTTCATCTACTCGTCCCAGGGGCAGAAGCTTAACAACAAGCACATCGAGGTCATTGTCCGCCAGATGTTCTCCCGCGTGTACGTGTCTGATGCCTGCGATACAGACCTCATTGCCGGCGAGATTATCGAGCGTTCACAGTTTGAAGAGGCCAACGAGCGTACCGCCGCCAAGAACAAGGAACTGGCCAAAGGCGACATTCTGCTCTACGGCATTACCAAGGCTTCGCTCTCCATTGATAGCTTCCTCTCGGCCGCATCCTTTCAAGAGACGGCACGCGTGCTCATTGACGCGGCGGTCTCGGGCAAGGTGGACCGGCTGCGCGGCTTGAAAGAGAATGTCATCATCGGCAAGCTCATCCCGGCCGGGACCGGCT
>ERZ1292623.1055-Hain-H51-01um-R1-1055-length-27439-cov-14_pt1 | contig 27439 bp, 23 predicted proteins | sample MGYA00564398_ERZ1292623 | MGnify/ENA primary metagenome ERZ1292623 (study PRJEB36523, sample SAMEA6512633) | groundwater metagenome | collected 2019-01-07 | study: AquaDiva: Metagenomics assemblies of 32 groundwater samples | reverse complement strand
TACTTCTTTTTTCAATGTTTTCGCTTGTTTACGTATTGTTCAGTATGGCGCGAGTTGGACGAGATTCTGTAAATTCTGAATTTTCAGAATGCTCCGTGAAACAACCCGTCCCCGTCCCCGTCCCCGTCCCCGTTCCCAGACCGGGGGGTATGCAGCGTGTCGGTTTTTTCCTTTAGTTGTAGGGACAACAGGGATGGTGTGGGATATTTTAAAGTTTGAAATCAACAATGGTGGGGTCTCGGCGGCCAAAACGGGCGATGTCCCCGATTATTTTTTATTTTTTAATGCACGACAATTACATGTAGGTGTAAGTAAGACTGAAACACGTAATAACAAACACTTACGAGAATCCGACTATGATGTTAATGAGGAGTAGATCAACCGAAATATAGAAACTGTCAATGTATATTATATGCCCTGCCAGATCGTAGCGTAGAGTCTGCCTACTCCTCATTAACATCATCGCCTTTACCTACAAAAAGTGAGTAGAGCACGCAATAAAACTTGTTGCTATTTTGATTCGAATAGGTTACCGAGGCGTAATGCAAAACAAGCTGATCCGAGTCACCCTTTGGCCATCCCTGAACGCGAAACAGGAGGGGAAGGATCTCGAGATCGCTTTCGGTGATCTCGTCGAGCAACTGAGCGGACCTGCTTCGTACCTCGGCAAGTGGCGGCATCCTGGGTGGAGTCCAGGAAGGTTCGAACCACTGCTTCGTTGTTCAGCTAACGTGCAGGAGATGTTCTTGCTCGGACTCGACTACGACAGCAATTCCAACGCAACGGTTGAAAGTGCCTGTTTTTATTGGTCGGGAGTGTCTGGATTCATCTACACGACCAAGAGTCACACCCAGGAAACCAACCGTTTTCGCTTGATGTTGCAGCTGTCGCGACCCGTAAACGCGAACGAATACAATCGGTTGTGGCTTTTAGTGAAGTCGATGCTGCTCGAACACGGGCACGTCATCGATCCCCAGGCCGGGGACGCGAGCCGCTTCTGGTACGGACCGGGAACGGTGGACGGGACGCAACATCAAACCATCCTGCTCGACGGAGCTCCGTTCGATGTCGAAGCCGCGTTGGAGGCGGCACCACCGATCGAGGCAGCGCACAATGCCGATTGCGGCGACGTAGACACGGACGTAGACGCGTCAAGGCTCGAGGAGGCTAGGAACTACCTCGCGCGCATGCCGGCCGCTTTAAGCGGCCATAGCGGTCATCCTACGACCTTCCGCGCGGCAGTGGCCCTCGTGCGTGGCTTTGGCTTGTCTCGCCGTCAGGCAAACGAGGTTTTGTGGAACGACTACAACCCACGTTGTGTGCCGATGTGGTCAAGCAAAGAGATCGAGCACAAGGTGGAGGATGCGTACTCGAACTCGATGCGGGCGTGGGGGTACCTGCTCGACCGCCCTACGATTCGACTCGGAACGGACATATTCCGGGTCGCAAATGAAGCCACTGCGGCACTGGTGAAGGCGCGTTGCTTTTTTCAATCGAGCGGCAAACTGGTTCGCATTGTTCGAGTCGAGGCGTCGGACGAGGACATTTTTCGTCTCACTGCAGGTACACCGCAAATCGATGTCATCTCGAGCGTGGTCCTGAACGGAACACTGAGCGAGGTAGCGAACTGGGAAGGTTGGGATGGTCGGGCGAAGGCTTGGATGCCAAAAGAACCTGGAAAATCGGCGGTGGCGCTCGTGTACGAGCTCATGGAATGGCCTGGGATCCCCACCATCGCCGGGATCACCGAGGTTCCCATCATGCGACCCGATGGCAGCATCGCATCGACGCCAGGTTTCGACGAAAAAACCAAGTTCGTCTACCTGCCGTCGGGACATTTCGAACCGGTGGCGGAAAATCCAAGCCGGGCGGATGCCGTCAAGGCGCTCGAAGAGCTGCTCGAAGTGTGGTGTGATTTCCCGTTCAAGACACCCGCCGATCGTTTCGTACCGATCGCGGCGACGCTCGCGCTCGTGGCGCGACCGGCGATTCGTGGCAACGTACCGCTCTTCGCTTTCGATGCCCCACAAGCGGGCAGCGGCAAGACAACGGCAATCGACGCCGTTTCGATCATCGCAATGGGTCGCGAGAGCTACAAGTTCGGATGGGCGAAGTCCGAAGAGGAGCTCGAGAAACGCTTGAGCGCCTATACGAGACAACACGCGTCGCTCATCAACTTCGACAACGTACGAGGCTCGCCGATTTGCGGAATGGCACTCGAGCAGGCATTGACGAGCAACGGGAGCGTGGCGTTGCGGGTGCTCGGGAGCTCGGACATCGAAGAGCACGCGTGGCGCGCGGTGGTGTTCGCTTCGGGCAATCAGATCCGCATCGAAGGAGACATGCCGCGACGAACGGTGATTTGTCGGATGGTGCCGAAGGAGGACAAACCCGCAGAGCGAACGGGCTTCCGCCACGATCCTCTCCTCATCTGGGTGAGACAAGAACGCGAGCGGCTTGTCGACGCGGCATTGACGCTCTTGCGTGCCTACGTCGTCGCCGGGCAACCCGATCAACAGATCGGAACGCGAGGAAACTTCGAGCGCTTCGTCGCGCTCGCCGCCAGCGCCATCGTGTGGGCGGGCGGCGCGAACATTCTCGAGTGTTGGGACAATCAAACCAACGACAACGAAGACACGTACTGGCACGAGGTGCTCATTTCGTGGTGGGAAGAACGCTGGAAAGATGGCGCGACATGTCGTGAGGTGTTGAACGATTTGAAGTTGGCGGTGGTGGGATCCAACAACGCCTTCCGAAAAACGGAAGTGAACGAAGCCGTACAACACTTGTGCGGGCTATCGGACGCGCAACCGATCACTGCAAGAGCGCTCGGATTCGTGATGCGAACGCTACGCGAAGTGTACCTTGGTGGACGTTTTTTCGACGTGGCGAAGACAGGCGCGGAAGGCAAAGTGTGGATCGTGAATCGAGTGAAGGACACTACCGAGCCCGCCGACAGCGCATTGAAAAATCAATCCTGACGCGGTACGGTGAAGGTCATGGCGAACCCGAATCCAGTTCGAAATTGCGCGCCGTTTCCGAAAGGCGTGCAGTCGCGACCGGCTTCGGTGAACGTCACCGCGGAGATGCGCGAGGCGGTCAAGATCGCGAGAGCGAAGACGCCGAAAGCGATGCAGACGTTGATCGATTTGCTCGACAACAACAGCGCGAGCATCCGTCTTCAAGCGAGTCAAGCCATCCTGGCGCGTGTATTCGGTGCCCCAACGCAACCGTTGAAGATTGAAGAAGGGAACACGACACTCGAGGAGCTACCGCGCGAACAACGCATGCAAGTCTATCGTGATGCCGCCGCGCGATTCGAAGCGGCGATTGCCGCGGAGAGCGAAGCCGAAGAGGAAGCCGAACGCGCCTATCGGATCGAACCGGCACCGTTGAAACTCGCGGCGGACAAATGACACTTCCGCGCACGAAAAAGGCCCGTGCAGAACGCGCAGCGGCGAAAGAAGCGATTGCCCGCAGAGAACAAGACGGGCTCGACGAAGGACAACCGAAACGAACGATAAAACAAATTTACGCAGATCGAAAAAAAGCGAAAGCCGAAGCCGACGCGACAGCAAAAGAGGCGCTGAACGCGGAGCGCGCGGCAGCGCGAAAGGAAGCACAGGACAAGGAGATTGTCGCGGCGCTCGATCTCGTCTCGCAGATCACGTTGCGACAAGTGCCGCTCGAACGGATGTTGATAAGCGAGCACGGCTTCGGTCTGACAACGGCATCGCCGCTGCAACGCGCCATCTGCCGCATCATCGACGGGAGACCTCTTGGCGAGCTCGCGAACACACCGCTGCTCAAGAACGCGGACGCATACTCGGACGAGATCCGAGAGCGCGCGACTCTGGCGTGGTCGATTGGAGACATCTCGAAGCTGCCCGCAGTGAAGCCGGCAGAGATCTACATTGTGGGCCCGGTACGTTCCGGTAAAAGTCTCATTGCCGCGACCATTGCGCTCTGCGCGTCACAACGCTGCGACGTGAGTCGACTTGGTTTTGGCGAGATGCCTCGTGCGAGTGTGGTGAGCTTGAACATGGATCTGGCCAAGGTCGTGTACCAACACATTGCCGGACACGTGTACGCGAACGAGAATCTGAAAAGATTGCTCGTGAGCGAACCCACGGTGGACAGTATCGTGTTGGCGCATCCTGATGGCATCCCCGTCGAAATCAAGATCGTAGCCGGCAGTCGTGCCGGTGGATCGCTTGTCGCGCGCTGGAGCGCGGGCGCGTTCTTTGACGAGTTCACGCGCATGATCGGTGGTGATGACGGTGTCATCAACTTCGACGACGCGCGCTCTGCTGTCAGCGCAAGGCTCTTGCGCGGGGCACAGATTGTGGGAATTGGTTCGCCATGGGCACCGTTCGGTCCTGCCTATCAGCTGGTCAACAAACATTGGGGAGAGCCATCACATGAACGCGTCGTCATTCGCGCTGTCGGTCCGGCGATGAACCCGGAATGGTGGACACCGGAACGATGCGAAGAGTTGCGTTCGCGCGACTACACGGCCTATCGAACAGATGTCCTCGGCGAGTTCGCGCAACCCGAAGAATCCATGTTCGCGACCGAAGATCTGGCGGCGGTGACGCGGAAGTACCCACTCGAGCTCGCGCCGCAGGCGGGGAACTACTACGTGGCGGCCATCGATCCCGCGACACGAGGAGACACGTTCACGCTTGTGGTGACGACACGCGATCAGGGAGGCAAATCGACCATCGTCCTGGCACGCGAGTGGCGGGGTTCAAGTTCGAGTCCTTTGAGCCCAGCCGAAGTGTTTCGGGAGATCGCGAGAATCCTCGAACCCTATCAGTGTTTCAGCGTCGTGAGCGATCAGTGGGCAGCGGACGCGCTCCACGATTTGGCGATGCAGCACGGGATCTATTTGCGGAGCGAAAGCATTACGGCAGCGAAGAAGGTCGACATGTTCGAGTCGCTGAAGACACTGATCCTCGCCAAGCGCATTGAACTTTCCCCCCTACCTGAGTTACAACAAGACCTTCGTCGCGTTGGAAAGAAAGTGACGCAGACTGGGATCAGCATCGATCTGCCGCGAGTTGGACGACGGCATTGCGATTTCGCGTTCGCCGCGGCGCTGGCTTTTTCACAGCCGATGGGCTTGCCGGCGGAAGCCGCAGAGTTGCCGCCAAACGGTTGGGCGACTTGGGAAGTCGAAGAAGCCGATCAACTTGCGCGACTTCTTCGCCACGGTCGCGGCGAAGTGAACGACATGGAAGCCGAGGAGATGAATTGATGAACGCGAAGAGACAAACCATTCGACCCATGAACGGTTGGGTGCTGATTCGGAACGCGAACGCGGAAAAAACGGAAGGCGGGCTCATCGTGCCCGACAGCGCGAAAGAGCGTTACGCATCGACCAAAGCAGCGGTCGTTGTGGCCGTGAGCGAAGGCTATCGGACCGACGAAGGAACGCTACTCGAGCCGCGTGTGAAAGTCGGTGATCGCATCTGGCTGTCCGGGACGAGTGAGGTCGTAACCTTTCCATGGGACAAGGAAGTGGCGCTCGTACATCAACAAGCGATCGTGTGTGTCTTCGAAGAATTGCGGAACTGATGGACAACCTCATGCGGATTCTGCAACTGGCGCGAGAGTTCGGCGGCGTGAAAGAAATCACGGTCGGAGACATTCGCGTTGTTTTCGACACCCCGACAACTGTCGTATCGTCGCCGCCGCGTCTCGAGGATTTCATCATTCCGACCGAAGACGACGCGTTACCGATGGACGAGAGTCGTTGGGATCACGTGAGCATTCGACCAAAGAAAGTGGACACGAAATGAAATTGGCACGAGTGGATTTTCGAGAAGCAGTCGCGGCACCCAATGCCGATCGCGGACGGGTAGGGTACCTGCAAACGCACAACGCAGATCACCGGGCTAGCTATGTTCCCGACCTCGAGCTCGTTGAAGGCTGCATCCGTTCGGGTACCAAGCTCTATCCGATGACGATGGTGCGCGACATGACCTGCTACGACGAGAACGAAGACGAGGATGACGACGAGGAAGCGCAGCCTGTTGCAGTCAAGCAAAAAGAGCTTTCAAAAGGCTTGTTTGCACGATAATTGTCTGGGGGATTTGTGGGACTCGAAGACAAGCGTTGGTGGACTGCCGAAACGGAATCTCTCGCGAGAGAGACGATGGCGGCTGCGCGTGAGGTCGACAACGCCACCGCCGGCCGACGCGAACAGATGCTTGAAGGCTATTGCCTGTACGGTGACGAAACCGCGCTTCCCGGTAACGCGTTCGATTTTCGTGCCTCGCCCCCGGTTACCCGAAATTTGCTGGCTTCTGCCATCGACACGGTCGTCACGGAGATTACCCAGACGCGACCGCGACCGATGTTCGTTACCATTGGCGGCGACTGGCTCGAGCAGGAACGCGCCAGGAACCTGACGAAGTTCACGGACGCGGAGTTCGATGCGAGCAACGTTCACGAGCTGACCGAGCAAGGAGCACGAGACGGTGCCATTGCTGGGCTTGGGATTTTGAGACCTCGTATCGATCCAGCGTCCAAGTGCGATCTCGACGGGAAGAAGAACGCAGACGGTAAACGGCACGAGTGTCGCGGCACCAAGGTGATTATCGAGCGAGTGTTCCCGCCATTTTTCCTCGTCGATGATCGGGGCTGTGTCGATGTGCTTCCGCGTTGCTGGTATGTGCGTCACATGATCGACAAGTGGCACCTGGCCGAGCTCTATCCAGATTGTGCCGAAGAGATCGAGAAGAGCGCCGCCGTCAGCACCACGGCGTGGTACTCGGACGGTCCTCGGAGTCAGGACAAGATCGAAGTCATCGAGGCCATTCATTTGCCCAGTCGCCGAGACAAGAGTGACGGAAGACATGTTCTTGTCACGAACGATAGCGTGCTCATGGATGTGGGGTACAAGCACGATGAGCCACCCTTTGTCGGTATCCGTGCCATTCGTCCGTTGCGGGGCTATTGGGGATTGAGCGTGGCACAGCGTGCAGCCTCGACGCAAACCCAGTTGAACAAGCTCGTGCGGCGTTTCGACGAGAGCCTGCGCTTGAACGCTACGGCGCTGTGGTTCATCAATCGACAGTCACGCGCGCTGAGTGCTCATATGGTGAACGGCGTCGGTACGATGGTCATGCACGACGGACCGCCACCGCACCAGTTCACGCCCGCGATCATGCACCCGCAGGTCGACAACTACATCGACAAGACTTCAACGCTGGTGTTCAAGCTCTGCGGCGCGTCGGAGATGGCAGCGATGTCGCTGAAGCCCGCGGGCTTGAACGCGGGTGTGGCGATTCGCGAGTACAACGATTTGCAGAGTCGCCGCTTTCTCCCGTTTGAGCGCAACTTCGAACGGGCGTATACGGAGATCGCGAAGTGGGTCGTTCTGCTCCACACCGAGATCGCAGAAGATCATCCCGATCACGAAATCGTTGCTTCGGACGGACCCACGCGCACGAACCGAATCAAGTGGAGTGAGATCAATCTGGAGCAAACACGCTACCGTTGTCGTGTTTTTCCGGCTAGCGCTTTCCCGACTTCGCCCGCGGCGAAGATGCAAATGCTGCAAGAGATGTTGCAACAAGGCGCAATCGATCAGCAGACGTTCTACGAATTGGCCGACATGCCGGATTTCGAAAGCGCACGCGATCGTGTTATGGCGCCGCTCCAACTCCTGCACAAGCGTTTTGCCAAGATGTTGTACGAGAACAAATATCTTGGACCTGAGTCGTACATGGATCTTCAGCTCGCGATGAAGGAGTGCGCGCTTGCGATTCAACGCGCCGAGGTCGACGACTGCCCAGAAGAGCGTGTCGATCTCTTGCGTGATTTTCTTGCCGCGGTCGAAGCCTTGTTGCCGAAACCGCCAGCGCCCCCAGAGATGCCACCGATGCCTCCAGAGATGCCACCGGAAATGACACCGGAGATGCCTCCAGAGATGTCGCCTGAAGGAATGTTGCAATGAGCCAAGAAGTCGTCGAAGAGACACCCGTAGCCGCAGCCGCACCGACACTCGAGGAAAGGCTCGAACTTGCAGGCGCACAGTTCACCGCTGAAGCAGAACCCGACGCGGTTGCAGACACGGATGCAGTACCCGCAGCCGAGGAAAAGCCTGCAGAGGTTGCTGTCGTCGAGACGCCGAAGGATCCAGAAGCAGAAGCGAAGCCGCGGAACGTTCTCCGTGATCTGAACGCGGAATGGGCGAACGTTCGCCGCGGTAAGCAAGCGCTTCAGAAATACGAACAAGAGTTGGTTGCGAGGGCGCGTGAAGTCGAGCAACGTGACGCGGAAGCGGCCGAGCTCGCAGCGATGGCAGCGCGCGGTGATCTCGTTGGGCTGCACGAACGCATTGCAGCACGAGCCAATCTCAAGCCGTCCGAAGCGCTGGCTCGTTTGCAGCAACAGTATTCCGATTTGTCGCAAGGGAAAGAACCGACGAACGGTGACGGCAACAAGGCAGTGCTCGAAGAGCTGATCAAGTTGCGAGGAGAGATCGCCGCACGCGACAAGCAAGAACAAGAGATTGCAGCAAGGCGACAACACGAGCAGCGGTTCGAGCAGATCCACCAGGAAGAAACCAAGAAAATCCTGGAGTTAGCGAACGACTACAAGAACGAGTTTCCTACGCTGCAGCGGCTTTCGGCAACTGCTCGAGAGAAGCAGATTGCCGCCGCGGTGCGGCACTTCATGATTTCTGGAGAAGAGACGGGCCGAGTGGAAGTGCTTCAAGCAGTCGACAGTTACATCAAACAACAACTTGACGACTTGGAGATTCCTGGTATGGGTGGGACACAGGCCGCGACGCCTGCCGCTCCAGCGGAGAAAATCGCACCAGTCTCCACGGGGTCAGCTCTCCCGGCGACATCAGCGCAGAAGGCTAACGCGGTAACGCGAACAGTCCCGACTACTCTCGACGCTGCAAATGGCAGCGGCTTGCGTAGGAAGCTGACGATGGAAGAGCGGCTCCTCGAAGCAGGGAAGGCCCTGCAGGCATCGATGCTGGTGACCGACGAGTAAGCGCTTTCAAAATTCTGAGTCTTCTTTCGCGCAAGTCGCGGAAGGACTCCCAGAATGGCATCGCTCAACACGACGAGCTTCACGACTGCGCTGAAAATCATCTACCCGGATTCTCTCGAAGAGGTCTGGTTTCCGCAATCTCCGTTCATGGCCTGGGTACCGAAGTCGTACGACTTCGAAGGAGCCAGCAAACAATCGAACGCGATCTACTCGGGAACCCGAGGATCGGCGAAGTTCTCGACGGCGATCAACGCCAAGAGCACGCCGAGTTTCGCGAAGTTCAACGTCACGAGGAAGAAGGACTACGCGATCGGTTCGATCGATAACGAAGCAATCCTCGCTTCGGCATCGAATCGCGGAGCTATCGCAAAAGCCATCAAGGTGCAGGTCGACGCGGCAGGGTACGAGTTCGGTCGCTCAATGGCGTTCCAGGCATGGAGCGACGGAAGCGGACAGCGCGGTAAGGTGTCGAGCTACGCGGCCGGTGTCATCACGCTGACCGAGCGTCGCGACACCGTGTACTTCGAAGTCGGCATGGTGTTGGAGAAGAAGAACAACGCCGGCACGCTGTTGGGGGGTGAGATGACGGTCGACGCCGTCAACATCGATTCTGGCACGGTGACCGTGACGTTGACCGGCGGCGCAGCAGATCCAGCAGCCAATGACCGGCTCGGACGAAGCGGCGATTTCAATACCGGTGCGAACAACAGCGATTGCTTCAGCGGCGTCTTTGCCTGGATCCCGGTAACGGCACCGACCTCGACGCTGTTCTACGGTGTCGATCGTTCACTCCACACGACCAGGCTCGGTGGTGGTCGCATGACGGGTGGCGCCAAGATAATCGAGGAGATCGTTTTCGACGCTCTTGCCCGGCTGCGTACCAACGGCGGAACGGCCGACACACTGTGGATGAACAGCGAGCGCGCTGCCGAGCTCCAGAAATCGATGCAGGCGAAAGCCTTCGTCGATGTCATGAGCGAGGGCAAAGCCAAGATCGGATTGAAGGGCTTCACGATCGTGACCACGAGCGGTCCGATCACGGTGATGGACGATCCGAACTGTCCGTACGCGTACGGGCTGATCACCAAGCGGGACTGCTGGGACTTCTCGACTCTTGGCGACTGCCCACATTTTGCCGAGGAAGACGGTCGACGGTTCTTGCGAGAGTCAAGCTCGGACGGTGTGGAGTTCCGGCTCAAGTATTACGGCAACCTCATTTGCCAAGCACCGGTCAACAACATGTTGGTCGATTTCGACACCTGATCGTGATCTGAGGAATTGAAGGAGAAATTATCATGGCAGTCAAAACTTCCACGGATCTGATCAAACACTTCGTTCACGAGGGCGGCACACCGGCAGACATCGATGATCTGCTTCGGAAACGTTGGGCGCGGTTCCTCATTCCCGGTGAGTTGGCGGTGCTCGGCACTGCCATCGCGAGCGAGGTGGCCGATGCTACGGACTCGGCCGGCGGCGCGGTTGCCGGTACGCGAGTTCATCATCTGATGACTTCCGAGAAGGCAATCACGATCAACTCGATCAAGATCACGCCACAAGCCAGTCTCACCGCCGACGACACCAACTACGCGGGGCTCTCGTTCGGGTACGGCGATCTCGCGGCGGGAGCTCTTACCGTCATCAAGCTGGTCAACACCAGTATCACTTCGATCTCGTCGGCGGCGTTCACCGGTAACTGGACCGCGGCAACTCGGTTCAATGTGATCACGACCGACACTGCTGTGGCGATCGACAAGCGGATCTCGCTCACGACCACCAAACCCGGTACCGGTGTGCTCTTGCCGGAGTTCATGGTCGAGATCGCTTACACCATCGACTGAGAGGATCCGATGAGCACTGCCGAAAAAGGTCTCTATCCGCCATACGCACACGCACGTGTGCTGACTCTCGGATCGATTGTTTTCCAAGGCGCGAACGGCGCTGATCCAACTGCCGCGAACACAGAGGATCCTGGCAAAATGATCAATGCGGTGACGCGGACCGCGGAAGGTGTTTACAACGTTCCGCTGAAGCGGCGCTATGCAATGGTGCACGCTGTTTCAGGACATTCGAGCGATGCCGACGATCATGTGTCGGTCACGACCGTAACGGATGGTGGCGGCGCTGCGAACAGCATCGTCGTCACTTGCCAGACCGGCGCAGGTACGAATGACGATCTCGACGCAAAGAACATCACCGTGGTGTTCCTCTGCTACGGTTCTACGAGTTGACATGCACAAGAAAAAGAAGAAGGCGCTCGATCTCAACGACTCGAAAACGTGGGGACCGAAAGAAAAATCCGGTAAAAAGATGCCGGAAAAGCCGAAGACAAAGAAGGTCGACAAGAAGGGGTACTGAACCCTAGGAGGTTTCCGTGGCTGCAACCGTCGCGCTAAGCGAGCTTCGACAACGGGCACGCGAGCTCGCGGACATGGAAACCTCCGCACAGGCGAGTGCTTTTGTTGACGACACGGAGCTGAATCGGCGCATCAACAGCGCGCTAAAGAGGCTCTACAACAAGCTCGTCATCCTTCGTGGTGACGAGTATTACGGCAAGTCGACGACCATCGATACGATCGATGGTCAGGCGACGTATCCGTTGCCGAGCGACTTTTTTCAGCTGCTCCACATGTCGGTCTCCGACGGTACGCGTGAGTACGCGCTCGCCAAGTGGAATTTCAAAGACTGGTCTGCACTCAAGTGGACCGAGAACACACAGACCAGTGACGCCTCGTTTTATCGCTACAAGTTGATGGGAACGAGCTTCGAGATTCGACCGAAGCCGGCGACCGCAGCACACACGTTCACGATCTACTATCTGCCGGCGTTCGTGCCTCTGGTTAAGGACGGAGACGTGTTCGATGGCGTAAACGGTTGGGAGGACTGGGCTTGCTACACGGCGGCGATCGCGATGTTGATCAAAGAAGAATCGTTCGAGCAAGCGAACGCGCTGGAGAGAGACCGCGCGATGATCGATGATCAGATCAATGCACTCGCCGGGAACCGAGATGCCGGACTACCGGAGGTTGTTGGCGACAACATTCGTGACTGGGGCGGCTACTATGGACACCGTCTGTTCAACGATTGGAACTGGTAAATGGCAGACGAGCTCACAATCAACTGGCGCGCGACCTTCACGAAAAGCGGAACAGACATCACGTTTCCCGACCCCGCGAAGCGCGAGTTCAAGGTTACGATTACAGGTACGAGGTTCATTTTGAATCGACAGTCGATCGGGACGTCGGCCGAGGCAATTGTTCTCGGGGAGGTGGTGACGGGTGGATACTTCTTCGCGGTGAACCGGGACGCGACCAACTTTGTCGAGATCCGTCCAGGCGCCGGTTTGACGGACACCATTCGATTGCAAGCTGGCGAAGGTTGCATGTTTCGAATCTCACCAGATGCCGCTGCGCCGCAAGCTATCGCCGACACGGACGCAGTCGAGCTCGAGTACCTTCTTGTTGAGGCGTGATGTCTCGTGTTCCGATCATCAACAAGGCATCGAGTACAGGGATCACGGCAGCAGTCGGGAACCCGCAAGATGTCAAGAGCGAGCAGCTAAGCCAGGCGATCCTCGCGACGAAGCGCGAGCTGAAGTCTGTCCCGTTCTTTACAGGGAACCGTTTCGAAGACATCGTCGTGCCAAAGAACGGTACGAAAAAGATCGTACACAATCTCGGATACGTACCGCAGGGCTACCTGATCTTGGATTACAAAGATGGCGAGGACGGCACACGTTGGCTTCGTCCGAGTCTCTTTGAGTTCCGCGAAGTCGATGTCAATGCGGATGTCGGCACCATCGCGGCGAACAGTGGGATCCTCGCGAGCGACACAACACCCATTCTGCGGGCGAACGCCGCGCAACGACAAGAAATCAGCTGGGCTGTCGGGAACACCGACATCATCGCTTGGCAACGACCGTTGCCAGGAGATGTCGACGGCACCAAGAACATCGTTTTGTCTCTTTGGGTTTCGTCGGGAGCAACGAATCCAGCGACGTTCTCCGTCTACACGAATTGGGACGAGGCGGCGGTGGTGCTGGACACGGCGACCGATACAGCCGCGAGCGCTACCGTGCATGAGATCACCGCAACCATTCTTGCAGCAGACATTCCAGACGCACCATCGTATTTGTCGCTGCAGCTAATCCCGGCGGCGCACGCGACGGATCCGATCAATTTGGTCGCGGTACGCTTTGCGTACACAAGTACTGCCGGTAGACTCAATCGATCGGATCAAGACGAAACGACGATCACGTTCCGCAACCGAGCTGGTACCGACGCAACGATCGATGTCTGGGTGTTCTGATGCCACGCGCACTCCTTACAATTCCACTAGCACACGGTTTGGATACCAAGCTGGATGAGCGCTTGCGTGCCCCAGAGCATCTGTCGTTGCTAACCAATGGGATCATCAATAACGGGGCCGCGAAGAAGCGCCGAGGATTCACGAAGTTGGCCACCACAGTCCAAGGCGAGACGGGTAGACCAGACAACCAAGGACCGGTGAAGGGTCTGTTGTCGGACGGCGTCAACCTGATGATCCGGGGATACCGATCACTCTACGCGTACGATGCAGTCGACACGAACTGGCGCAACCACGGGGTAATTTCTCCGTGCGTGATCGCGTCGCAACAGTCAATCTGGCACGACCAGCGCGGGATCTACTCAGCGGATTCAGGCGTTGCCGGGAACTATCTCGGACATCTTGCGGTGACCGCGCGACAGAAATCGATCACGACTGCAACAACACAAATAGATTACACGGTGTCGTTCACGTGTGAGACCAAGGACAAGCACGCGATCTTGACGGACACGACGATCGCTGGTCCGTCAGAAGGCGGAACAACCGAGCATGATTTTAGCGGAGCGCGCGTCGTCGGGCTAAGTGATCGTTTCAAGTTGTTTTACCAAGAAACTCGACCGACCGCGCAGCTCAGAATCTACGGATACACGCCGAATGGATCGGTACCTGCTCTCGCAATCAGTGAAACGACACTGAAACAAGATGGAGTTAAGCAGATGCGCAGGACACATGATGCGTGCGCACTTGGCACGACCAGTTATGCATATGCGTTTTGCGATACTGCGAATAATGTCACTGTCAGAACAAAAACAAACGCAGACGGAGTGATCGCTACGGCCACGTTGGTGCCTCCCGGTCCGGAACAATCAGACTTGTGCGCTATTCATTACGACGCTGCCTCGAGTATGATTTTCATCGCAATGGCCACGTTCTCGAACGTCTATGTCTATCGTTTGAACGCGACGACGCTCGCGACTGATTGGGGGCCGGTGTCGCTCGCCACAGTCAGCGGCACGAAGATTCTTCGAGGTCTCGGGTTGGCGTTTCATACCGACACCGCAGGAGCGAATCGTCTGATTTGTGTGATGACATTCAACGAGACCGGCGTGACCGACAGCTCTGCGCGAGTCTGTTCGGTCGACAATCTTCGTGTGGACGTCATGTCATGTCGGGCAGAGACAGGTGCAGATCTGAGTACGGTACATTCGATCTTCAACTGCCATGCGGCTTCAAAGCCGTGGCTTGAACGAAATCGCTGTTACCTGGCTGTGAACAGTGACGTGGAGTCCGATGGTTTCGGTGGCGCCTGTGTTCTCGACTTGAATATCAACGCTGCAGTCGAACCGCAACACACGGTCGCGGCAGCTTACAATTTCGGAACGTCGCCGGGCGGCAGCGGTTCGTTGATTGGGACGAACGACTACAGCGAACAGGGATCGTTGCAGTCGGTGATCGAGACATCGAGCGGATCGCGGAAGTATCGCTTCGTGACGTTGACGAACGCGTTCAAGATCAAGGATCAAAAGCAACGACTCGCAGCAGATTTGCTCGAACTCGATTTCTTGAAGGCCCCGTTGAGCCAAGTGACGAGCCGAGGTGCAGCTTGTCTCGGTGGTGGAAACGTTTGCTGGCATGCCGGCAGCGTTACGGAAGAACTCGGTTGGTATTCGCCGCCGATGATCACCGGAAATAGCGCGACGGTCACGACGAACAACGGTTTTACTGAAACGACTGCCGCTGCCGGTGTGCTTACCGCGGGTGTGACTTATCAGTACCAACCCGTCATCGAGACGTACGACGAGAAGGGGAACCTGCTTCGATCGGTACCAGGACCCGCGCGCAGCTGGACGCTCGGCGCGACGATGAAAGCGATCTTCGTTACCGTGCGTGTCGACGCGCTCACGTCACGTCGATCGGTACGTCAGTGGGGCTGTGTGCTGTACCGTGCAGCGGCAGATGGGATTTTCTATCGCGCCGCAGCACCTCTACACATTGTGAAGGACAGTGACGTTACGTATCGAGGATTCTTTCGAGTCTTCGATGACCTCGGAACAGTCGGAACGACAGCAAGCCCTAGTCTTCCTATCTACACTCAGGGTGGCGCGGAGGTCGAAGCAGCCGGACCCGACGGCGCGCAGATTGTCATGGTCGGATCACAGCGGGTTTGGCTTGCCGGCTTTGGTCGACGTGATCGTCTTCAGTACAGTAAGCTCTACAACCCGGGTTCCGCGAATGAAGACTCGATCGGACCCGAGTTCAACGATGCGTTCGTGATGATCATTCCTCGCGGCAATACCTGTTCAGGTATTGCCGAGCTCGACGACAAGGTCATCGTTTTCACGGAGACCGAGATCTATGTGGTCGCCGGCAACGGTCCCGATGACGGTGGGCGGAACAATGATTTCTCCGGGCTCACGCCGATCACCGCGGACGCAGGTTGTGTGGACGCACGCAGCGTGGTGGTGTTTCCTGGCGGCATACTCTTTCAAGGCAAGGCAGGGATCTATCTTCTGGGTCGTGATCTGCAGGTGCAGTTCATCGGCAAGCCTGTGCAGGAGTCGACCGACACGTACACCGAGATCACTTCAGCGGTGCTCGTACCCAAAGCGAATCAAGTGAGGTTCACGGCGCGCACAGGCACCACGGCAATTGTGCTGGTCTACGATTACTACGTTGGTGCTTGGTCTCGATGGGAGCCGCGCAAGACTGGACCGCTGTTGCTCGACATCGTCGGAGCCTGCATGCATGGAGACGTCTATCATGCGTTGGAGAGCGACGGCACCGTGTGGAAAGAAGACAGCGCGACCTGGAAAGATGATACCACGGTATTCGTACCCATGACGATCGAGACGGCATGGTTGCAAGTACAACAAGGGCAGTCGGGATTCAGTCCGCAGCAGAGTGCGTGGCACCGCACGCGTAGTCTGACCGCGTTGTGTGCTCGCAAGGATCCACACGATCTCAAAATCTCGCTCTACCAGGACTTCGAGACCGCGGCGACACAGACGAACACTTGGACCGAAGCCGTGATTGCGACCATGCCGCAACCGGCAGTGCGGGAACAGGTCGAGATGCACGTAACGAGACAGAAATCTACAGCGTTTCGTGCTAGAATCGAAGATGTTTCGAGTGCCGGAACGAGCACGGGCGAGGGGTACACGTGCGCGGGTTTCACAGTAGAGTTGTCCGGGAAGCGCGGAAAAGTGAAGGTCGGATCGCAACAGAGGAACTGACATGGGGTTTTTCAAAGAAGCAGCCGAGGCTCTAACATTGCTTCCGAAAGCGAAAGGCGTCGGTTTCCTCGAACCGGGAACGGCCGCGTGGGAGGATTATCGAAGGGAGCTAAATGCCGGGTGGCAAAGTGACGCAGAGCGCGCTCGTCGAACGTTTCATCAAGAACAGGCCGTCGCAGAGGAGCTCGCACGAAGAGGTCTTTCTGGTGACTACTCGGTCGCGAAAGAGCAGCAAGCCGATGCACTCGGACGAAACCTCAATCAGATGAATATGGCCGCGGCGATGAACAATGCCGTGGGTCGGGCTGGGATGTTTCAAGGAGCTTCCGGAGCGGTTCAAGATCTGGGACAAGGAGCGATGGCGCGTTCGCAAGAGACGGGTGATGCGCGCCGTGCGTGGCTCGAAGCTGCGTTGAGGCAATCCGGCTACGAGACCGGGTTGGATCAGTGGAAGCAGCAATATGCCACAGAGGAAGCGCGCGCCCGTCGAGGTCAAATGATCGACGCATTCAATGCGCAACAGGCAGCAGCCGCAGCGAGAAACAAGCAAATTTCTGGTGCACTTGGCGGGATCTCTTCTGGGTTAGGTGCTGCTGGGATGTACGCGAATCGGGGGGTACAGAAAACGAAGTGGGATTCGGATGATCCGCAGTCGCTCGAGAGTGGGAAAAAGGGGTGGCTGTGATGGCGAATCCGTACGGCAAACCGAACGTGTATGCGTTGCTGAAAAACTCGGGAAAACTAAGCCCTCCCGGCCAACCGAGTCAGGTGCCGGCACCGTTTGGGTTTTACTACAACTCGACCGGTGGATTGCTTCGTGATCCAAATGTGTCTGACGAAGCGCTTGCGCTAAAAAACTCAGGTCGAGAAAAGTACGATTTGATGCATCAGCAGGCGTTGAACACGATCGGTAAGCAGCCAGTGTTCTCGCAAGCGGCACCGAAGGACACGACCACTGGCAGTGCCGAGGCGCAAATGTGGGGCGGGATCGCCGGGCAACAAGCAGCGATGCAGAATCTCGCAAGTCGTCGAGGTTTCAATCCGGGTGCATACCGGGCTGCGACGTATGCTGGCGGTGAGCTCGAGTCCCGCGGTTGGGGACTCGCCAATCAGATTCGTGGTGCAGAAGAAATGCGCCGTCAGCAGATGTTACTCGCCGCACAACAAGGACGCAGCCAGTCTGAAATTGAACAACAGGGTCTCGACTTCTTGAAATATCAAGAAATGGAACAAGACGAAGCTCACAGAAAAAAACTTTTTGACGTGAAAGCTGCCGGCAAAGAGGAAGAATTCAATGCGGCGTTTCGAGGAGTGGGTTCGGCCGCTGATTCAATGACGTCATTCGGCGCGATGTCCGACGAACGCGCCAAGCAGAACGCGTACATGGCCGGTCGACAAGATCAGGATGCTCTTGTCCGTTCGCTCGGTGATTCAGGAGAGCGGCGGGGAACGGCGCTTGTTGAAGAGCGTTTGGATGCGATGAAAGCGACGACGAACATGGCGCCGAGTGAGCGCAGCGCGCAACTCGCCCAGATGATCGACGATCGGAACCAGGCACGCGAACGTGCAGAATTGTTCTACCGCTCGGGTGTTCCGCGAACCGAAGCCGATCAGCGCAAAATTGATCGTGACACTTCGGGAAACCTCGAAGAGATCGAGCTCGACCGAAGACTCGCCGGACCGACCCTTCAATACGGAGAAGCACCGGTCGGTGGTCGGATGGCCTCGCTCAACGCAGAAATGGCGGCACGTAACGCGGCACCAGCGCGAGTTCCGATGCCTCAACAATACGAGGACGTTGCGGCGCTCGGTGACCGTACGATGTCCGAGCTAGAGGCGTTGCGCAGAGTCCAACCGTCTCTGCTTCCGGCTGTTGTACCAAGGCTTCCGTTTTCGATGATGCCGCCGCCCGCTTCGGAATGGGTTCCGTCGGCACCGTCGCCTATGGTTGCGTCACGCACACGGCCGATGGGCGATGTGATTGCAGAAGCCGAGTATCGGATCCAACCGTCACCAATGAGGCCGCTGCCTCCGTCGGAGTGGGTACCGACACGACCGCCGGGAGATCTGATTAGAGAGGCCGAGTACCGAATCCAACCGTCTCGGTTCGCTGCGCCACCGCCGCCCGAGTGGCCGCCACCTGCTTCGGAATGGCCGCAAATGTCTCAGTGGCCGAGGTTGCCGTCTCCAGACCAAGGCATACCTTACGCGTTCCAGCCGATTGGAACTGTGCTGTCAGACGAGCGGGTGAAGCGGCAAGCGTTCGAAGCGGGCCGTTCCGCGCAAGATCAACTAATCCGCACGCTTGGTCCGAGTGCCTCGGATTTGCGGACAGAACAGCTCGTTGAGGGGCTCGATGAGTTGGAGCGGAGGAAGGCGACCGGGCTCGAGGCGTCTAAAGCAGAAGCCTGGCGCGCGCCGGTACGGGCACGGGAACCTATCGGTTACACTTTTCGACAAGAAGATCGGTTGCCGGGGTTGCCGACGACTCAGGAAGAGATCGACGAAGCACTAGGGCGTGTACTGGCTCCGATACCTCGGTTGGATGAGTACCCGAGCACCAAGCCCAGGATCGAAACACCACTCGCAGATGCGCATCGTGATTGGTTGTTGGAGCGGTACGGACAAGCTGAGACGAACAAGACGCCAGCGTGGATTTTCGAAAACCAAGAAGATTCACCTCAACGGCGTTTTGCCAGAGAGACAGGCGAGAACTGGATGCGCAGCCACCTGCCAATTGGTTCTGTGTTGTCGGATGAACGGGAGAAGCGGCGGGCGTTTGAAGCAGGACAGGCGTCTCAAGACGCGCTCATTAACAGACTGGCTGCCGGTCGAGTACAGAAACCGTTGACAGGATTACGTAGAGCGCGGATCGGAAATGAGTTCGTCCCTTCTGTCGAACGAGAACGTTCGTTGAACGAAGACCAAAGACAACAAATTGCCGATTACTCTGGCTTTTTTCGGCAACAAGCTGCTGCTGAAGCGGACGTGAAAGCCGACGAGCTTACACGATCGATCAGACCACAGACCTATGAGTACAAGCCCGAAGCAACGGCGGCGTTCGGGTTGCATCCTGGTCAGCGGTACGGCGTGATGGCGCAAGATCTGGAGAAGACACCGCTAGGTAAGACGATGGTGGTAAACACACCGATGGGCAAGATGATCGAACCCCGCGCTGCTCTCGGTGCCACGCTCGCAGCGCTCGGACGCCTCGGTCAGCGACTTGATCTGCTTGAGAGCGAGAAGAAGTAATGCCGGAATTCTGGAAATCGTTATTTCTTCTACCGCCGCCGTCGCCGCCGCTGTCGGTAGCGCAGGATTTCGTCGACAAGGAAAGCCAAGCCGAGTTAGCAAAGCCGATCAAAAACAAAATCACGCCATCCATCGAGATGATGGATTTTCCTGTTCCCAAGAATCCGCTAGCTGAAACTTTCCCGGATGTGTTGGTCGCACCAAAAACGCAACAGGGTGGCGGATACGGTGCACGAGCCAATTCGTTTGCCGGTGTGCCTGACGATCTCCAGCCACAGTACGGTGGTCGTTACTATCCGGTCGACTACGCCGATCGGGTGCGTGCAGCGGCCGAACCAAAAGAGCTACCCACAGACGAGCTTGTAGATCCGTTGGATGCCTCGGAGATGCGTGCGTACAAGTCTCGGATTTCTCCCGAGCAGGCGAACGCGTTGCTGACAAAGCACGCTGCCTGGCAGAAGAACACGCTCGAAGGCCAGATGCAGGAAGCCGAGCAAATCAAGCTTGGTGGTATGCAGAAACAGGCGGATTTGTACGTTTCCGGGCAGGAGGCGACGGCCCAGGCTCTCGAGAAAAGCACGGAAGCAGAGGAGCAAGCCGAAGCTCGTGCTCAAACAGAGCAGGCGAAGTTCGACAAGTATCGCGAGGTCTTCGCGGCGGAACAACAGCGCCGCATCGGGGACATGGAGAAACTGTCCACCGATCTGCAATCGACGAAAGTCGATCCCGATCGCTACATGAAAAACATGAGTGCGGGGGCAACGTTCTTGTCGATTCTCGGTATTGCGCTGGGTGGCTTCAACGAAGGGTTTAGCGAAGGCAAGGTCAAGAACCGAGCGCTCGAGATGATGAACAAGGCCATCGAGCGGGACATCGACGCACAAAAGACCGACATCTCTACCAAGCAAGCAAGTCTCAGTAACATGCGAGGGTTGTACGCGATGGCGCGTGAGCGCTTCGGTGACGAGCGCGCCGCGACCGACTACACGCGAGCTCGGTTGTATGAGCACGCGGCCAAGGTGACGCAAGGGTACGTCTCGCGTGCGAAGACGGTGCAGGCGAGGAACGCAGGTCTTGCAGCTGTTGCCGATCTCGAGACGCAACGTGCAGCAGCAGACAACAGAGCGCGACAGAGCGTGCTTCTGCAGGTGCAGCTAGAGGCACAGCGACGCGCCGCGATGGCGGCCAGCGCGGTGGCGACAGCAGAAAAAGCCAGGAGAGAGGCGAGGAAAGAAGCGCGGGAAGATCTGAAAGACAAGCTCGCTGTGGCGAAGTTTGGGCTGGAGGAGCGGAAGGTCGAGAGCGAGTTCGGGAGAACCGACATCGAGCAACAACGCAAATATGACGAGCGCTTGGTCATTTCAGAAAACGCCTTGGCGCCGAACGCGAAGATCGCGCTCGAGTACAACGAAGCCGTGGCCGATCACGCCAAGTTGAGAGAGATTTTGACCAAGGCAAAAAACCTTCGTGTGGAGGGGAGCGGAGATATTCCGTTGACAGTAGCTATAGCTAAGTACGAAGCGCTGTTGGCGGAAGCACATCAGATCACCAATAAGGAGGTCGGAGGTGTCTACGATCGAGGCAACAAAGAGTTGATTCAAAAAGAATTACCGGAAGCCACGTTCTGGTCGCGTGACAAAAACACTGCCGCGAAATTCGATGTGGTGCTGAACATACTCGATAATGATCTTGCTCTTCGCAGAAAAGCAACCGCACTGCGCCCGTTACCGGCTGGGTATGCCGCGCCGTCGGCATCATCAAAACAAACAGCTTTGGACACGAGCCCGGTCGATCCTGCGACGGTGGCGTTGCGCTACACGAAGTAAAAGGAATCCAAGGGTAAATGACGGATCGAGTCGGTGTTGTTTCTCCGTACGGGGATGTAGTCTCCGTACCCGCAGATCAAGTCGATCAGGCGATCGAGCGGTACAACTACACCCTCGCAACTCCTGAACAGCTCGAAAAGGCGAAACGCGAAGAGAAGTACGGCGGCACGTTGTCGCAGATCGGGGCAGCTACTACCGGCGCGTTGAGTGGTGCCACGGTCGGTTTGTCGGATGTCGCGATTGCTGGATTGGTGCCGGGCGGGCGCGAGGCGTTGCAAGCGTACGAAGAGCTGTATCCCGAATTGCGCACCGGCGGCGAGCTCGTTGGTGGGATTGCATCGGCGTTCGTGCCGGCAGGTGCGATTGGCGCGGCAGTAAAGGGTGCGAAAGCTGCAACCGAAGCCGGAATGCTGGTGAAGACGGCTCGCGCCGTGACGTACCCCATGCGCGCTGTGTCGGGTATGGGGGTGGAGATAGCCGAACGCGCAGCCGCACAAGGGATTGGGCGCGCAGGGCAGTTAGCGCGTGCAGGTCTTGCCGAGGGTGCGGCGATCGGTCTCGGTAGCGGCCTAGGGCACGCAGCTATCGATAACAAGCTGAGCGGCGAGAAGCTGGCGATTTCTGTCGCCGGGGGTGCGTTGACCGGCGGCGGCATCGGCCTCGGTCTCGGCAAAATCAGCCAAATGCTGACACGCGCGAAGCCGACGGACGCAGCGATCGTGGCCGCGCTCGAGGACGGTACGGGCATGGCGGTCGGTGAGGCCGAGAAGAACGCCGGTAGGAGGTGGTTTGCGGAAGAAGTCGTGAGCCGCATCGCTGGAGTCAAGCCAGAAGACAGAGCTTGGTTCGGACAATTGGCGGCGAACAAAGCGGAGCGTGAGATCGCACTCGATGCTGGTGCAAAGCTTGAAAAGAACGCGCTCGAGATGGTGTCCGTGCTCAACGACGTACACCGTGGACACGACGACTTGTTGCGGAAGGCCCAGGATGCGCTGAGCCCGGAAGCTGTCGCAGCGAACGTCGATCGCACGCAATTGCCGGCGCAGCTCAATCAGTTGCATGGGGTTCTCGACGAAGCGCAGACCGTGTTGGACGATCTAGCGCCTGTGCTACCGAAGGTAGACAAGGCGGCCGAGCGAGCGGCGCAAGAATACCAACGGACTGTTAACAAGCAGACGCACGCCGAGACACGTACCGCGTTGTCAGAAGCGCTGGACGCTTCGTATGCGAGCGAAGACGCCGTGCAGCAGTTCCTTTACCACGAAGGACTCAAGCCGGAGATTGTTGCGAGCAACATCAATCGAGCCCAACTGCCGGCGCAGCAAGCGCAATTCGGTGCACTCGTCAATGACGTGAAGCGGAGATTAGGCGCGATGATCCCGCAAGCAGGCGAGGCGAGTAAGATCAAAGAACTGCTGGCCCTGACAGAAAAAGCAGAGATCAAGATCGGTACGTTTCGAGGAGACAAATCCGCAGAAATCTATCGAGTCATGGACACCGAGCTGAAGCCGGTTTTCCGTCGTGTCGGTAGTAGAATGGCCAAGTCGGACAACGCCGATACGATCTACGGATTCGGTCAGCGCTTGGCGAGCGGTCTCGAGGACGCGGGTGTGTGGGGAGAAGGTCTCGCCGGATTTCAGAAAGAGTTGAACGCGCCGATCAGCCGAGCGATTGCCGCGAAAGAGGCGTACCGAAAACACTGGTTCCAGAAAAAACAACAACAGCATCCGATCCGTCGTGGTGAAGTGATGGATCTCGCCGATCCACACAAGGTCGGAAGGCAGCTGAAGCGGGCGGCGGTCGAGGGGAACCTCGAGGAAAAGGCGCTGCACAACAGGCTCGACAGCATGTTGGAGCACTACGCCGCCGTCGAGAAGTACGGCAAGCTTTCGCCTGAAGTCTCGGCGACAATCGCGAAAGCGAAGAGCGATGCGAGTCGTGCGCTGGAGATTTACGACACGACGGCCGCGGTGGCGCGGGCGCGTACGGCACCGGCTGCCCCGGCAGTAGCGTTACCTGTTTCTACGTTGACGAAAGGTGAGCAGGCGGCTGTAGACAAGCTACGACAACTGATCGACAAGACACGGAAAAACATCGACACGATCGTGGACAGCCCCGATGCGTCGAAAGTGGTGTACCAAGTTCTCGACAACGAGCTGAAACAAGAGCTGCGTGCGTTGTCGAAGCACGCCAAGTTCAGTGTAGTCGACGACATCGCCAACCGCTTGGATGATTCGATCAGCAATCAAAACGTGTGGGGGCGTGCCGGCGTGTTGCGGGCAGAAGCTCGAGCTCCGTCGCGGTTGTCTCCGACTTCATCGCCCTGGCTCGCGCGGAAGGTAGAGTCTAGGTTCATCAAGGATTGGTACGCCGAGCAGCGCATCCCACATCCAATAATTGACGACGAGACGATGCCGCTTGCGGACATCGACAAGATCCTCAGCAATTTCAATTTCCTCGGTAAGCCGGGCGGGAGTGTCAAAGAGATCACTTTCAGCGGTACTCTGAAAGCCCGGCTCGCGTACTACGAAGCACTAGAAAAGCTCGGCAGTCTGAATGAAGCAGGTCTCACGGCCTTGGCGAAACAAAAGGCAGCGACACAGAAAGCGCTCGCGATTTTCGATGACTCGGCCTCGAAGTCTCAGCTCAAGTTCAAGTTGGAGGCGCTCGGCGAGGGCGATCAAGGAAACCTCGGTCGCAATCTGATGGCGGCAACGCCGCCATTCACACGTACAGGAAGAATTGCCAGGCGCCTGATCGCTCCCTTTTCGGAGCCGGTCAGCGCGTTGAAGATGATCACGCGGATTGAGTCGATGACTCAATCGTTTGACGGAAAACTCGCTGGCAAGGTCGGGAAGCTGTTCGCGGAGGTTCAACCGATCCCGCCGATCTATCGGGCAGGTGCTCAGATCACCAATCTTTCGACGCGCGAGCTCGCTGACAAGCGCAACGTCGCGTTGGATTTCGAGGCGACTTCAGCTCGTGTGCGAAAACTCGCCGAGCAGAGTGCGGGTCTTCGAGCAGAACTGGCGCAAGAAACGGATTGGTTCGCGAAACGTGTCCCGACGATCCAGAAAACAATTCTCGAAACGGCGTTGCGACAGATCGAGTATCTGAGCAAACACCTGCCTGGATCGGCGCATCCACCGACAGTGTTCTCGCGTCCCATCCCGCCACCGAAGACAGAACAATCCAAGTGGTTGAAACGTGTACGAACTGTCGTCGATCCTACAACAGTGCTCGATGATCTCGAGAAAGGAACGCTCACGTTCGAGGCGGTGGACGCCGCAAAAAATGTCTATCCCGATCTGTTCAGTGATATGCAACAACGTGTCATGGATCATGTCGTCGAATTGAACACCCAAAACAAGCGGGTACCGAGACAAAAGCGGTTACAACTCGGCATGTTGCTCGGTGTTCCGATGGATCCGACGCAGCAACTAGAGGTCGTCGCGGCTGTGCAAGCGGCCTATGCGGCAACACAGGCAGCACCATTGGGTGTGGCAGGCCCTCGACCGATCGGCGCAACACCGGACTTAGCCAAAACATTTCGCACGCGTAGCGAAGAGTTGGCGCAAAAATAGAGAGACGACATGGCATCGACAAACGATTACAGGTTGCTGCGCACGAAGGCGAATCTGACGGACGACACCGATTATGTGGGGACGCAGGCGAAACCGGCCGCTGCCGACCTCGGAACGGTACATCCTCCGAATCGTGTAGGACACATCGTTCAGAGAGGTGTGCAGCTCGAGCTCGTGCTCGAGTTCCTCAACGCGAGCAACGCTGCGGTGAACGGTGCGGCTAGTTACACGATGCGACTCATCAAAGTCATCGATCGAGGTTGGCTCGTACCCATCACAGAAATCATGGTTCAGTCTGTTGCGGTGACCGTGACAAGTCAGGATCGAGTTCCCGTGATCATTGGAGATTTGCACGTTGGTGACGAGTTCTCTGTGCGTCTCACTGGGATCACGGGGCCGACTTCATCGACACAGGTTCGTGTCTTGTATCGTGAGGTGCAAGGATGAGCGCGTTTCACATGTGGGGACAGGGCGAGCTGAATGACGGTTCGCAAGGTGACTGGAAACCGAGCGTCAAGTTCGCTACGACCGCCGCATTGGCCGCGCACACGCGTTCTGGCAATGTGCTGACCGCGAGCGGGAACGGTGCGTTCCCGGCGACTGACGGGTATACACCCGTTTTGGATGACACTTTTCTCTCGAAAGATGAAGCTGCATCACATCTCGAGCACGGCATCTATCAGATCATCCAATTGGGTGACGGTAGCAATCCGTGGAAATCACAACGCGTCGATTGGATGGATGACGCTGCCGACTTCACTCCGAATTGTTGGGTGCCGGTCGAGCAGGGGACAGTCAACGGAGACAAGAATTTCGTCCTCACGACGAACGGGACGATCGTAGTAAACACGACGGCCATCGCGTTCGTCGACAGTACGCTGTTGCTGTCGCTCGTAACGGCTGCAGCAATAGGCACTGTCGACGCCCTCGGCGCTGCGAACACCGTGCTCACGACAGACGGCGCAACTGCCGGCGGTGCTTGGGCGTTGGTTGTCGACGCGAACGTGAGCGCGACAGCGGCGATTGCCGGCACCAAGATCAGTCCGAATTTCGGTTCGCAGGCTGTAACGACGACAGGGCTTGGTACGTTCGGAAGTCTCGCCGGATCGGCGGGCACCGGCGCGTTGTCGTTCGGATCGTACACGGGTGATACGACTTTGCCGACCGGCGCTGTTTCGTGGACCGGTGCGGCTAGCAAGGCGGTATCGCTTATCGCTGCCGCAGCGGCGATTACGATTACGGCAGCGGCGGCGTCGGTGTGGAAAACGACCGTAAGTACTCTTACTGTCGATGCCGCGACGCTTCTCAATCTCGGTGTCACGGATGCGACCAGTGTCGCGATCGGTCGCGCCGGGCAAGCCGTCGATTTGAAGGGGCACACGACAGTCGACGCAAACCAGGATCTATCCGGGGCGGCTGGCACCGGACGTGTTTTGTTCGGATCGATGACAGGCGTGTCCACGATGCCGACCGGTAACATGACGTGGACCGGTGCTTCTGGGAGCAACCTGAACCTGACTGCTGCTGGTGTAGGTACTGTCACGATTGAGTCGGCAACGGGCACGATCAATATCGGCGCGAGTGTCGGAGCTCGTACAGTCAATATCGCGACGGGTGCCGCAGTCCAGACGATCAACGTCGGCACGGGTGCAGCTGCGAACGTCGTAACTATCGGAGCGACGAATACCACTGCCGCGCTCACCCTCCAGACCGGCACCGGAGCATTCACGCAGACGGCAGGCGGGGCGTGGGACGTCAACGCAGTCGGCGCCGCAACGCTCGACTCCTCGGGTGGAGCGATCTCGATCGGTGCGGACGCGAACGCTCAGGCGATCAATGTCGGCACCGGAGCCGCTGCCCGCACGATCACGATCGGCAATGCGACTGGTGCGACGTCCGTAGTGCTCAATGCTGGCACCGGCAACATTGATGTCGGTACAGGCGCATTCGCTCGCACGGTGAATCTGGCGACGGGCGCGGCCGTGCAGACAGTAACGCTCGGTTCTGACAACGGCGCGTCCACGATGACGATCCAGACCGGCACTGTGCCGATCAAGTTCCGCGTCGCGGCCGTCGAGCAAGTCAACATCAACACCCAGGCTGCCAACTGGTTCTCGGGTGGAGTTGCCTCGCTGCTTACCGGGCTAGCAGCGCGCGACTTTGCGATCGAGTCATCGACCACCGGGAGATTGCTGCTTCAGTCCGGTGCCAACCAGACGATCGC
>ERZ1292623.1053-Hain-H51-01um-R1-1053-length-27480-cov-13_pt1 | contig 27480 bp, 35 predicted proteins | sample MGYA00564398_ERZ1292623 | MGnify/ENA primary metagenome ERZ1292623 (study PRJEB36523, sample SAMEA6512633) | groundwater metagenome | collected 2019-01-07 | study: AquaDiva: Metagenomics assemblies of 32 groundwater samples | reverse complement strand
TGGGTGTTTTTTAATTTACTCATTTTAAGTCAAAGTCCTCTCTGTGTCTCTTCGTTGATGACAGAACATCATCGAGTTTTTCTCTAATATACCGCATGTCCATTTTCATGTCTGCAATATGTATCTTTGTATCTGCCCTGATTGCGTCGCAGGTCTCGTGATCGACAACCTGATCGAGTTTTGTTTCCAACCTATTCAATCTACGATTGAAGCCTATCAAAGCCAGTATGCCCCCTATCAGTCCGCCTAGTCCACCGCTGCCTATGTTATCAAGATTCATGTTGTCCTTTCAGCTTTTATATTGGATCATAATAACCTAATACATTAATGACGACCCCGCCTACAGATGGAACCGCATTCAGTTTGTAATCAAACGACTGCGAACTGCTAAGAGGTATAAACGCAACCGCTATATCTCTAATTACAATGTTAGTGACCTGATTTATTATAGAGCAGGCACGGATACCGGTTGATAGTGTAGATCCGGTTGGCCTTATATATGCCGAGAATACATTGTCCACCGCAACATTAGATAATGATAATTCAGTATGTAGATTTACTAAGCGTGCTGGCGGCGGTACTAATGCCGTACATGATAGAGCTGTGAATGCCGTGGCGGTGCCGAATGTGATAAGATTATTTGCACCGCCATCATTCATTTCGTACCAACAATAATCATTATACTGCCGCATCTGATAAAAATTAGAGGCCGAGCTGTTTCTGATTGCGCCTATACGCCTGAATTCTTCAAATCCGGAGGGTAATGTTGGAGCAGTAGGGGACAAGGATAAAAGACTGCCGATCACATCCTGGGTTGGATTATATGTTACAAACACATAATACCAGGTCGCAGAGGATTCTATGCCTGTATCCAGGGCATTATTCCCTGTTGTCGCGAGGTCTACTGTCAATGCGATATCACTCAATACTCGTTTTCTGCCTATGCTTAATTCATTTACTGTAATATCAAGTTGATTTCCCGGGAATGTGGCATTATTTTTTATTTCCAGGTTTACAAATCCCTCAAGGAGTTCCAGACCGAACCCCGATATAACTTTATTTGGCATCGGTATCCTTTAGTTTGAGTTTGCCTGTGGCGGTATTAATGCTGCAGTTGGATATGATCGCCTCTGCCGGATTTTTATAATATTCCTGTAGTATACGCACAGGTTCTCTTGATTTAGATGACGCAATATGTTTACCCCTCAATCTGATCTCATCCGGGATATCACTCAATGTTGATAATATATGTAAGTCCTCCACAGGTATATTAATGCTGTGCATGGTTGATCCGTCTCGTTTTATTTTGACCCCATGTATTTCATTCATTATATCGATAGGATCGTCAGCCATCCAGAGGGCGGATATTTTCCCTGCGGAGCTATACGCGGCCCATACGGTTGGGTTATCCGATGCTGTCATATAGCGCCATCTGATTGTAGTCGTGACTGATATCTCGCTAGTGGATATTCGCAGTGCCAGCAATCCCACAGTGTTTGACGGGTCAGTTGTCGACCACGGGTGGATAGTAACATTTGAGGGCTCAGCTGCCGCTGGCAACGACATTGACGGTGTAAATGAATAATCATTCATTGCGACCTTGACAGTCTGTTGAAAACTCGTAGATATCGCAGTTACCACCCCGGTAGCAGTTCGCAGCTGTGTAGTTCCTACGGATGTCGTTGGCACGGCTATTACCGCAGAATTAGTACCGTTGTGATTGTGAGATGTGGACGGGGTATAGGCAGTTTTATCGGCAATATACTCCCGAAGGTAATCTATATCCTGTCTCATACCATCCATTAATGTAGTATCCAGCGGGGAATTAGCGTCTGTCTGAGCAGCTATCAAGGATGACCACGTAGATGTAAATGCCATTATTTCTCCTTATTTACCATATATAATATCCGTCTTCTGTAGTCGCGCCAAGCACTTCATTGCTGGATGTACCAATATATCCATATTGTTTGTGGGATGATGCGGCAGATCCATAATCCGGAAACCCGGTTGACGCAATAAATCCATATCTTTTATAGTGTCTGGTCTGAATCGCTTCAATTTCAATTTTCCCTTTATCCCAATCCGGCCTTACTGATGTCAACATCACCTCTTCGTTTAACCACGTTGATCTTCCTTTATCTGTGATCAGATCGGATGTAATGAGTTTGTAATCCGTTGGCTGTATATAATTTGAATTATAGGCAACTTCATTAAGATCAACATCAAAAAAAATATTTGTTACAGGGTTGCCATATCGGGCTATAAACTTAGTAGCCAATGCTTCAGCGAAAATTGAGCCTGTCATACCTGTAATTGGTACTATTGCAGTTGTTGCAGTTGTAGCTATCGCTGTGCTTGTCAGCATAAATCTTAACCATTTGGTTGTGTCTGCGTCATACACCTGATATTCTCCGACCCCTGTAATTTCCACAGGATCACCATACGCACCTGATGAGCCCGCCGGGGCCTTATATTCCATTGTTTTATTCGTTCCGTTGTAACGCATTTCGGCATTGCCGGATCCATTTGCTTTAGATGCATGATACACTTTGACAATTGTGGTATATGCCAAAAGCGCAGCCGTGGACGCCGTTGTTGCCTGACCGGGGGAACATGTTTTCATCCATTTCGATTTAATTACTTTCGTGTTAGTTTCATTCCACGCTGTAGATGCCTGTGATCCGGCATCTATGGCAATCACGGCAGACTCATAATCCTGCTCTGAGTCTCCGCCACTCTCGGTATAATCATAATATACAATTACACGATTATAAAAACCTGCATTGTATCCGGGCTTGACAACAACTGAATCTTCGAGGAGATTGTTTTGACCTGACCATTCCTGCAAAACTTGGCCAGGAGTCGCAGGGCTGAAAACCTTGAAAGATATTTTATTGCCATTATTAAAAATAAATGAATTAGTTTCAATCTGTAATTCACTCAGTAAATCAATTGCTGATTGTGGATTGGTTAAATACCTCTCAAATCGCCAATTTGACAGCCACAAATCCCGCTCAGCATTAAATTGTGCTTGATCCCATAGTGTAGTGCTTAATGCCATATATGATGAGTTTCCTAATATTTTTGTCATGATGTCAACCGGGTTCATATTTGAAAACCGGGCAAGCTGTGTTTTGTCGGTATTTTCAACGGGGAATTTACGTTTAGCATCATATAGATCGTCAGATGCAGTCAGTTTTATTTGATGGTGGCTTATTTTATAGTCGGTAATTTTCCCACTGAAAACAGTTGCATAATCGGAATATAAAAAACCGGGAGCTACAAAACCTGATTTGACATTTACCCTGCGATTCTTCAGATAGTTATCAGCTATAATAGTTTTGAAAACATTAATATCTGCTATTGTAATATCTATTTTACCGTTAGTGGTATATCCCTTATCCGGCTCAATCTGCGACTGATACGAGGTAACATCAGCGACAACAGGCTGCACATCAGAAAACCCCCCTGCATGCATTCCCATTTTACGAGTTCCTGTGTCTAATACAAATTCTACTATAATATTCGGTTGGTTACGTCCTTTGCGAAGCTCAGTAAGATATGCGGCTGTGAGTGTGATCGCCATTATTCTTTACGCCCTATGAGATTAATTTCAACATTTCTTATATAATCGTCACTAACCGGGTTTGTAAATATACTGTCAGACCTCATAAGCCATGCGTCACCTGAATTCCCGGCTGTGCTGCCTGTGGAATTCCATGAGACAACAAAATTATTCATGGCATGGTTTTCCCACCATGTTTTTATTTTTTCATAAATGGTAGTTGATACATTCCTTAGAGATATTTGCATGGAGCGTTCAACATATTTTATATGTGTTCCGGTCAAATATCCTGCCTGGGATAGGTTAGCGTCAGCGTGCATATTTTGTGAATATGGATCGTATGGCGCAGAGATATAACCTAACTCAGATCGAGTGCCTAACATTAAAATTGATATATACGCAAATGTGGATAGGGTTGCCCCCTGGTGGATCGATAACCGCCATGCCCTGCGTCCGCCTATTGTTGTCCACTCACTAACTATAGGACTTGTTTGTGTGGCAGGCACAACAATACGTGATATTTGGACATGCTCTCCGACAAAAGCGGTACTCGATGAATGTTCAACGTATAATGTTGAACCGCCGAGATTATGACCTACAACAGACAAATAATCCGCATCTATTACATTCCCGGCCCCGGCATCAAACATAAGGGAATGGGGCGACGTACTGATACCCTGCCAGTTGGAAATTTCAGTCGGTGCTAGTGCGTTGTTGATATTAGCAGTGGTTGGCGTACCGGTGATTGTGATACCCGTATCATCTAGTACACTATCCCAATAAAATTTAAGTTGTGTACCCTGAAATGCCATTATAGTACCCCCATAGACTGCGCATTAATTCTTACATTACGATCCCCGGCAGCATTGATGGCCTCAATGATAGAGTCTGCCACATCATCGGATATATCTCCATCGAGCGGATTATATACATTAATGGTAATCTCCTGCGTTGGATTAACATCCCCGTCTGTAACACTATCATCTGATGTGCCGGTCGATGATGTTGTTGATTCAGTCGCTGCCGCAGATGTTTCCTCAGATCCTACAAGCGAATTTGCGACTGCGCCTTCGGCTACAGCAACACTGCCAAACAGGGCCGCCGCCTGAAAATGAGAAGCGGACTCCGCAGGGTTTGTAAACATCGTTGCAAAACCAAAGGCTAATTCTCTTATGGCTGCTATCGCATCCTGTGCGGCCCATGACGCCAGGGTATTTGCCAGTTGTTCTTTAAGTGCTTCTGAAAACGATTTTGTACCAAGTATATATGATTGCAGTGCCGATTTACCGGCATTCGTTATTGAGTTAAGCCGTTCCTGGGCTGTTATTTGTAAGGCATATTGTGCTGCAACACTTCCATAAGCACCTACCAATGCCAGAGCTATTTCAGATTCTTGTCTCATTGAATCATTATTGTTATCACGTATATTCGTTAAATCAATAAGGACACTAGCTAAGAACTGTGCTTCTGCAGCTTCGGCCCCAGTCAGTGCAACAGGCACGTTTACAGTATCGGCAATTGTAGCACCAGATTCCAATTGAATCGAGTTGACGGATAACTTTGCCAAGGCTAATGCATTCATAGCTTCTTTGTATCTATCAACAAGTTCGATGTTGTCATCGATATTAATCTTTGTTGCAAGCATAGCATTAATATAAGTATCCTCGCTCTCAGTCAGTTTTATGACTTCTAAATTCATTCTTGATATTTCTGACTCAAGATCTTTCAGCACATTTGCAAGCGCTTCTGCTTCTTTTTTGGATATCAGCATTTCTTCGCTGACATTAGATAGATTTTTAGCGGTTGATTTAAATGTAGTTTCTCCTGTCGATGTAGACTCCAAACTGTCTGCCCACCCATGCAATGCATCTATGACCGATTTAAACCTGTCTGAAACTGAGGCCATGTCCTTGAGGATCTCTATGTTAGTCTCAGCAAAGGTCTCTCTTAATCTCGATGAAAAATCAGTAATAGATTTTATTGTATCAGCCGCGCCCGTCTGAATACCAAATAAGAATTGCATCACTTTATCCAAGGATTCAGTAAGGAAGGCAATTGATTTTACTAATAGGTCAATAGCAGTAACTATTGCTGTCAGTGCCACATTTGCGCCTAGTTTCAGAAGATCCCATACGATTATAAGTTCTCTTAATGCGCTTGCAACAAAAGCCGCTCCCTCTACTATAGACACAAATCCGTCTTTAGCAAGAGCCATTAATTCTTTCCTGTTTGTTTTCACCCATTCTGCGGCATCAATTAATGCTGTTTTGACATCATTTAAAACTGATATAAAAAATTCATTCTTCACAATGATATTGCCAATTTCTTCAAGCAAATCGTCATGAGCGTTAGTAATCTGCGCAATACTACCCGCAAATGTGCTGGCATTAGCCGCAGCCTGGCCTCCGTATAGTCGCTCTATCCCCGATGTCAGACCGATAAGCCGATCTGTAGATCTCGCCGCACCCTCTGCCTCAACTCCATAGCGCGTTAATGCATTTGTGGATGTTCCAAAAGATTTGGCAACAAGATCTGCTGCTGACGACAAGTCCATACCTTTTGCGGATGCCAAATCAAGAGTAGACTGTGTCAGTCGTTTAATTTGTGCCTCATCATTTGTGAACGCGCCTATCAGTGCTTGTGCTGAGATTATCTGATCATCAGAAAACTTTGTAGTTGATTGGAGTGCACTAGCTTGATCAAGCAACATCTGAGATGTGCCACCTATAGCCTGTGCAAGTTTGACCTCGGCATCTTCCTGGGCAGACGCAGACGCAATAGCGTCAGTAATAACATCTTTCAACGCGTGATAGACCTGAGTAACGGATACTATAGCTAAACCTGCTGTAACAAGATTTTTAAAACCATCCGATAAACTTTTAGTCGCGGTGTCAATTGACGATACTGATGTACGCAATGAACTAAATTGGGATTTCATCGCGTTAACGTCCTTGCTTAGACGTGCGACATCAGCCTGCACATTAATCAATAAACTTGCAATTGCTTCAGCCACGACGCCTCACTTTATGCTTGTTATAACCACCCATACCAAATTTGATTTCGCTCTCAAGTGGCGGTTTTGCTTGTTTTGTATGTTCTTTAATATGGTCAGATTCTAATTTAAAATATATCTGCCATTCTGAGATTTCTCTACTATCAAGTTCTGCCAATAATTGCCGGACTGTTTTGCCTAACTTCAATGCGAGGGAATAATAAAACAATTTTATCCCTCGCTTTTTTAGTTTTTTGTTAGATCCTCCATTTCCTTCTGCCCTATCGCATTCAAGCTTTGCGCAATTTTAAATACACGGTCCAGAGCACGTGCCGATTTCTGACTAAGAATTTCAATATCTTTGTCGGAGAAGATCCGCGTGCCGGCATCATCTACTACACATAGAGATATCAGCCGTGATCTCAGATTGCGCATATTGGTTTTGACTGATCCTGTTTTCTCGTCAAACAACGAACTTTCAAACTCCTCCCGTTCTGTTCCTGATAACATTTTAACCTTTACATCTCCATCCCATTCAGGGACATGAATAGTTTCTGTTTTAATATCCTTAACATTTAATATTTGATCTCTCCCTAGTATCATGCTATCCTCCGTCGTTTAATTATTATGTTTTTGCTATAGCCCTAACAGCGCTTGATATCTCTATCGTCGCGCTGGCCTTAACTACATCATCAACAGCGCCTTGTAAGGCAAAGTTGGTCACGTAGCCGTCAAAATAAAAAGCCGACGGCTGCCCCGATGTCGACTGATCTGTGAGTACAATATCAAAAATACGCTTAGTTCTGCTTGATCTATCATTCCTAATTGCAGCATGTAAGGATGTTGCATTTGTATCAAATATAATATCAAGGGTCATCTGCCCTTCATCCCGCAAACCAATGGCTTTTTCTTTGGCTGTGCTTTGCAAGCTCGTGATATCGATAACCGAGGCCGACCCAGAAGGACCTTTGAACCCTGTGATAGTAGCAATAGGCAGCATAGTATGGCCCGTCAATGTTATTGATATACCGCTTGACTGTGCTATTACCGGTTCGTGCACTGACATCACAGTAGCAGCAACGGACGCCAGTGTAAATACCCGTGTAGAATTTGCAGTTGAATCAGTTTCGCATCTCATGCCGGTTGAAAAACCATCTACTACAAAACTGCCCACATCGGATCTTGTAATGTTTGTACTGACAGCCGAAAATGCCATAGTAGCGGCTACTGTCTGAGCCGTGGAGCCCGCCGTTGTAGATTGTCTCCGTATCAATATCCCCTGGGATTCGATAGCCATAATGCCTCCCGTTAGTTAGTTGTCCAGGTAATAGGGCCTGTAATTTCTATCGTCGCGCTGGCCTTCACAATGTCATCAACGGCCCCTTGCAGAGCAAAGTTGGTCACGTAGCCCTCTGCATGAAATAGAGATGATGATACATCTGTCAGTTTCACAGCAACACGCCTCTTGGTTCTGCTTGCCCTGTCATTTCTCAGTGCGATCTGTCCTATATCCGTAGAGATATATACCATATCTAAACTTACCTGACCCTCATCCGGCAGCCCCATCTGTTTTTCCTTGGCTGTCGAATTAAGAGTAGTGATGTCGATAACGGATGCCGATCCTGACGGTCCCTTATATCCTGTAACCCCATTGACCGCCTGAGCGGTTGACATAGATGTCGTTGTAGACCAAAATAGTAGATTGCCCTGTGATTCAATAGCCATTGAGACCTCCTATTAATGCGCCGGGGCGTTGGCCTTTCGGTAGACGGAGGATCAAACCCGTTAGACCTCTGCCCCGACTATTCATGGTTGATACATCCAAAATCCATACTGACCCGATATAGCGCCATGTCATCATCATACGCATCTTCATCCGCCAGCAAGATTGCCCTAAATGTGGTAGATGTCCCCACTAATGTATGCACACTCTCTGCTAATGATTTCGCTTGAGTATATGATGTAGATAGCACATCTATCCCTATGCGTGGATTTTCAACCGCTGCATATCCATTTAATGTGTTGATCTGTCCACCTGATAATCTGGAATAAACGATATATGGATTAGTTACCTGCCCTGGAGCTACAACAGGGTATACACGTGTACCGACATAATCAGTAATAGTTGTAGAGGACTGTAATCGCGTATAAAGTTTTTCCTCTATTGACATTACGGCATCCCCACATATTTCTTGATGTTCTTTTCGATTAGTGTTTTACCCTCGGTCAACATGATCTCAATCCCTTTTGCATATGATGCACCAAATGCTTTTTCCATAAATGGCGCCTTAGTCATTCTGCCCCTTCTAAAACCCTTTTTAGTTTTACGTTCGTCTGTACCTCTCTCTACAAATCCACCATATCCACCTGATTTGGAAAAGCCCACAGACAAACTTATTACGCCACTCCGTCTAAACTTTTTAGGCGATCTACCCATAATAATGCCGCCCTTACGCAAATGGCCAGGCGTGTGTTTAAAAACACTAGAGGACACTCCAGGTGGTTTCTCTCGTGCGGGTGCGGCTTTTCTGACTTCTGTCCTAATATATCTAGCCCCTTTAGCAATAACCTGAGTCATTACCCTGTGTTGTACTGCAATAGGTATTTGAGTCAACAATTTATCAAGTTCGGCAAAACCTTTGACTTCAAAAGAGATTGACTGGCCTTTCATACTCATGCTGCCTTCCTGCACATTAAATGCAACTCTTTATTAGCAGACCTTACATTTAACACACTTTCGATATCGTAATCTTCGCCATTATAAATAACTTTCATCTTTGGTCTTACAGTCAACCCTATCCTATATCGTATTACAAATTTTGTATCTACCATCCCTACAATCTGCTTCGAACTGATATATTCTTTTCCCGCAATTGGTTCAACGTATGCCCATACCGTTGATACTGTCGCCCATGCAGGCACAGGCTCACCAAATGTATTTTGGGTATCAACTGATTGCTGTATTGTAATCCGCCTCCTCAATGTGCCAGTCCGCATTATATCGCCGTCCTTATCACATACGGATCAAGCAGGCCATCAATAAAGTTTCTCGGCAATTCCGTTATAGTAATTCCGGATATCAACGGCTCCCTGTTTTCAAACATACCCGCCGCCCGTTGCTGTATCCAGATTTTGATAGGCTCAGGGATTAGGTTGGTGGTTGTATACCCAGACGCGTACTGTATTGTTACGCCGTTGGGCTGCTCACGCACGCTATTTGTTGGCCACTCGTTGCCGAAACTAGGATATACCCTGCCGGGTTCTGAATTAAAATCAATAGCGTAGGCGGTTGATGGTACCGTTGTTGATGTCCCCGCGGTAGTATCCTGGACATATGTTATGCTGACTGCCGCCGTAGAGGTAGACAACGGCGCGCGAGGCAGATCTACAATGGCGGTATCGCTTGCCCAGTTATCTATAATAACCTGCCAGGTGGATGCTACCAACGCCCGCTTTGTAATGTTCTCAGCTAATCTACGGGAGGCGGTAATATATGATCCCAGCAATAAATCCTCGGCAGTAGAGTCTGTTGATTCCATCCTGAGATATGTCCGTAGCTCGGCTACGGTTACAGGCTCCACTGTTGTCTGACCTACCAATACAAGCATTTATCGTCTGCCCCTGTTCCCATATCCTCTATTTTTAACTAATTTATATACTCTATTTTCCGGGGCGGATACCGTTTCTGTCTCAATCAAAAGCACACATTTTGCTTTGATAAGTCTGGCTGCTTCTGAGTCAGAGAGATTAACAATCGCATCCTTTTCAGGCTGTCTGCCGGTAGGGACGCCTTTGTCATCTCGCTCTGCAAATTGTGATATGACTCTATACTGTTTCATAATCAATCCTCTATCCTCCCATATAAATACATTTTATCAATCTGGAGTCCTCTCTTGGTTCCCAAATAACATTATCGCTTGCCTTGGCTTAAGATAATCTCCTAGCTCTATATTGAGGTTACTGTCTCCCACGCTGCACCGGTATAAACAGCCAGCTTATTCAAGGTAGAATCATAAACCACCATACCTGCCGTTGGACTAGCAATGGCATTCTTTTGCGTAGTAGTCATTCTCGGAGGCATAAAAGCTTTAGTAGTGCTTGTAACATCCAGCAAAGCATTGGCGTTTGGAGTAGCTGTTCCGATGCCGAAGTTGCCTGCGCTTATGATTCTGGCAGCTTCTCCTGCTGCATCAGTACCAAATGCTATATATGTACCTGTGTTTAATTCTGTATTAGTTCCAGAATTAAAACTTAAACGATACGAATTAGATTCCGCAGCTTGAACTATGCTCGTTCCCCTTAGTGCGATATATTTTCCCCCTGGAAATTCTAGGCCCCCAGCAGAAGTGAGCCTCATGCTCTCTGCGCCATTCACAGACCATGCTAATGTATTCGCCGCAGGTCTCCACCTGCCTGTATCAGGGTCGTTAATATAAGAGTCGCTTGGTAAGGCTACTGTGCCATCTATTGCTAAAACCCTATTTGCTGTCCTACTTCGTATCTTCATAACCAACCTCATTGATGGTTTCGTCAAAATCAAATTCCATATCACCAAGCAAACCATACACTTTAAATATAGTCTGTTTCTCTATGGTCATTAATGATAATTCGTTCTGAAAATATGTTATGAATTTATTCGCCATATTTTCTTTAGCAAGAATCTGCGCTAAATGATAGGCTTCTCTGTTGGTTAGTGTGTGTTTCATTATGTTGATCCCTCAATTGTATACTCAATTCCTTCTCCTGCTGACGTTGAATCAAGCCAGAACAGATTCAGGTTTGTTGGGTGCATCGATTCCAGGCTCATGCCTGGGTCTATCACCCGCCTTTTAGTTGCATCGAGTACATTAGAGCTTGACGTTGCCAGATAACAATTACCAGTGTTAGATGGCATAGCATTAATACATACATCTGCACCAAGAGCTATAGCAAGATTAGGTAATTGTATCGGCGTTCCAGGCGTAGTTACTGTGCTGCGGCCAAATATATAATTACTCGTTCCCATAGTTCCTCCTATTTCCAGATTTTATCTAATTCTTTTACAGCCTGCATTGCCCCGACATATTGATTGAGCTGTGCATCTTTACTCCTAAGTTCCTGCTCAATCACTACCCTTTTCTTGTTCATTGATTCCATAATCTGCTTACATTTCTTTTCCCAGGCCGTCTGCTGATTTTCCTCAAATGCATATAAAAATCTTGTCTTTAAAAGGTCTGCGGCAGGTGGTATATATACATTTACTTTACGCCCCTGCGCCCTGGCTATCCCATCAGCTACACCAATAAAGTATTCTACCGACGGTCTTTGGTGGTGATATTCGGTATCCACGGCCATGTCAATTCCGTATAGATGAATTTCTTCATAGCCTTCCATGATAGCTAGTGCCAGTTCATACGATACGGTATTTGTAAAATACCGATTCGGAAAATTCTCCAGTACTACATCGATTGGATATTCTATACTGGTCGGTATAATATCCCAGTGTTTTTTCATGTAGACCGGGCACTTCTGAATAGCAGTCCACTCTCCTAATTGCTTGAGATAATCGCCAACATTCTGACCCCGGAAGTCCGCGCTGCCGCGCCTTAGATATTGCTTACCGTCAAATGTGATCTCGTGGACTTCAAACCAACGTGTTCCACGTGGAACATGGGGATAGAGATTATTGACCCCCCATATTTCAAACGAGGCGTCATTGAATGGAGCCAATGCTTTTGTATCCGCAGTTCCCACTATTGCCACTTTTTTTGTCATTTCCTTTTCCTCCGTCTGTTGTTAACTAGTACCCCTTAATTACATATTACTGTTATGAGGTTATGGTCACCGGTGATCCTAATATATCCGGTGAGTATCTGTAGTTGCTCCGGATTATAGTCACGTTTGCCCTCACCGCCGTGGCTACTGTGCCTAACTGCAACGCAACATATTTGCTCGTAGAGTTCAGATCTTCAGCCTTAACTGATATCACAGCCTGGGCCATCTCGTAGGATGGTATATGGTTAGCTGAGATATTCAGGTTGATAACTCCTGTTGAGGCCGTGTCATCAAGAGATATTCTTACCGATGCCGTGGATGCCGTAGTCGCCGTAAATTTGGCGCCCTGCTGGGTATTGATCCTGCTTGATAACGCGTTTGCAATATCGTCCAACCCTGCCGCCGATGTAGTCCCCTGTGTAGATCCAAACTGCAGCGAGGTTGCTACGTTGGATGTTGACTGCGTGTAGGTTGTACCATTGAGCTGTACCAGATCGTTGTCAGTAGACGCAGAGCTGATAGTGATCAGTACGCGCTTGGCATTGCTGATTACTGTACTCGCGGTTGAACCTATTACTGCCGTTGCTCCGGTTATTGCCGCCCCTGCCCCCGTTGTGTTAGCAGACTGCAAGACCGACAGAGCGCTCTGCAATCCACCGACGGCGATGCCCATCGAAACAATAAAACTGACCTCGTCAGCATTCTCCATACTCACCCAGTATGGCGCTGAGGTTGCGGAGCTAATTGTTGATATTATTGAGTCTATCCTGTTTTCCTGAGGAAATCTGCCTGGCATGTTTTTTCTCCTTATATAAGAGGTTATTATTTATATTTTTTTACGGTACATCCAATATCACAAAAGGTGATACTGTATTTGCTGTTGATCCCTCAAGCGCTATTGGCTCATTAAGCCATGCCTGGCCGTCTACGTTTTTTGTAATCCTAAAAGCTACCTCGTCGTTGTTAAACCTGAAATGCTCAGACAATGCTACGTTCGGCCCTGATCCGTCCTTAATCAAGTAATACCTCATATCTGTCAACATCAAATCACCCCTTGAACCAAGTGCCGGGGATCTTTCATTAAACAAGACCGGGATACCGAATAAGGTAGGCGGCAGTCCTTCGCGGGCGCTGTTTATCCAGATTGATTGAGATGATGCATCAACCATCTGTACCAACTGCGGTATAGTTGTCTGCGATGTTACCCACACAGGCGATCCGCCAAATTTGACCCTGGCATACATACTCCTGATGTCTGCAAAAGCAACCTGGTTTGCTGTTGCCCTGTTAATATTAATAGCCGCCGGAGCATTAAGAATACCCAATGCTTTATTGACCCCATCACCCGTGGTGAAGTCTGTATCCTCCGCGCCTATTAAAGCAAGCCTCATCTGCTGCTGAATCACCGCTGAGGCCGCATCCCAGTTATTAAGGAGTTCATTGGATATAGTGATATACCCATAGAGCTTCTTGGGCGTTAGGGTTATTTTCCTTAGCCTGAAGTTACTCTCAGTCATAGCGTCTGACTCACCACCGTGGTATACAATCACCCCCCCGTACATATTCCTGGCCGCAGTCTGATCCAGAGCGGGCATTGACAGAGGAGAGTCAGGCGGGTCTCCGGCTGGTATAACTGTTGCCCGTGGCCTGACAACGGCCTCCTGTGGCGAGACGGAGAGAAGCGTCCCTACAAACTGTTCTGGTACGGCAAACCCACCAAGGGTCCCGTCCTTCATCTGCTGCGCCCTCAACTCCTGTAGCCTGGCATCGGATGGGTTGGTAACCATTGTGTAGATATATTCTCCGATGTTCCTGAACTCCGATTTACCCTTAGATGCTGTACCTCTGCTACCCTGGTCAGGTGGTAGGTTTATTGTCGCGTTAAGCTCATTGTTACGTTTGGCCATCCATTCGGCCTGCTCTATCCGTTCATCCAGGTGATCTACCTGGGCGCGCAGCTCTTTCAGTTTTGTATCTTCCTCTGTTGTAATATCCCGCTTCTCCGCCTCAGCCTTATCCAGTATTTCCTGCATACCGCCGAAGGTCTGTGCCTTCTGATTGCGTAGCTGTAGCACTTTACTCATTTCTCCCCCTTTATTTGATATAATGTTAATCTCCGTCTCCATTCAAGCAATCTGTGGTATATCACAGGCACCGCTTCTTTTTTCTTTTTTTGCCATTCATTGAGATTCCTCACTGCCACTGTAGTATCTGTATACGCCGGGAAAGTCACCGGTGAGATATCGAAAAGTTTAACTTTTTCGAGTGTTCTGACATCCGGTTTACCATTCTGCCCGTCCACAATAGAATCAGTGATAACCTGGAAAGCAAAACTTGATTGACTTACATCCTGCCGTTTTATCAGTTCCATTAAATCCCTCGCAAACTGAGTATCAGGCGGCGATATCTCATATCTCAGGCCAGTATCATCTTCAAAAAGCTTTAACGTCCCTGATGTGTTCCGGCCTAACACTAGATTTGGTTCATGGTTGAACACAGCCCGTATGTCATCTGATGCTATGCTTTCCGTAAATGCACCCTTCGATATCTTTTCGTGGAAACCTGGAAAAATCTGAGTCTCAATATCAAAGATCGCTGCGTATCCCACTATTTTTGATTGGTCATCATCCCCTCTTTCCTCTTTTATTCTTCCAGTACATGATCTTTTTTCTATCTCCACTATCTCACCTCCTTTTACTGCATCATAGCGAGTATCATTATTTCCTCTTCGCTGTCCGCCATATCAACGGTTATCCTTGATATGTATTCCATATCCGCTTTTGTAAATCCTGCCACGCGTAATCTTATTGACTCGGTAACTGTTGGTGTTCCTATTTCATATTGTTCACTTATGTTGCCGATAAATAAGATAGATAGCGGCTGTGGTCGTATCGGTTTAATTAATGAGTCGGCTGGTATTATTTTAAACGGCTGTGTACCTATAACTTGTATGGCTCCTAGTGTAGCAATGCGCTTTCTTCTTCGAGGCTTGGCACTCGTTGGCGCGGCCTGTGGCTGCTCAACAGCCGCGCGGCCCGCAAAACTACCTGCTTTTCGCGCTGCATATCCATCGAGGGATAATCTTGTTATTATTGCCATAATCTACCTATCATGTTACCGAAAATGTATCCCCTGATACAGGTGCCGTAGTAAGCGCTGTTACCGTCAATACCCCTGTCGCAGTGCTGCCTGTGATATCGGTACTCTGCCCTCTCAGATTAACAGTTGTGGTATCCTCGGCGAATGTTACAATTTTTCCCTTGAACTGATCGATTACTGCTGCGGCTGGAGACATCGAACTGGTTACTATACTTATTGTAGTGCTTGCCAAGCCTACAACTGCCGTTACAATACCAAGAGTAGATTGTTTCAGATTAGCTGCGGCGGCGGAACTGTCGTCGATTGCAGATGCATTTGCATCCATTCTGCCACTGACAAGAGCAGCCGGGATCCTAGTCTGGATATTGTCGGTATCGGCCTGAACCGCTGCTATATCTGCCGATATGCTTGCTCCTGTAGGAGCCCCCAAACGTGCGAATGAATCCCCTGTCTGCGAAGTACCAATTACCCAATCTGCTAGTTTTTTACCGATAGATCCTGCTGTAGCCAAGGCAGCGGTCAACGCATCCCATACCGCCTGTATACCGGCGGCAGAAAGACTATAACCGGTTTTATCAAGATTGCTGCCAACCGATGCATCCATCCTACCACCTACAAGGGCAGCCGGCAGCCTGCCGTCAAGGGTTGTCCCTGTATCTATCAATATTGCGGCAGTATCGGTCTTGATTGCCGCCACTTCTGTATCTATCAAATCATCTACGGCAGTTATCATTGTCGCAATGTCCCCGGCTGTCTGAGCAGTCCCTGCCCCTGTAGGGCCAACCTTAACTGTAAGAGCATCAGCCAAACCAGCAGCATCCACTACTAATGTTCTGCCTGCGGTTGCTGGCCTTAATGCCGATCTTTTTTCAACTGAAAAAGAACCAACTACATACCCGACAACCGATGTCCCACCTACTGTACCGGTTGTTATCACTAAATCATAATTTGTAGATGTAGCATATCCGTTTGCCCCTGTTGCTACCACTCTTATATTGTTTAATCCCGTAACACCATCAAAATCTACCGTCAGAGTTATTCCCGCTGTAAGCTGGGTTAGACTGTTATCGGGATATGCAGATACAACAGGAGTGCCCGCGAGCGTTGTAGGGGCACCTGTAGTCGTAACAGTACAGAACTTGATATCAATCGTTTCAGATAACGAAATGTCCCCTCTATAGCTCATACGGCGTTCACCTAAAAGATCTTAAGAAGAATAAATAAAACCCCAGCCAATACAAGCCTGTTATTTCTCATGGCAAGTAATTGGCCCCATGTGGCTGGTGCCCCCGCGTCTTCCGGAATATAATGTGCAAAGTACCTACTCATATTAATCTATGCTCAACAACGACCAAGGGAAGCTCCTGCTCGTCCCTGCCGTCTGTTTTAATGTCGCTACGCACTCAATGTTCGCTGGGACTGGGATGCTGTATTTTATTAATTCACCCTGGGCATTCGCATATGCGGCATAATAAGCAAGTCCAGAGGCGCCGCCAGACAAAACTTTAGTCTTGAGCCTCAATTCCAAATAATCTCCCTTCACCATAGCTGCCGTATCGACTACCAACACATAGGTTTTCCCTGTTGTGCTTGTCGCCAATGTATGCTCGGTTGTTACTGTCGCTGTTTGTGTTCCGCTTGCTACTACCGCTAATGCCATCAATCCACCCCATATAGAATTACGTCAAACCGCCGATCCGTTGCATCTATTGTATCTGATGCCTGTGATCTACAAGTCAATCTCGATCCTGCTGGTATATTACACGGATATCCAATATATTTGGGCGATACAGAATCTGTGGTACCTTCCAGACCAATAAGCATATTGGGTATCAATACTTCTTCCGTTGCCGCGCCTATTCCAATATCAACCAAAGACCGTAATGTACTTCTTACTCCATTACTCTGGTTGGCAAAGCCTATAATCAGAAATTTAATCGGGTTTGTTGTGCTTGCTGTAACTTCTGAATATGCGCCCTTTGTGTGATTAACAGCCCCAGGATCTACACTTACACCACCGCTATCTGCTGTATTTGCACCGTAAGTTGTGCATCTATTTAAAGCGTTTGGCTGTATAAACCCTCCGCCGTGCAATACTAAGGAAACATCCACTGTAGCTGACAGTGTTTCGCACTGACATCTAGCAGATAACCTTGAACCGGCAGGGACAGATATGGGGACATACACAGTATGCGCAATTTGAGCATTAGCGTGGTGTCCAAAATGCAAATTAGATATCAATACTTCCTCAGTAGCGGCCCCTATGCCGATATCAATCAAAAAATCATCGCCACTGACTGATACTGTAGGATTATTTATGTTTACAGTTATCCCATGAGCATGAAAGGCCGTAGACGCAATAAGTTCTGTATAAGAGCCTTTTGTATTTGCAGACCCGGCAGCAGTAATTACGGTTCCGCCGGTAATCGTAGTATTTGCTCCGGCGTTCTCAAACCTCTGCCCGTCTACCTGTGGCCAATCACCCATTAACTAAATCCTCCGTAACAATTATGGGATAGTTATTCTCCATCACAAACGTAATATTTTATTCGGGCCATTGTCCCAGGTCACGCTTATATCTTCCCCGTTCGCAACGACTGGCAACCCCACGGCTGCGTCAAGTATTGCAATCAATGGGGAAGTGGAATCACTCTTGCCAACATCCGCAAACAAAATTAAATAATCTATATTAGTTCCAACCGGTATATTATGAAATACTATATCTTCGGCATCACATACCCCACCATCAACAGGATCTATAAGTTCTAAGGCTGGCGCAGATTGTCTATTTTTAAGACCTCCATTGCCAATCCTGGCATTTACGGGTATATCAGATAGCATACTGTCTGTCGCTGTTGAAGGCCTATACACCAATGCGTCAATAAACATAGCCCTGATAGTTGATCCTCCCTGTGATCTCCATGCAATGCGCCCCTGCGCAAATAGATTCCAGGCGGATTTGTATCGCGAATTAGCCATCGTTCTCTGTAACCTCCAGGCCAATCAATTTACCGGTTTTATCTCTTACGATTTTATTTAATGTCTTTTTTGGTTTAGCCTTCAACGGAGAGATAACCTGAGCTGTATCCAATTTATGATTGACATCCACGAGCTTTATTTCGAGCGCAGCCAGTTGGTCAATGACAATCGTGGCTTTCGTTTTAGCTTCCTTTGTTTTGGCTTCCAACGATATCAGTTTATCTATAACTGTATCCGTGGATTTATCATCAATATGGTCTGCCAAACTCCGCTCTATGTTCGTCAGACCGCTCATTATATCCTGCAATGATTGCTCTAATCTGGCAGATGATTGTTTATTGAGATCATTTACTACTGGATTAGAATCACCTTGTTTCAGGTCGGTTATGTTTGGATTGATATAATTATCACCACCATCCCGTGGATTTAGATTTTCAAGCTCTCTAACTTCATTTGGGGATAACCATGTATTTTGTATAGCTGATGAATAGGCAGCATATCTACTCTGAGTATCACCCCGTAAGAGTCCGTCTATTTTAAACTCAGCAAAGTATATTTGTTTATCTTCATCCGTCAGGAGATGCTTATTAATAGATCTCTCAATAAGCGTAACCCAGGGGCGTATAGTATGGATAACATACGAGAGCATAAATTGTTCAGCACTCGCAAATGTTGACGCTTTATCTGGATGTCCTATCAGTATAGTGGGAACACGAAAGATCCTGGCAATTTCCTGTACCTGGAACGCCCGGCTTTCGAGAAATTGAGAATCTTCATTTGTAAAACCTATAGCCTTCCAGGTCAACCCCCCTTCAAGAACCGCCACTTTGTGGGCATTCTTAACCCCGGAGTGGGCTGATTGCCAACTTTCTTTGAGCCTCTTAGCAGCGTCTTCCTTGAGAAATCCAGGTACCTCAAGAACACCTCCGGGCCTGGCATCGTTTGAAAACAACCTCGCCCCGTATGCCTCCTCCGCGCACGCCAGCCCTATGGCTTCCCTGGCAATTGATATAGGCGATAATCCTAATATGCCGTCAGTAGATAATCCCCTCACATGCCATATCTCATCCTGTGTAAATTGCTCTTGTTTACCGTTGTTTGTACTGTACCTGTATATTAATTTATTAGATTCCCGGAGAACCTCCATATTAGCCGGATTCAACGGTGTGAGGCCAACAACTCTACCAGCCCCATTAATCTCTTTAAAAGAATAATGATTGCCGCGCAGGCATATATGGGCCACAACAGATCCCCAGTAATCGTAAGATGTCATGGTATCATTCGGCGAATCGTGCAGGAGATTAAAAAGATAATGCGCGCGCGCGACTGTTTTACCTCGATCAAGCCTTTGATATACCATTAATGGTAACGAGGCGATAGTCTCAGATAATACCCTAATACAGGCAAATACAGCCGTTACAGCAAGCGCGCGTTCTGGGGATACGTAAACCCCTGTAGCTGTGATACCTCCAAGGTTTAAGTCGCGCCATGCTGATTCGTTATTATAGGTTGGAGCAGCACGGGCACTGATCTTATCCTTAATATAATCCGATACCCTGACAAGTACGCCCATATCACCTCACGACAATAAAAAAGACCGCACAAGACGAAAGTCTCATGCGGCCCAATTGTTCTGATACCGTATTTATATTTTATGTACTACTATCTAATATATTTAATGTCCACGTTCCTGGTTTTATAGTCTCTGTTTTTTTGACATAAACTATAATACCATTTTCAAATTTCAGTTCAACGCTACCATAAAATTTATGATATGTCAAGTTCTTTATAAAATCAACTATAGAAACACCCTTACTCCCATTAAATGATTCCACAATGTTGCCTCGTGTATATCACATTAACTGCCATATTTCCGCACTCCAGGGCCCGCCTCTCCCTGGAGTGCGGCGTCATTGTGTTAAATTTATTGTCAGTAGTAAATCCTATTGACATCATATATTCCGTCATCCTGTCAATGCCCGGACCGGGTATATTATATTCTATCAAAATTGAGTCTAATCTAGTATCCCGCAATGTAGTTTTAAATGATGCCAGTACATCTAGCTCTGTGCCATCAACGTCTATTTTTATGTGATATTTTTTATTGCCTAATACCAACATCGCAATTAATGTGTCCCCTGTAATTACCGCCATAGGCGCGGCAATCAAAACACTGTTTTTTTCCTGCGGCCATGTGTCCCCTACAACCATATCCGGACTGTACATCATTATAGCGTTGCCCGCATCCATACCTATCAGTATGTTGTAACATGTAATGTGAGTATAATTATTGAGAGCTATATTTTCTTTAAGTCTACGGTAATTAATCTCAACAGGTTCAACCGCGCATATCTCAATACCGGCATGCCTACTCGCGCAATACAAACTATATATGCCAATGTTAGCCCCTATGTCGATAAATACATCTGTGTCCGCGAATGAATCTACCCATGAGATGGTCTCAGGTTCTTTGGTATACCGTGTCTGATAGCGTGATTGTTCAATAGGAGTCTCCATTATTAGTTTGAAATCACTCATAATATCATCCTGTCTATTGATGGCATATGCCTAAGCCGGATATACGATGAGCCGCGCACATGAGCGATAGCGTAGGTTAAAGCCTTAAACACATCCGATGTAGTCTCCGGTGTAAATACTGTAAGGTTAGGCATGTCCTTCAAAAGGTTTAACTCCCCCCTGCACTCGTGAGATACCCCTATTGCAGGAGGCAGCACGCCACCTAGTGAGGATACATAGATTATCTTTTTCCCCTCTGTACAATTATTGTATATTTGCTCATTGGCACGACGAGTCATAAACGCAGCGAAACTGTGACATATTGGCAATTTGCCTAAGAGCGCGAGTCCTCCGGATGTTGAGACCATGTCCTGTTCGGATATACCACACTCAATATATCTATCAGGGTAACTGTTTTTTAACTCAGCAAGCCCGCACTCTACAGCTAAGTCAGCACTCAATGCCACCAGTTTATGCTCGCTCCCAAAGAGTTCATAAAGTATAGCGCTGTACGCGGCAGCTAATGTCCTGAACTCCTGAATGAGCGGATCAGGGCCAGCATAAGGCCGCTCAAACATTTTTATATCACAAGGTATCTGTGCTTTCAGACTCACCAATTCAACCAAATAGTCATTATCCGATATCGGCCCACCATGATACTGTTTGCCTAATATACCCTTCGTAGTAATACATATGATAACCGTAGGTCCGTGATAATATTGGGGCCAATATCTCTCCAATATATTCGTATTATTACCATCCTTAATTATAATAGCCCGCCAACCAAACGCCTCGAACTGTTTACCTAATTCTTCAGGAGTATATCTTGTTGGAGAGCTGGAAGACCAGCCGTTATAATCCACAATTGCCGTTATCTGAGTGAGATCATCCGCAGCTATGTTCCGTATGGCTTCCCAGTTTTGACCCTCTTCCATTTCACCATCACCGAGCAATACATATATCCTCCCATTTTTGTTATCAATCTTATTTGCTATAGCCATTCCGCGAGCCTTAGATAAACCCATCCCAAGTGACCCAGTATTGGTAAACAGTTGCGGGGTTATATTAATTTCCGGATGTCCAGGGATACCACAACCGAGACGAAAAGAGTGTATACAGTCAAACGGCATTACCCCCATTGCCGTTAATATAGCGTATTGCATGGCGACATCATGGCCTTTGGAGGAAAAGAAGATGTCGCCATCCTTAATTACCGTCGTATATAACAATGCCATTATATCAGCACTTGACATTGATGTCCCTAAATGTCCCGATCCAGCACGCTTAATCATGTACAGTGTATTGATCTTTGCCATATACGCCAATTGTACCGGATCTGTTGCGTACTTGGAGATTATACTATATGGAATATAATATAAGTTCATCTTAGACTTACCTTCGGTAAGTGGGCCTTGCCTTCATGGACAAGTATTTCAGCAAGCAACCAATCTTCTTCCGTGTGTATGTCGAATCCATCATATGCATTCAGTATATAGGGCAATATGCATCGACCTGATTGAGTCCCATATCTTTTCAATATTTTAGTCCTGAATATTTCCATGCCTCCTGTCTGTATATAATATTGATGTGGTATCTGTTGTGTTGGCATGTTGTGATAATCATCCCCGTAATTATGAAAAGCTGGTATTATAGTTTTACTACCAAGCCGCCACATTTTATAAGGATGTTCTGAGCACAATCTTATACTGCGAATGCTATGCACTTTGTCATCACGGGCCAGCAACGTCATTGCCTTATGGATATGACCAATGCCTATAAATGGATTTGTCGGTCTCAGAATTACAACAATATCAGGTTTTATGGTTATACTTTTTAAGACATGCTCAACCCAGACTTGCGTTTTTATATCCCCTTGTGATATCTCCGATGGTCGCAGTATACCTTTTGCGCCGTATTTCTCAGCTATAGAAAGATAGTCGGAACTATCAGAACTCACAAAAACATCATCAAAGAAACCACGGTCTAAAGCGGCTGATATTGCATATGCCATTAACGGATGTCCATTTAATAATTTTACATTTTTATCAGGTAGCCTTTTACTCCCGCTCCGCGCCGGGATCAGAACTATCTTAACTTTATGATCGACTTTTGTAACAGGATCTACCATGCCGTGTATCCTCCGTCAATCAATATCTGTTGTCCCGTCATCTCCGGGCACTCTATTACATACCGCAGCGTAGCCTTGAGAGACTGGTTGCTTACGCACCTACCGATCGGTACATTTCTCAGAAACTTTAATTTAAACTCTTCTGGCAGCCCTATGTCAACAGGGCCAAATGATATCGTTACGGCTCTGATATTATACCGTCCATACTGGGTACATATTGATCTCGATAACTGGATCAGACCACACTTAGATACATTATATCCGATGGCCTTATCAAACCCTTCCCTATAGTTTCGCCAGTCGGCCCCTATGTTACCCATGATTGAGCCTATATTAACAATCAGACCTCCACCACTCTCTATCATTCCTGGTATAACTGCATAACACATATTGATAGCGCCTTTCAAGTTGACATCTATCACATCATCATATCGCCAAAATTTACCACCGCCATTACTTGGCTTAGGGTCTATGGCAGCATTATTGACTAGGATGTCTACCTTATCAATATCAATTATTTTGTTGATTGATTCTATATTCGATACATCCGTATCGGGTAGATCAACCCCCTGTACATCTATATCCATCTCTTGCATTATGTCCCGCCATACAGAACCAAGGTTGCCACTTATACCAGTTATCAATGCATACATATTACTCCTTCTGATAAACATATATATGAGAATTTAACACTAAAATATTTTCGCATAGTTCTCTTACACACCCATCGCCGCCTACTCGCGATGTAATTATTTTTGCTATGCATTTTACCTCCGGGACTGCATCTGCCGGACAACACGGGACTCCAACTGCTTTCATGCATTCAAGATCGTTGATATCATTCCCCATATATGCCGTCTCTTTCAGCAAAATACCTAGTTTAGATATATACTGGTGCAGATTCTTATACTTATTATCCGATCCTGTAATACATGATATACCAAGTTTAGCGCATCGTTTATCCGCTATCCCGTCCGGCTCCTGTGTTATAATAAGTATATGTATCCCTGATGCCTTCAATTTTTCAAGCCCGATGCCGTCTCCTCTATGGCATCTCGCGGACTCACCACATGCAGAGATATAAACTTTATTGTCCGTAAAGACTCCGTCAAAATCAAATACAGCGAGCTTAATCAATATCCCCCTCATTTATAGGTGATGCGGTTGATAACTCATTAATGGCAATCCTGCCTACTACATCATCATATCTATACGCAGCTAACCCTCCCGATGGTATTTTCAATACTATATCTTTATACTGTATTATCTCTCCTGGTAGTATCCGCCTTGTGGGATATATACCCTTGCGCATCTTACTGATAGGCGCATATTCGCTTTCAGTAATCGTCTTGTCCTGTCTGGTCATGGCCGACCTCAATTTTTTCAGATTAGAAACCAGGTTCTCCAGAAGGTGCGGTTCGCATGACATTGCATGGTCTGTACCTCTCATGCTGCGGTCAAGCGTAAAATGTTTTTCAATGATCCGCGCCCCCATTGTATATGCAGCCTCAGACATACACAGGCCATTGTAATGGTCAGAATACCCTACAATAATATCAGGATATCTTTGCATCAACATCTGGATCTGCAGCAGCGCTACTTCTTCCGCCTTATTGGGATAGGATGCCACGCAATGGAGCAAAGCAAACTCACAACAGGCCCCACTTAACAACGCATAAACTCTATCAATATCCTCCCACGTACTGCCTCCCGTAGATACAATAATAGGCCGGTTTAATTGTGCTATGTACCGGATTAAATCAAGATCGGTTATTGACCCTGATGAAATTTTATAGGCAGGTACACCAACCTTAACCAAGAGTTCCGCGGACGGTATATCAAACGGTGTTGCAAATAATGTTATCCCTGTTTCAGCCGCGTATCCGGCTAATTCCCGTATCTGATCATAATTAAATTCCAACTTAATCCTATGCTCATAGTATGTTTTACCGTGGGAATTATAATGCTCATAGGGTTGATTCAATAGTGACTTAGTATACAATGTTGAATTGTCCCGTTTTTGTAGCTTGACCGCATCAGCCCCCGCCAGGTGGGCTTTCCTGATGAGGTCTTTGCATGCTTCTATGTCCCCGCCGTGGTTGTGACCTATCTCCGCGATAACATAACAATTCTCACTGTCTGCGATACGTCTGCCCGCTATTGTGATCTGTTTCGTCATAGCACCAGTATCCCCCTTCCATCGTAAGGACTGCTATTATCTTTTTTAACAACGGCGCGGGATATAGCCATTACCAACGCCGTTACACCGTCGATGCGTTCAACACTTTTTGATTTATCCAATTTCATATTACCTGCCGGATCTTGTTTTATAACAACATTCCCGAGCATCCACCGCAAAACCGGATTATTATTATGTGCAAGTTCTTTATTGAGAATCAGTTTTTCAGTTTCCTTTACCGCAGGGCTCATACTTGCATAGCCTTGCCCAAAGTCAATCAGGTGTCTCTCGTATTCTGTGCCATCTCTGGTATATCCCATATTGTCCAGATCTTGTATAATCTTTGTTGACCCCCAACGGTCGAAGCATATTTCCTTTAAATCGTACTTATCTGCATCCTCGTTAATCTGTCTCAATATATATCCATAGTCAATTATATTGCCAGGAGTCGCATTGATGTAACCTTCATTTACCCACACATCATATGGAACACGATCACGTCTTACCCTTACGTGGATGTTGTCGGCTGGTATCCAGAACCTACATAATATTTTATATTTATCATCTTCGTCTTTAGGTGGGAAGACCAGCACAAACGCCGTCAGATCATGGGTTGATGAGAGATCCAAACCGGCATAACAAACCTTTGATGTCAACTCCTCTGCATCAAATGACCAATTACAGGCATCCCATTGATCATTGGATATCCATTTCGTAATTGATTCAGTCCAAGTATTAAGATGCAGCCGCCGAAACGAATTAAGCTGTGCCGGTATTTCTTTGGCTTTCGTTGCTTTGTCTCTGAGGTCATCTATCTTTACGCTGATACCTAAATTAGGATTCGCTTTGGTCCATACCTCCTCGTCCTCCCAGTTATCCTCTTTATCCAGTGCGTATATAATCCCAAAATGGGAGTCATCCTTAATATGCCCGGATAAAACTTTCTCTGTATACTCGTGCTGTTCCCAACAAATAGTATGTCTATCATAACCAGCCGTAGTGATTACGAATATCAGAGGCTGTCTTCTTGACGCTGTCGCCGTTACCAACACATCAAAGAGATCTCTGTCCGGCCATGCGTGTAACTCATCCAGTATAGCGCCATGCACGTTTAACCCGTCTTGTTTTGTAGAGTCAGATCCGAGCGGCTCAAATTTCGAGCCTGTGGCTTCGATCGATAAATTATTTTTAAAGACGCTGATGTGGCGCTTGAGGTCGCTAGACCCTTTTACCATGCGAGTAGCCTCGCCGTGACTTATCCTCGCCTGATCATATTTGGTTGCCGCTGTGTATACATGCGCCCCAGCCTCATTGTCAGCAAAAAAAAGATACAAGCCAATGGCAGCAGCTACCGTAGTTTTCCCATTTTTCCTGGCAACCTCAAGATAAGATGTTCTAAAGCGCCTGAGCCCATCTCTTTTTTTCCACCCGAACAACATCGCTATAATAAAAGCCTGCCACGGCTCAGGATAAAAAGGCTTGCCAGCCCACTCCCCTATAGTATGCTTAAGGTGCGGTAGAAATTCCAGAATGCGATTTACTGCAGACTCATCAAAATGTAAGCCCGACTGCCTGGCATTTTTAAGATCATTAATATGCCGTTCACAAGCCTGTTTTACATATAGAGGCGCTGCAATTTTATTATCCAGGACATCTGCAATGTATTTTTTATAATGTATTGCGCTACCTTTATATAAGATTTTATGGAATGGTTAAATAATACATAACCGGTTCATAGGTGTCAAGCCGAAATTTTTATTTCGCTAGTAAGAATTTTTCAAGCGGGTCTTCTTCTTTTCTTTTATCTTTTACGCTAATCCTGCAGCGCTGCACTGGCGACAACCCTAATTCCTGCGCGCATTTTATTAGCTGAGTTTTAGCCTGCATATTAATTTTATACCAGGGGTTTATCGTAGGCACGCCGCCCTGGCCTGCTATAACAAGCCCGCTTATTTTTATCTCGTCTGATGTCTTGACCCAGATTGAAAAATTATCACAGTACGCAGCGATGACTGCCAGATCCAGTTCTGAAATCATCTTAATATCATATAGTAATTTAGTGATTCGATCCCATTCATTTTTTGTTACAGGATCATCTGAGAACTGTGGCGGGCACGGCGGGACTGTTACGGCCGGTTCGGGTTGGTCTGTAGGGATAGGCCTTTTGCCGGGATTCCCCTGGAGCAGCTTGATCGCATTCGGTTTCGGTTTTCTACCTCTCATCACATACCCAGTTCGATCCAATTTTGCGAACAAAAAAAGTGATC
>ERZ1292623.1052-Hain-H51-01um-R1-1052-length-27496-cov-6_pt1 | contig 27496 bp, 25 predicted proteins | sample MGYA00564398_ERZ1292623 | MGnify/ENA primary metagenome ERZ1292623 (study PRJEB36523, sample SAMEA6512633) | groundwater metagenome | collected 2019-01-07 | study: AquaDiva: Metagenomics assemblies of 32 groundwater samples | reverse complement strand
TATCAACAACCATTTGTGATTGATATTCTACTTTTACCTCTTTCATCATTTTGGCAAATATTCTCTCTGGTTCCGTCATTTTACCCGCCATTTTCTTCGCCATTTTGTCAAGCCTCTTCTTCTTTTTCAAACTTGCCGCTGCTGGATTTGCATTCATCTTTGCTCTTGCAATTGCTTTCTTAAGAAGTTTGCGATATGTGTTTCTTTTTGCCATCTCTAATAAATATTTAATAAAAAGGCTTTTATTTATCGAAAACACCGTTTTTTGCAAAAAAAATGAATATATAGAAGAAAGAAAAACACTTTTCAATCTGTCAAAAAATGGAAAACATCTGGAATGATTTTGATGATAATTCAAAAACAACAATTAAAGATTTGGTTAAAAACAATCAAAAGCTTAATCACCTAATCACAAAATTACAGAAAGCCAAAAATACCATTGATGGTAAATCGCAATTAATCACAGCATTAAAACAGCAAATTAAGAAATAATGGCGACCAATCAAGATAATATTATTCTTCAACAACTCCAGAAAATGGAGGGGAAAATAGATGACTTAGCAAAAGAGCTTCATAATACAAATCTTGAAATGACAAGAATTGCTGGAATGAAACATGCTCTCCAAGACCTTAAGACTTGGAAAGAAAATATCGAAAGCGTAGTTAATTCAGAAGACCTAAGAGATATGAAAAAAGCTCTTCAAGAAATTAAGGTTGCTTCTGAAGATATGGACAAGGTGGAGGAGGAAATAAAAAAACTCAAGGAAGACAAAGAAAAAGATAGAGAAGAAATAAACAATCTTAAAACATTCAAGGCAAAAACAAAAACAATTATTGCTATAATGGTTGGGATATTTACTACTGCTCTAACGGTTCTTGGATGGTTCCTTTCTTAGAGGCTTGTTTGGCCATATTATCCACTATCTGAATAAACTTGGTTGTATTTCTTCTTACGTGAAAAAATTTCACATTGTATTTTTCAACAAGTTCAATCATTCTTTCCCACTCGTCTCTATTTTCTACTGGCTTACGCTTATTGTTTAGCCAACCATTTTCTCTCCACTTAATATACCACTTGTCTTTCAGACAATTTATAACATAAGCGCTATCTGAATACAAAATTATTTCAGGACTTCCATCAACCAATTTTAGTGCTTCATAAACTGCTCTTATTTCCATTTCCTGGTTTGTAGTTCCAATTTTTTGACCACAACCTTTCTTGGCAATATGCATATCTTTACCTGGTATTTGTTCTAAAATTATAAACGCCCAACCACCAGTGCCCTCTGCGACACCGTTGTCTCTAAAATTTTCTTTGCAAGCTCCGTCAGTATAAATTATCATTCTTCTATTATTTTTATATCAAGCTTCCATTCTTTTTTGCTTCTTTGAGCCCACACTTCAAAACAAGATTCAACATACATCGTTGCCTCTTCTTGAGTTATCTCATTAACTTTTGCAAGGTGCGCAATTGCCTTATCTTGCTTTCCTTTAATTCCAGCAAGACCAATGTGCTTTACTTCATGACAATCTGGACAAAGTGCAATGAGTCCTTTTAAAGTTTGAGTACACTCTCCATCATCATATTCCCAAATCTCATGACACTCTACTGGGTGATTCGGCCCTTTTCCTCTGCAAATTTCACATTTATATCCTGCAGCTTTATAGCATGTTTTTCTTAGCACATCCCACCTTTCTTGAGAAACATTACTTCTTACATTACTATACCACGCAGAACTTGGAACTAATTCAATTGTTAATTTCATTTTCTATCAACTCTTAAAATTCTGGTTCCTCTTTTGAAGTTTATATATCCGTGCTCATTTTTTACAAATTCAGCTACATAAATTCCATTATTTTCAAGGATTGGCAGCAAGTCCTGAACCGTAGGTTCAAACGCTCTAAGAGTTGTAAAACTGATTCCATCACCAACCCTCATTGTCAAATATTCTTTACCAGTTTTTCCTTGAACTAAACTGAATTTCTCAACAACAAAAATATAATAATCATTATCATCAAAGTTTATGATTGTTTCTACTGGCTTATCTCTCTTAGCTCTATTATTTACATCAGCTTTTATGTCAAGGATGTATTTAATTTTCTCAAGGTCAAAGTTACAAACTTCAATAAACTCAAACCTCTTTGTGCCTTCAGAGGTTGCAGGATACTTTGTCATATCTTTTTTTACAGGAATATCAAATGCAGAATCATTCATATCAAATAATACTCCTTGATTTGCCACTTCTTTTTTCTTTTTCTTTTGTTTCAAAGCAAGCAATTGCTCTCTTGATTCGCACCAATCATCAAATACACCTGCCTTAAGACATGCTGTAAAAGCTGATTTATTAAATTTACTAAATGGCAATCTCATAAAAGTGCTCATGTTTACAGTTGCAAGAGTTTTTTTAGCCTCACCATTATTAACTGGAATTTTTGAAACAAGTTCCATCATTTCATCATACGCTATCGGGCCAAGGCCATTAATTCCAGAAAATCCCATAGATATTTCTTGCTCGCCAGTCATTGTCCAAAACCACCCAGATTTTCTTGATGGTCTTTTTATCAATATACCTTTAGACATTGCAGAAGCAATTGCAGAAGCTATCCATTGTTGTTGCTTTTCTTTGGTTCCAGACTTTGGGTGATTCAATAATGCTGTATAAAATTCGGTTGGATAGTAATGTTTCAAATACAGAGTCTGCATTGCAAGATATGAATATGAAAGTGAATGGCTTTTATTGAATGAATATCCCAAATATTGAATTACCCAAACCTTAATTTTATCAACCTCAGACTTATCATATCCTTGTGCGGCAGCTCCATCCAAAAACATATTCCAATATTGCTGAAAACCTTTCCAGTCTTTATTGTTTTGCTCTTCTTCAGTAAGTTTTTCTCCAGACGAATTTCTACCTATAATCTTACTGGCTTTATCCATGTATCTTCTAAGATTATCCCCTTTCCCAAGACCCATGCCCCCGATTTTATCAGCAATAAACATAAGTTGTTCCTGAAATACAAGAACTCCATTTGTTTCTTTCAAAATAGGCTCAAGAGCTGGGTGGACTAAATTTATTTTTTCGGGATTAAATTTGTTATTAATAAACTCCTCATGCGCCTTGATTCCCATTGGCCCTGGTCTATAAAGGGCGTTTGCGGCAACAAGCTCTTCAAACGCCTCTACCTGCATTCCTCGAATGAGATTATTCATTCCATGGCTTTCAAATTGAAATATTCCATGGTTCAATCCGAGTCTAAGTTCAATGAAAAGATTTTTATCTTCAATATCAACAAAGTCAACTTTGTCTGTAATATCAATTCCTTTATGTTTTTTTACAAGTTCAATTGTTTCTTTAATTACATTTAAAGTTTCAAGCTTAAGTCTATCAAGTTTTAAAATACCTAAGGCAGAAAGGTCTTTTCCAGATTTATCTGCTTCTTGAAATGCTGTAACAATACTTCCATTAGATGCAATTATATTGGTAGGAACATAATTCCAAGATTCTGTTGGAGTAATTACTATTCCAGCCGCATGTTGCCCAATTCCCCTTATATTTCCCTGAAGCTTTAAAGCCACATCAATAATCTCTCTGTTTTTTGGGTCACGAATCCATGCCCTAACTCTTGGCGAACACTCAGGCTTATCTGGCCATGTTTCAAGCCAATGCCTTAAAGTCTCATTGTATTTAAGAAAATCTGGCATTTCCTCTGTCACAGCAAATACATCAGAACCAAAACCAGTTGCATCAGTTCCTCTATAAGCCCTTACAACATCTTTTATTGTATTTTTCTCTGAAAATGTTCCGAATGTTCCAACAGAAACTACACGCTCTTTCCCATATTTATCAATCAAGAATTGATTCGTGATTTCATCTGTTCCAGTCATGAAATCAATATCAATATCTGGCGGACTGTTTCTCTCTGGATTTAAGAATCGCTCAAAATAAAGATTAAATCTTATTGGGTCAATCTTTGTAATATCAAGACACCAAGATAACAAACTTCCTGCAGCACTTCCTCTGGCAGGCCCAATGTCATAACCTTGTTTTCTATAAAAATTAATTATCTCCCAATTCACAAGAAAATAATCAAGCATCTTTTTAGATTCAATTACACTAAGCTCATAATTAAGCCTATCAACATACTCTTTAATTTTTTCTTCAGTAATTTTTACAACTCCATTTTCTTTATACTTAGCTATTTTCTGTTTAAGTTTAGCAAAAGCAAGTTTTACAATGATTTCTTCTGACTTATTTGTTTTGAAATAATTTATAACTTCCTCTGTCGGTTCATACCTTGGATATTTTTCAATTCCAGTCTCAAATTTAAAATCACATTTTTCTGCAATTTTAAATGTGTTTTTTAAACAGAGTTCAATAAAATTATCTGGGTATTTAAAGTCATACTTAACATTCATGGCCTTAAAATCATCACTATTAAAATACCATAACTCTCTATTTTCTTTTAATGAACAATAAGCAAGTGGGCGGTGTTGCTTGATAGAGGTCACTACATCTTGCAGGATTGAATCTTCTTTTTTTGGATAATAGGCATCATTACTTAAAACTGGTGTAATGTTATATTTCCTCATCATTTTTAATAGGAAATTATTATACTGCTTCTGTCTTGTAAATTTGTTAAACTGTAATTCAATAATTAAATCATCCATAAATTCTGTTCGAAGCATGTTGACATAATTTTCAGCATCAATTTCTTTTCCTTTAAGAACCATTCCAGCAAGTTTGCTATCAAGCCCAGAAGTAGAAATAATAAGCCCTTGTTTGTATTTTAATAACCACTGAGTGGTAATCCTGCCTTCTTTAAAATATCCTTCTGTATTTGCCAAATACAGCAAATGATTTAGATTGCTATATCCTTGTTTGTCTTTAACGAAAATCTTTATCTTAAAATTATCCCCTTCAAGATTTCTATCCTCAAATTTTCCAATATTATCATTTAACAAAATTTCTATTCCAAAAATTGGCTTAATTCCTTTAGAGCTACATTTTTGAAAAAATTCAAATGTTCCAGATAATGTTGAATTATCGGTAATGGCCATTGCTGTATGGCCAAGTGACTGAGCTATTTTTATATATTCATCTACTGAACCAGCGCCATCAAGAATTGAATGGAAGGTGTGAATTCCAAGTGGAACCAGTGGAATTGAATTTATGACTTCAACTTTATTATTGACAACTTTATTTTCTGCAAACTCAACAAGCGATTCTATACTAACTTCTTCTTCATTTTCTTTAAAACCAAGAATACCAATTTCCTGAAGTTTAAAAAAACATTTTGCTAAAGCTGAAACGTCTGCGAGAGCATCATGAGCATCTTCAAAATTGGTTCCGAATAATTTTTCATGAAGTTCCGTCATTGACGGATATTTAAAACCACCTCTTTTTGTATTTGGAATTGCTACAAACTCTGTTGTTTGTATCATCGTATCAATATGTTTGATGTCTGGGATATAATTATGCATCCCTTCTCTTAATAATTCACATCCTACGACATTTTCATCAAAAGTGATGTTATGTGCAATTAGATATTTACTATTTTTTACGGCTTCTCCAAATTTTTCAAGCGCCATTCTCAAAGGAACACCTTGCTCCTTTGCTTTTTCATTTGTAATCCTGTGGATGGCTATTGCATCATCTGGGATTACAAATCCTTGCGGTTTTATGATAAAATTTTGTGAATCAATTTCAACTCCATTCCTGTCAAAAGTTTTCCAGGCTATTTGGACCATTCTTGGCCAATTATTGAAGTCGTTTACAGGCGCACTAAAGCTCTTTGCTTTGCCCGTGGTTTCGGTGTCAAATACTATATACATATGTCTCTCCAGTTATTTGTCTCTGTTCGGAAGATGGATGCTCCCCTTAAATTGTTTGTGTCAGTTGTTTGTATATGATAGGGAGATGACAGCTCCGCTTATTTGTTTCCAATTTTTAGGATATTGGATTCCTTAATATCAGCAAAAGTATGTAAAAATATAAACCAATCCAAAAAATTTTTCAATCTTCTGAATAATCACTTTCATAATCCTGCTTGGTCATCTGAATTTTTTTCTTTATAGCCGCAAGTATACGCTCTATTTCCCTGCAGCTTCTTCTGGCATCTTTTCCAGCAGACTTTACCTTATTGGGTCCAAGAAACTTCTTTATTCTTTTATCAAACTCCTCAAGTTCATTAAGAATTGCTAAAACTTCTTGTTTTATTTCATAACGGTCATTAATATTCCAAGCTTTATAATAATCAATATCAATCATGTCAAGATTTTTTTCTGTTTTTCAAAAACTTCTCAATATCATCCATAAGTTGTGCGTTATCTTTTCCAAGTTGTTCCGAACCATCTATTAGTGGATTGTTTTTTGAAATTTTGAACTCTTCTTGAATCACTTGCTTACTTGAGCCTCTGTTGGTCATTCCTTTATTAATGCTATCAATCAACTTTTGCGATTCAGCCTTCATTGAATTACTTCTCTTAATCAAAGCGTTATCTTCGACTTTTGGCTTGTTTTTATTTTCTTCAAAACCAAGAAGCTCATTAAGAAGCGAGTCTACATAAACATCAGATACTTTTTGTGCCTTTCTAAACTTAGATTCTGCAATAGGAGCAGTCTCTTCAGCTCCTGGTGCGGCTTCTGGCCCACCAGCTTCTGGACCTCCTTCGGGACCGCCTTCAGGACCGCCAATTGGCAATTCTTCAGCTGCTCCCATACCAAAACCACCACCGAGACCTCCGCCTCCGCCTCCACCTGCTTCAGCTCCTGGCTCTTCACCACCGCCTCCACCAGCTTGCTGTTGAGCCAACATCATTTCTTCTGCGCCCTCAATTTCAAATCTATCATCAAGGTCTTTAAATAAACCAATTTTCTTATACATCTCAACAGCGCTATCAATCTCAGCAAATATCTTTTTCTCAACTTTTTTCTGTTTAAGAATAAGTTTAATTTCGCTCTTAGAAAATCCAAGAATATTTTCCATGGCCCATACATAGGATACGGGTGAAGTAGCTTCGGCAGAAAACATTTCTTTGAACACTTCAAGTCTTGCTTTCATTGTCTCCAATTTAAGCAATTCCTGCTGTGTTGATGGGTTATTTAAAGTAAGTGTAAAATTATCTATATCATCCTTAAATCCATTGAAATAAAGATGAATATTCGCAACTCTTTTAAGTTCTGCAAGAATTGCTTGCTGAATTGTATTAATTGTTCTGGCAAATCTAAGGTCTTGCTGAGAAAGTGTACTTCCACCAGGAAGAGACTCACCGTAATTCAAATAATTTTTTGGGACCTGAAGAGAAGCAAAAAGTTTGTTTTGCAAATATTCAATATCCTGAATATCTCCAAGATTTGATGCGCCTGGTAATGTTTCGATTCTTGAAGACCTTTCAGCTCTCATTGGAATGAAATAATCCTCAGTTACATTCATTGGATTATACTTGTAATTGAAGTTGCCAGTTCTCTGGTCAACAATCGGCTGTTTCTTCAGTTGAATCTGAAATTGTTGAATAAATTGTGCAACGTCCGCATGTTCAAGGTTACCAACATCAATATAAAATACCCTTCTTTCAGGGGCTCTTGTTATACGATATACAAGCATTGAATCTTCGGCAAGCTGGAGCTGTTTCCAAAGCTTTCTCGCTGGGTCAAGAATCGAACGTCCGTAAGGTAATTTTCTCGTATCCTCAAGAAGCCTAAAATGGGCAACTTGCCAATCTTCGAAATAATCTCCCGTTGTTTCCCATCTAAATCTTACTGCATCTGTTCTTCCTTCATACCCTTCTTCCCTGTGAATTTCTTCTGCAGGCAAAGTCATGACATCATAAATCCCCTCATTTTTATCAATATGAAGATGTAAGAAAAAATCACCATACTTAAGAAGGTCTCGAATCCACAGTTTAAGTGCAAAATCAATATCAAGTCTATTATAAAACAGGTCCTCAAGAACAGTTTTTACTCTTGAGTTTTCAGAAAATATATCTAAAATTTTTCCTCGCTCGCCCCTTGTAATACATTCATCTCTGATAATATTAAGAGCTGCAGCAATTTCTGGAGACATATCCATTGCCCTGAAATCCTGATAAGCATTTACTCTGTCAGTATCATAATAGATTGTTCTCGTATAAAGGTCATGTGCAATTTTGTTTACTTGCCAATCCAAAAATTGTTGTTGGACATGCTCTATATTATCACCTGTTCTTTGACGAATTCCAGGTCCAATATTCTGAATAACACCAGGATTTTCCACTTTTGGGGTCCTGCGCTTATTTTTGTTGATGGCGTTGTTAACGCCACTGAATACACTTAGATTATTTTTGTCTTCCTCTGCCATTTATACGCATTTTTAAAAATATATGTATTTGACTATCTAAAATAAATAGTTATCCTAAAAGCCAACTTATGTCGTCTGGATTATCTCCATTGATGTTAATATTATTGGTTCCATTGAAGATGTAAAGACTTGCTCCACCCTTCGGTATTTCTGTCTTTTTATTTGGGTCACTATTCGGAATTCTTCCAACTGATGGATTAGCGTTAAGCATCATAGCCTGAAGCATGCTTTTGTACATTTCAGTGCTGGCAGTGACATTTTCAAACTCTGTATCCCTGATGTATAAAGCAAGGCCAAGGGCAATGATAAGGTCATCATTAAATCCTGGCTCATGTTCTGGCTTGTCTCCATTCATGACGAACGTCTGAAACTCAGCCATCAACCTCTTTGAATACAAAATAAGAGAACCTTCACGCATGTGCTCGATAATTGCCTTAACCAACAACACTCTATTTTTTCTCGATGTTTGAAATCCTGGAATCTCAGTTCCCTCATTAACCTTATACTTGTAGTGTCTAACGTGAATATCTTTTATATTTTTAGAAAAATATAGTCGATTTCTTGGATACTTAAATTTATCTCTGATGTCAAAACATACTCCAAGACCAAATGAGTTAGCCTCAATAACAACATATGCCATATTATACATTTTAGCCATATGATTTATTACAAAAGGAAATAAATCTGGAGAAATTTTTTCTCTAAACTCAGCCATCTGTTCAAGTGTGTCAACATCAAGAATTTGAATTGTGGAATAATCTTGTCCATCTCCCCTTGCAACGTCAGCGGCCAATATATACTGTTTACCTTCTTCTGGCATTTTAAAAATTAGCATATTGGTCACATCATTAACTGCCTTGGCAAATTCAATTGGATTTTCTTTTTCCAAATAATCAAACCTTAGGTTAACTTGAATTTTATGATTGTCATCAACCTTTTTTCTATATTTTTCTACAAGTTGTGGGTCAACAGCAAGTCTCTTTGAACCTTCAAAAGAAAGGTCAAGCTCTTGTGCTATTTTAACCGAATCGTGCTGCAATCTTTTACATTGAGCTTCATACCAAGGACTCCAAGGAACTTTTTCGCCAGCAGCATCAATTTTCCACTCAAAATCAATCACGCTATTTGGATTTTCAGTCCAGTGAACTGTTGTTCCAACAAAGTCATTTTCATTATTTACAGCATCTACCCAAGTCTTGTAATAAAGATTACCAGTACCATTTGGAGTTGAAATCATTATACATTTTCCACCAGTCTGAGAAAGAGCCATACCAGCACCCATCCAAATATCTTCATCATCCTTAATGAACGCAGTTTCATCAAGAATAAGCATTGTCAAAGAATCTCCACGACCAGCGTTCGGACTTGATGCTTTTGCTTCAGCATATGAATTATTTGAAAACGCTATTTTCTTTGTATTGTCAGTCCCAATTGATTCTGGCTTTAACCATGCTGGAGTATAATCAACAAATTGTTTAACTGTCTCAAGGAACCTCACAGCCCCTGCTCCATCATTGGCAATAATCAAAATCTTCTCATCATACCTAAACAACAATCTCCACGCAACATAACCAGCAGTGACAACACTGAGGCCCGTTTGCCTCGATTTAAGAATTATATTGTTTTGGTGTTTATGAAAATTTCTAAGACAATCATTTTGATACTCAAAACATGTCATTGGCAAAATAGATTTCTTTTTCGCATCAAAGACATATCCATATGTATTCATGTAATAAACTGGGTCCTTTGCACAACGCATAAACTCCAACATTTTCTTATCTACCATATTCTATTTTTCAATAAATAGGGGTAAAAAATGAGTTTTTATAAAACTGCAGGTATTTGAAAATATTTACATTAGATATAATATCTTGTAAAATAAGAGATAACAAACAATTATGCTTACAACTCTTTGAGGATATTGTGCCTGGTAATCTTATATTTTTTTACACATCCAGATTTTGCATTAATATATCCTTCATCCCACCATTTTGTCATTTGTTCTTTATCAAAAACTAATGAATTTTCTGTCAAATTATAGGGCGTGTAATAAATATTAATTGTAATTTCTCTGTCGCAAGAGTTAAGTCTACTTAAATCTACATTATCTTTAGCTACCTTTCTTTGCGTGATGTCCATAAGTCTGAAAAAATATTGAAGGAGGTTTTTAATCCTACTTCTTTTAACAACTCCAAACCCCTCTGGAGAAAGAACAATTACATCCACATCTGTTGCTCCATTATCTATAGCCACTTGAATTGGGATATGATGAAATATTGCTCCGTCTGCATATTGACAATCATCTTTTTCAACTATTGACGTAAATATTGGAGCATTACAAGAAGCCCAAAGCCAATCAATAAAATCTTCATATTTACAATTATTTGACGATTTAAACTCTGGCTTTTTATCTGTCAAATTGGCAACAACAGCAATTACCTCTTTATCGGATTTATAAAGTCTTTCGAAGTGTTTTTCCTGGAAGTGTTTTTTTATTAACTCTCTCAAATTATGAGTTTCTCCAAGAGTATTCTTAAAAGCAACTATTCTTTTAAAGGCGTTCCACAGCTTTATATCTCCATTTTTTTTAAATGGATTTACAGAAAAAATATCTTCAGAAGTAATGCTTGTGTAGCCTTTTTTAAGTAAACTTAACTCTCGTATTGAGGTCAGTGGAGCTAAAAGACTTCCAGTAGATGTTCCTACATACAAGTCATAATCTCTTTTTTGGTCTTCTATTAAATGCTGAATTACTCCACCAGCCCATGCTCCTTTGGACCCTCCTCCACTTAGAACTAAGGCTCTTTTTGTTAAATCGTATTGACCTTTATTTTTTGACATAGAGATTATTAGAATATAATCTCTTTTTAAATTAAAAACAAGAACGAATCATTATTTATTCTTTATAATTTCTGTATTCACATTAAGCGAATGCTGTGAAGCTATGTTTTGAGGTATTAATAAACCACTAACATCTATGGTTGTGCCACTTGATTCGTCCACAAAAGAGGCTATCCCCCTTGCAGTGATATTTCCTCCAGTACACCCAGAAAGAATTTCACATTTTCCTGCCATAAATTCTACAATACAACTACTTCCAGTTATTGCATCATAAAACTTCATTGTACCACTATATCTTCTTAGAGAAAAATTAGAATTATAGTTTAAATGAATAGATGGCAAAATTCCATAATTTGATGGGGAGACAAGGGATGCGCTATCTATTATTGATGTATAAGAATTTGGGTATAAATATAAATGGCCACCAATTCCACAATCCTTAAACACACCACTACATCCACTTAAACCATGTTGCAATTGACATTTTTCTCCAGATATAATTCCAGAATAAGCGCCCGTTAGAACTGTGCCCCTAAAAGTACAACCACTCGCATTTATATTTTGAAACACTATCGTATCTCTAACGTTTCCTCCTAATATTTCAAAATCATGAATATCTACATTAAAATTTACAGTACCAAATATATCTAAAATATTTATATTTCTCGAATTTGCAATAGTCATCGCATCAGTAAGGTTGTTTGCTGGTAAAGCACTCGTTCCTATTGGGTAGGTGGTTCCAGAAACTCCAACCAATGTATTTATTATAACTTTACCAGAATAATCAAGAGTTTCAGATATTCCATTATCAACGTTTACGGCATCAGAATTTCTAATTGATGCTGCGGCTCCTGCAGATACTATTACAGGGGGTTCAAGTTCATTTGTATAAAGATTTACACCAAAATCAACTTCATCATGATTAACCTCAACCCTCCAACCATTTGTTAAGAAAAAATATCTTGGAGCAAACTGGCCAGCAATAGTAGGGTCACCCCCAAACGTTCTAAACGCTTGAGAAAACTTAGAATTGTCGGAGACCATTGTCCAATCTTTCCATCTTGAGTACATATCTTGTACATCAACACTTGTGACTCCGCTTGAAACAATAATTCTCTTTGATTCTCCACTAAATGTAAAATCTTGTGCTGGCATTTATTAATTTATTAGCCCTTTCCAGTGCTCATTTTTTCTGTTAGCTTTTTGCTTATTTCCTCATAATTTGCTTTTATTTCCTGGCTGGCGTTTTCCATGTCTTTTATAATTTCATTTGTAAATTTAAAAAGGTCATTAGCGCTTTTGCTGTGGTCATAAATCATTTGTTGAAGTTGTCTTACTTTTTGCATTGCAATGTCAACACTATTTGTTACTGGTTTATTGCTCATATTCTTGGTTGTATTTTTTAAATATAAAAACTAACTAATCTAAAATAAAGATTATGGATTACTATAATTTCTATCAAATTTTTGTGAAATAGGTATAGAAGTATCTGTACTTGTTAATAAAAAATTACTTATTCTTCCTTCTGGTTCATTAAAAGTATATTCTGTTTTAAACACCACAATATCAACATAAGTACCTGCTTGATAGGTATAAGAATAAGTAAACGTCCCATCTGTTACACTCTCTTCTCCGCCAAGCTCTGTAGTAGTGCCTGCTAAATATATTCTAACCTCAGAATCATTCACAATATTAGTCAGCGTCAAAGCAACAGCATTAACCACTGTTGTTGATGCCCCTGCTCCATCTCTTATAGTTGGAGAATCTCCTCCATTGACAATATTTATTGTAACAGCTTTTCCACTATTGTTATATATAGCAGCATCAGTTGTTCCACTTGCCCCATATCCAATAAAAAAATTATTACTAAACGTAATTGCAGTAGAAACATCGCTTGTAAATTCAATTGCATGACCAGAGCTAAAAGTAAAGCTACAATTGCTTATTTTTTCTGGAGCATTAGATTCTATATAAGCTGTTCCAGCGCTTGTGTTCACTGCAAGAATATTACACCCATTTAATGTTGCGCCACTTTGATACAATTTATTGCAATCAATCATCGTAGTCCCAGTTAATCCAGCATTAGATGATAAATATAAATTTCTCGCCCCAGTCCAAACGCCATTTGAATCAGAGAAGGAGTTTGTAGTTGAATTTATTGATAGGCTCCATCTTGCATTTGATGGGTTTGCTGAAGAAATAGAAGCAAGACTCCACGACACCGTTGTGCCAGTTCCTCTCATACTTATCTCATAGAAATCGTTGGCCACTTTTTCGTCTGCAAAAATTACCACTGAAGCTGTATCAGAAAACACAGTGCCTAAATTACCTGTAGCAGGTCCTATATAGAGCTTTCCTTTCCCAATTATAGCACCGTTAGACGAACTCCACCATCCCCATTTATTTGTGTCTTCGTCTGCGACCCTAACCTCTTCAAAAGTGTTTGGAACACCGACTGTGCCTCCTGTAACTCTAAGTCCAAGACCAATTGTAAATTGGTCTAATTGGAAGTTGTTAAAAGAACCCATGATAGATGCTGGCGTATTCAAAAGGCCGCCCATTGTAGTTACAGCTGATAATTGTCTTGGGTTTACTGTAGACCCAGTTGTCCATGTTCCTGCTGCAATACTATCAAATGGCCTTCCAGTATTTACAACTCTTGTTATAAAGCCTCCCTTATAAAACCCAGATGGAACTACATTCCAATGACCCCTACTTGTACCGTCTCCAACAATAATTCTAAATCCACTTGTTGAATTAATTGGCGACTTTGAATTAAACCACATTACTATGTGGTATCCATTTTCTGTACCTCCAGTAGAAAAATCATAAGGGGCTGTAGCTCCAAGAGTTGTTGTGTACATTTCAGACGCTGTAGCAGACACTTTAATGCCTATAGCTCCAGTTCCTTGCACAAAATCATCATCACCAGAAATAGCTCCAACGTTAAATCCAGTCACAGCATCAGCAGAATTTACAACCTCCCCAACCAAAATTACAGCCATATCTTATATATTATTTAAAATATGAACTCTATGAAAAGCAATAACAGCTCCTATAAAAATAGAATGATGCATTGCGGTAGATGACTGAGGTAGGTGTATAAATTTATTTGCAAAATGATTACCACCCCAACCACTCGCTGGGCCAAGCACATACCAATCCGTTTGGTGGTCGAAATCCCATAAAGATTCGCTTTGAGCCCCTTCTCCTGGGACCACTAATTGCGTTATATGCCCGACTAAATTTGGAATTTCACTCACAATCTCAATATTCATGTCAGCATCAAACAAAGGAATAATCTGGTCTGTTTTGTTAACTATAATAGCTTTATTTATCCCTCCTATTTTGCAATTATAATTCCATGCATCAAGGTCGAGATTCCTTCCAGACCAAACATCTATGTCATTATTTTCAAAGAAAAATACAATTCCAGAATCCCTCATAATTATTTTTTTATAAATAGACAAAAAAAAGTCCCTGGATGCCCAGGGACTTTGTAAAAACATTGTTTATTCTAAATTTATGGGTTCAGATAATTTCTTTCCAAAGATGCCACAAAGTTGATTACGTTTGATGTACTTCTCACGATACTTCCAGTTGTTACAACATACTGAGCTGTACCCAATCCAATAGCAACTGCCGTATAAGGAGCTGTAGTTCCAGATGAAGCAGAACCTCTTTGAACGTTGTTGTCATAATCATAGTCAAATGCAATTGATGGTGAGCCGCCAACGTTTCCTGCTATATTAACATCAGAATTGTCTTGAATGGTTGTTGCGCTTGATGTTCCAAAGTCTCTTCCTATATTATCTCCTGCATCATCATTTGTGAAAAACACCCTATAAATTGCATTTGAGTCATTCTGTAAATTATCATTAAACAACAAGTTACCTGCAGCAACAAACGGAAATGTTCTCTCAGTTCCCGTATTATCTACAAATACCAAGCTATTCGTGTCAACAGCATTAAAACTATCAATATAAACCCCGCCAATACTTGTAAGCTTGGTCTTCAAAGTATCTCCAACAAATTCAACAAGTTCCTCTCCAATACTACCTCTAACTATTCCTTGATTTGATATGTCAATATCAACCTCCTGTCTAAGTGACCATTGAACGAATTCGTAAATTGCTTCTTTTGAGGCACTATTTCCGCTTACAATAATATTAAAGTTATAGTTTGTTCCACCAATACTTCTTGCCTGTGGAGTGGTAAAATAAGTAATACTCATTCCAGAATATGGATGCTGGTCAGCAGCTCCATCTGAGTTTAAATCTATTGCTGTATCTGACGCTGATATGTTAAGGTCGGTTCCATTAGAAAGTGGCAACGCATATTTTTTAAATGTAAGTGTTGATAGATTTTGCTCATCTATAAGGTCATAAAAACCATATGTTTTTCCTTGTTCACGCAAATATAATTTAAAAACATTTCTATAATTCACATTTCCATGCGTAGCATTTCCATAAATTTTAACAGCTTGGTTAACCTCTCCAGAAAATACCATATTGATTGGACTACCTGAAGTACCTGAAAACTGAAGATAATATGCAAGGTCATTTGTTGAGCTGTCAAATGCTCCAAGTGATGTTACATTCATATATTCTTCAACTGAAGTACCTCCAGAGTCTTTAAGGGACCATCCGCCATCTCGAATCAACTCTCTTGTAGAGCCTGTTGCAAGGTCCCAAGAGTTTACAAGTTCAAAAGATTCTTCTGTAATAGATACTATTGGAAATGGGTATTTAATTAAATTACTATCAGTTCTCCACTCTTCTTTACAAAATGAATATAAACACTGAAATGTTACTCCATTTGTTGCAGACGAACCTGAATCAATAATGGTAGACGCTGAATTGCTACTTCTACCCACTACTGTTATTGTTCTTCCTGTTGCATTGAATATAACTTCAACTCCTTGATTTAAACTGTCTGGGTCAATTGTTTTTGCCATTTTTTATAGATTTGTCGTTTTAAATAAATACTATGTTTTTTTCTTTTTGTCTTATCTTTAAAAATAATTATAAGAAGTTCTGGCGCTCCACATTTTATTTAGAGCCTCACTATCTTCTGCCCACAAACTTTCATAAGTAGTTCCAGAGCTTATAACCCTTAAAATTTTGCAGGCATCTTCTGAACCATATCCTATATATGTTTTATTAACTCCATAATCATCTGAAAATACAGGAAGCAAACTTCCGCCTCCTCCAGAAAAAGAATAAGTAGAAACTATTGATTTGATGATTGTTTCAAGAGGTGTTCCTCCAGAAAAAAAGTTTGTAGATGAAATGGTGTCACCAGATACTTCATTATAAACTATATAACTATTAGCGCCAGATATAGATTGATTATTATTTACATAATAATCAACCCTATTAACAAATGTAAGTTCTTCTTGATGTCTGTGAAGCAAGTTTTGATATATAATTGCATTTTGCCTCTGTTCTTGTTCGGTAAACATAGAATCTCTATCTGACTTTGAAACAACAAACATAGATGCAGCTATATTTTTATCATTAAAATCTAAAAAACTAAATCCAACGCTATCAACAAAGCTCATTAATGAATCAATGTATTCTTTAAAATTAATTCTATTAATATCAAAAAATATTTTTAAATTCACAGCACTTGTTACGTCTTCTGCGCTATTCAAAATAAAATCATAATTATCAGAAACAACATAATAATTATCTATTATTCCATTCCTGGTAATTTGAGTTGGTGTTATATTTAATTTTGCAATTTTCATTTAATTAATATTAATACTCAAATTTTCTACTAAAATATTATTCGTTCCAGTAATATTTCTAACAAAAAATTCAACATAATCATTGGGTTGAAGCACAAAAGAGCCAGAACATGAACCTGCAGAAGATTGACCTCCAGTCTCTATTCTTATTTCGTTTTCTGTTTTTGTACTTCCAGTTCCATTAATAGCTATAATTCCCCTTATTGTTTGATTATTATTAGTAGTTGTCATCGAAAAATTCGCTAATATCAAAACTTCTGTTGGCCTTAATCCTGTGTATGTCAACCTTCTTAAATTAGAATCATGAGAAAATCTCTCCAAAACATCTGCTGAAGTCACTCCAGAAGCTTTATAATATAAAGACGTACTTCCAATAACTGTTGCAGTGGTATTACCAACAACATACATATTTGCTATTGTTTTTGAATCTTCTAACCCACTGTTTCCAACAAATTTCCATCTATCAGTTCCTTTGGTTATACCACTCACATAAGTTCCGCTACCATTAAATGAATTAATAGATAAAACGCCTTCATCTAAAGTTATTCCGCTGGATATATTTAATGCTGTCATGGCTGATGACACATCAAATATATTTTGAGATATTCCTATTGTTCTAAATGTTCCAGAAGGTATACTGATAATGGTCCCATTATTATTATCCTCTACTAAATTTGCCTCAAATGCAGGAAAATCTAAAGAACCCGTAAAAGTTACACCACTATTGGATAAGCTTTTTATCAGATTATTTGTAAAAAAAACAACCTCTCCACCATTAAAATCTCCTATGGAATGACATGAATCAATAAAGTTATATACGGCAGACATTTTTGTAGATGAATTTCCAGTCAATGCAAAAACGCTCCCAAATATTGAAGTAATATGTAGATTGCTAACCTGAAAATTGTTATTTATTGATGTGATAAATGGCTGTGTTCCTGAATAAATCATGTAATCATGAACAAAATTTTCCCCTAATAAAATAGTATTATCTCCAACTACTATTCTATTATCTTCAAAATTAACATTACCATCAATCTCATATATTGTATTTCCACTCAATGAAATAACATTAGAAATTGGAGCTGGTAAATCAGATAGACTCCTAACAATTACATAATTAGATTTTATTGTTTGAAAATAATGAGGCCCAATCGTAATTAGTGTACTTCCAGTTGTTGCATGAGAAGATAACACACTCCCTATAGGAACCCTAAATCCTTGTAAAATTTCATTAGATGATGCAAAATTTCCAGCAATAGAATTAGATAAATATAAATCTTGGCCAGTTGAAAATGCTGAAGTATTTATATCATGAACTACGCCAAAGCTTGTGATATATCCAGTTTCTCCATTAGATATATCGTGCGTAGCAACGCCAGCCACATGAGAAGTGTCTTCAGAGTCTGATTTTGCCAAAGCAACAAATGGAATTCCGTCCGTATCAGAACCAGATATGTATACAATTTTTCCATTTGCTATAAGTGAGCCAGAATTATTTTTTACTCTTATCCAGTTTTCCTGACCAACATTCATTGTTACACCAGAAGTATCATTATAATAGGATAGGGTTTTATTAATATTATCGTAAAACAGCTTGCCTTCTGAATATGCTGGATTTTCAGATGTAGTTCTTAATTGTATCAAAGAAACATCAGTAATCGCTGACAAAGCAAGTGTTTCAGCAGTCATTGTTACTGCTGTAAACGTAGACGCTGAAAACGACCCAGAACTAATATCTTCTACAAATAAGCTCATTATCTAAAACCCTCCCCACCTTCCAGTGCAATCCAATAAACTTCACTTGATGCAAATGCTGGATTTGCATTTGCATTAATTGTAAATCCAGACAAAGTTTTACTTTCAATTGTCCAAGTTCTGTTAACTGTTCCAATCACACTTATAGAATAATCATTATCTGGAAAATTGGTCGAGAATGTAATTGTAGATTTTTTTGGATTTCCAGAAAAAGTACTTCCACTCACACTACCAGACTTTTGTAATAAATAACCGTTTTTATTATGAAATATAAGCTCTAAATTCGTATTACCAGAATATATAGTTCCACCACTAATTGTTGTTGCTGATAGCTCATTTCCTATAGAAATTCCAGACCAAAATAAATTATTAAAAAAAGGAGAATCAACAACACTTATTATGGGTAAATTTTCTGTCCCTCCAGTTGTTATATTACTCCCTGGCTGAACTCTGGTAATGTCTTCAAGCTTATTGGCAATATTACTAATAATTACTTCAAGGTCCGTAGACCCTGAAAAAAATGTTGTTGCACTTAAATTAAGAGAAAATAGTGTATTTCCGCTTACAGTCCCTCCAGATAAACTTAAATATCCAAGAGGCAACTCTCCGCTTGTAATAGCACTAAAGTTGTGATTCGTTTCATGCAAAACCTCTGCAAAACGATACTCTGGGTTGTGTCTCGGTGTTATGTAAAATAGTTCCACTTGGATGTATTTAGCGCTTTTTATAAATAGTCCAATAATTATATGCCTACTGAATTAAAAATTTTTTTTTCTACTTATTTACTTATAAACAAAACAACAATTATGGCAGATATGTTCAGACCTGTTCCTATTGAACAGGAACCAAAAAGAAAGAATAGATTTGTTCTTGAGTTCCCAACAGAACTTGGAATAGAATCATTTTTAGTTCAAACTTCAGGAAAACCATCCCTTGAGATTGGGGCAACTGAGATTCCTTACATGAACTCATCAACATGGGTTGCTGGCCGTTCAATATGGCAAACAATGGACATCACTTTCATTGATGTTATTGGACCATCTACTACACAAAAGATTATGGAATGGGTAAGACTTCATTTCGAATCTGCTACTGGTAGAATGGGATATGCTATTGGATACAAAAAGAACCTTGTATTAAAGGCTCTTGACCCAACTGGTGTTGAAGTTGAAAAATGGACTCTTATAGGATGCCAAATTACAAGCGCATCTTTTGATGATTATGACTACAGCGCTGATGACATTGCAATGGTGAATATTACTATTCAACCAGACAGATGTCTTCTTGCTGCTTAATTTAGTTCAAATTTATGGAGGTAAATCTTAATAGTTTTATCATTAAAAAAAATGATACGTTACCTTCATTATCTATTGACGTTACAGATGTAGGGTGTTTAGGAGAAAAAATACCCTACAATCTTAGCGCAGTTACTGCAGTAACATTTACAATGGTTGATGATTGCGGAAACTTTAAAGTTTTAAATCAATCAGCTGATATTGTCTGCGATTCTGGTGGGACAATTGAGTATAACTGGTCCAGTGAAGACACGGATACAGAAGGCGATTTTCTTGGAGAATTTAGATTATCATTTTCTGGCGGAACCAGGATGACTTTGCCTACAAAGGATTCAATAAGAATCCATATTCCAAACAGTGTAAATCCATTCTAAAACTTAATCAAAAAGACTAAGTTGGATTCCATCATTATTTAATTCATTTTTCTTTTTTATAAAAGATTCTATTATTTCTTTTACAACATCTCCATGACAAGATTTTGGAGAACAATAACAGCTAAGATATACATCAGAGTCAACAGCCAATTTGTATATTGAGTTGAGCATATCACAAACCTCTTTATCTTTTTTCTCTATACACTCAAGTAAATATGTCCTGTATAGTTCAATACTTTCTTCCCTCGAACTTACAACAAATTTTGCGAGAGTTTCTCTTCCTTGAATGCTTGTATATGGATTTCCAAGAGGAGAGCCTCTACCTATATAAAAAACATTCTCATATTTTTTGCTATGTTTTTTATGAATTACTTTAATCATACTTTAAACCATATTTTATCAGCCAATGCCTTAAGCGTAAGCTTGGCACCAAGCATTGTTATACATTCATGATAAGCATGGTCTGTGTGATTTCCTCTACAATGACCAAGTTCATGAATTATCAAGTCAAGCATTTTCTCGCATACAACCTTATTTTCAAGAATCCAATAAGAATTTCCAAGTTTTCCAACATTAAATCGTAGACTGCCTCGATTACCTCCATCTCTTCCATAATCGGCAAGTGTATTAGATTCTGGATTATTTACATAAGAAACTGACAAGATTATTCCAAGCATATCTTTGGCCACCTTCTTTGTCCATTCTCCAACTTTTTCCTGTTCTTTTGATGGTGCGACATACCTTGGAGGCTGAGAAGTCTTTCCAAATAGCGTAGATGTGCTAAAAATGGTTCCTAAGCTCTTTATTTTATCTCTTTCATCTCCACCTATCTCCCAACTATTGATTACTTTATATCCCCTGCTAATTGCCTCGTCATTGGCATTTGGGTCAAACGGATTGGCGATAGCCACTTTATCCCCCCATCTTTTTTCAATTACCTGGTCAACAACTTTATCATCAATACTGCTGCTTCCAGTAGCCTCACGAACCCACATCTCACTACTGCTTTCCTGTTTTATTTCATCAATGGTATTATTCAATACCATTCCATAAAGTTCTTTCAAATATTTTTGCTCAACTTTATCACGGTCTGCGCTCATTGGAATTTTTTGTTGAACGTCAATTGAAAATTCACAATCAATTTCACACACAGGAAGTCCAAGCTCATAAAGAAATGATACTCCATGATTTTTATGAATATTAACCTGAGTACTCTTTGTCATTTTTCTAATTTTAGGAAATTCTCCAGATTCATCTAAAAGCTCAGTCTGAAGTTTTGCTTCAAAAGACTTGTGTGGTTCTATATGTTCTACTATTGTTGAGAACTCCGCAAGACCATCCCTGCACGTCACGTTCATAATAATTCCTTTTGGAACTAATATGTCACTGCAATAATTAAAACACTCCTCAAATTCTTCTCTTTTCATTCGAAGAGATACGGTTATTATACTTCCTTTTTCACGTCTCTTATGTTTTGAATGTCGACCATCCTTATCAAATAAAACTCCTCCAGTTGTAGTAATTATTTCTGCTGTATCGCAGATTGCAAATACTTGCTTTTCTCCAAGATTAAATCTCCCCCTGGCCCCTGCATCTTTTCTTTTCTGCGTTGTCCTGAATAAAGTATAAGAATCAGTAATATCTTTAAAACCAACAGGACTATCGTCTTCAACAGATATTTGAACTCTCCCTCTCTCATATTCAATGTGAATATTGCATTGAGTAATATCTTCATCGAGAGCATTCTGAATTAGCTCTCTCATAAGATATGTAATCGGTTTTCCTTCCTGTAACTCCTTAAGCCCTTTTTTGTCAACTTCAAACCATGTTTTGCTGCTCATAAATTTTTTTTATTTGTCATCAGAGTATACGAATTCAAAAGATAAATGTTACAAATAAAAGTTTTGTAATTTACTGTTTTATAGATATTTCAACTACATTTTGCAAATATAGTATATATACGTAAAATGTATAATACATTTTGCAAAATGTAATAACAAAAAGGCTTCAAATAATTGAAATATAGAGAATTGTGATAAAATAAAAAAGGGACACATTTCTGCATCCCTTAATTTTATTGTTTTTATTTTTTTAGAAGTCCTCGAAACGTGCTCCAGTAGGTAATACTTGGAACGTCAAGTCGATAAACTCAGCTGTTCTTGTAGGTTGAAGTTGAATCTTACCAACCAACGTATTTCTGTCGATTGTGTCTGGAGTATTATTACTATCATCCATAACAACCTTGAACGCTGTAAGACCTCTTTGATTTTGAATCTGAAGAAGAATTGGTTCAACTCTTGCCAAGAACTGGTCTCTTAAAGTTTGGTCGTTTTGCTCGAATACAAGTGTAAGCGATGCAGCAGAAACCAATCTTCTAACTTGAAGTAACAATCTTCTGATGTTAATTCTGTCAAGAGCAGATTGTCTAACCTGAAGAGTTTTTTGACCCCAGATAACAACTCCTTGTTGAACAAATGTTGCGATTGGGTTAACTCTACCTTGGTAAAGAGTATCTCTTTGATTGTTGTTCAATCTAACGTCAGCTCTGATTACCTGTGGACCAGCAAGGCCTCTATTAAGACCTGCAGGAGCAAACCATGGCGCAGCTGTATTATCAGTAAGCGCAAATGTCTGAACTGCCATCATTGTAGGTGCCTGGTAAGTATATTTTCCAGAGTTAGGGTCTTCAATTTGAATCCATGGCCAGTAAGTTGCAGCGTAGTTGCTGTCGATACCAGTTGCTTCAAGTCTTGATACCACTTCTTCTGGAGTTCCTTTTACAGAGCCTGAAGTAAGTCTTGGTGCATCAATTACATAAATTGAGTCTGTTCTTTCTTCAACAATGTCAAGAGCATATCTTACGACTGTGCTGTTATTGCTGAAGTCAACTCCTGGAGTTGCAAGAACATTAATATCTACAACTTCTGGATTTGCAATTTCATCAAGACCTTCTTTGAATGCATTTACATTGTTTGTGTAAGCATCAGTAAACTCATCATAAAGTTCTGCATAAGTTTGGTACTTATCCCATCCATCAAATCCACCAGCAGGTACAAGTGTAAATTTCAATTTATTTCTGTCAACTAAAGTTGCAGCATCATTTGTATATCCTGTAAGAGAGTCAATGCTTCCACTAACGAACTCACTTGAGTTTGCTGTGTTTTCAAGGTGGAATCCTTTGACAGTAACTCTATCAGTTGATTCTCCTCCTTCATAAGCAAACAAGTCTGCTTCAAGGTTTTTAATTGCATTTCTTGTAGAAACTTGCGTTGTTGTAAAGTTTCCATATCCAAGCTCAGAGATACCAAGGTATGTTTTAAATACTGTATCAGCTGAAAGGTAACCAGTCTTGTAGTACAAGTTTGCAGCAGTAGAACCAGAAATTCCAGATTCTCTCAAGCTGTATCCTCTGAATCCAGCAGGAACTGTGTTTCTTGGGAATGAAGGTGCAAGGTCAATTGTAATGAAGTTAGATTTTCTTGGATACTCTTCATCAGTTGTACCGATTACTTTAGCAATAAAGTTGCTATCTTCTTCTCTTAAGCTAAGGTTTGACCATCTCTCAAGAGCTGTAGAAGATGCTGTTGCATCTGTATCTTCAAATCTTCTTACAATTATATCAAATGTATAGTTGTTTATGTCGATGTTTGCAATCGAAATTTTAAGTTCAACGTTAGAAGAATCTCCATCAGAAATCGTTTGAACTCTGAATAGATTTTTAACGTCACCACCAATTACTCTTGATACCACCCATGGAGTGATAGCGTTTGTATATCCATTTCCAAAATCTGTATAAGAAGTTTCTTCTGTAAATACAAGTGAAGGATTAATTCCAGCAATATCGTATCTTGCATCAGCTTCTCTCACAAAGTGAGGATAAATTCTTTCAACATAAAGATTAAGTGCTCCATCAATTACTTCTGGACTCTTGCCAAGAATTTTTACAATGTAATCTTCTCTTGTTTCGTCAAGTGAAATTGTAATTCCACTATTTGTCTGAGCAGTAAGTGGACCAGTAGTCGCACTCAACATGAATGAGCCAAGTGTTGTAGTAATATTTGCAATAGTTACATCACTTTCATTTTCAAAATAAAAATTATTTGTAACTTGATTTCTCTTACTTCTAAGTACTGCAAGTGTAGAACCAGATTTTTCACCTTTAGGTTCAACATCGCCTGAAGTTAATGTCCAAGTTGATGTTCCTGCAGAAGTAATATAGTCGGTTGTGCTTTCGCCTTCTACTGTAATTCCGAATCCACTAAATGCAGTTCCGTTGATTGTATCCAACCAAGTAGAAGTAGATATATTATCACCGCTAAAGTTAACATACACATCATTTCCTGAAGTAAACGCAGAAATACTGTCATTAGCCATCGCTGTGTTAGCTGATGTAGAAAATACCCATGAGCTTATTGCAGTTTGGTTTATAATAGTAAATGTTAATCCACTAAGACCATTTGTTCCAGCTGTTTCTCCTGAATATGTTGTTGCAATATCAGCAATAATCAACCAAGCTGGTGAGTTTGTAAAACCGTTATTACCAAGAATTCTTGTAACAGTTAATTCATTAGATTGAGCCAAGAAAGAATTAGCCACGTATGGTAGTGGATAATCTGGGTCAGTTGACCCAAATCTAAGCAAAAAGTCATCTGTTGTTCTTATTTTAATTGGTTCGAAGGCTGGCCCTTTTAGGGTTTTACCAACAACTCCCAATCTTGTAATACCTATTCTTGAAGCGAAGATTGTGAAATCTTGCTCTCTTGTAAAAACACCAGGTGATACAAATATTGTCGCCATATCGCTATTAATTTATTTTGTTAGTTACTTTTTATTATTCTTTGTTGTCGGTATACTTCTTAACTTCTTTTTTCACTTTCTCCAAAGAATCTTCTGTTTTCTTTTTAGAAGAGCTTTTATCGACAACCTTTTCAACTTTTTCCTCTACTTCAATTATTTCAAAAAAACCTCTTTTAAAATCTCCGAAATTAATTATTTGAGTTGCTTTTGTAATTGCAGGAATATCAACTATAGCTCCAGCAGAAATTAGTTCTTTTTTAGGATTTCCATTATCCTTAAAATTCACATAATTTGCCGAGTTTTTTTTGTTCCTAATCTTCATTTACCTAAACTTTATTATAAATAGAAGAAAAAAGATAAAACATTATACGATTATCTTCTTTTCTCCGAAATTTTAATTAACACCTTTGTTATAGTATTGACCTTCTCAAACTTCGTTGGGTCTACAATTTTACCCTGTACAAGTATTGGAATATCAATCCTGTATACATTCTCTTGATTGATGTCTTTATTGTTATTTTCAGTAGGGTCTCCATTTAATTTTGATGAAATATTATAACCATTAATCTTCATATATCCCTGGCCATTTGAGTATCCTTCCGCAAGTATCATCTCATAAAAGGTATTCACATCCACCATATAGTGAGTAAAAAGACTAAGGGTGTAATTTGTATCTACATAAACTGGTTGTGGAATTTTCCATAGGTCATATCCTTTCAGTGTCCCATCAAATTTTGGAACTTTGACAAACTTAAATTTCATCTTATTTGGAATCGTTCTCTTTAGTGGAGATGTCCCAGGAACTGCAGAACTTCTATAAATTGTCATAAACGGTCTGGTAATTTCTTCTCCAAATTCATTCCTCATTTCTTGCCAATTCATCTTTCTCTCGGCCCAAAGTTCTTGAGCAAGCCAGATTAAAGGAACTTTTGCAAGAATCCCAATTTCATTAATCATGCTTATATTAAGACCATCAATAAAAGTTTTTATACCTTGGTCAAGGTCCTCAAGCATAAGTTTTTGTGGCAAATAATTGAAGTTTTCAAAATCACTATCAAGTCCTTTTCCTATGTTATCATTAATTGCCATTTTTCAGTTTTTTCATAAATAGTTGAAAGATTTCTTGAAATCGTGTGTTTTATTTTTATATATTTGCCGTATGGTCTTTTGCCCTGCAATCCAGTTTTGTTTCTGGGGGCGTTGCTTTCTGATGCAGGGATTTTGCACTGTTAATGGTACTCTTACCAGATATAGATGTAAAACTTAAAAAGCGCTTCCCCTGTAGTCCATCGAGGTAACTCGATTAGCTGTCCCTGCAGGCATAAGACTCGTCACAAAAAACGTGCGAGCAGCCTCTCAAACAGCGCCTTTTTAAAGAGGGGGGGACTACAGGGGGGGCGTTACAATTTTTGAGTTTTCCCTATTCTGGTAAGCCAAGATTTTTGAGAAGTTAATATTAACTTAAGAATATCTATGGGTTCTAAATTTAGACTTTTGCCAAAATTATCTTGCCTTGAATACATCTTCATCTACCTCAATAGCAGTAAGAGTAATATAGAAACGTCTATCACCACCCCAGGAAAATTCATTTGATATTTGTGAATGTCCGTTATCAGTAATTTTATAGAACTGGTCTTTATAGCCGATAAAATCTCCCATGTTTATATCGAAAACAGATAATTGATTTTGTTCTGCTACCGCAAGTCCTAATTCTTCTAACTGCTCCATATAAACGTGAGCAGTTAATTTACCAAAACCTTTTTTAACAAGACCACCATCAGCTGTGTATTCTGGGTCGGTAGTTTCTACATTTATTCTTCCAAGAATTTTTACTTCTGGTTTCCAAGCTTTTTGAAAACTTTTTGCTTGTCCGTAAAGACTATGAGTTTGTGTTCTTTTAAGGTCCATTCTGTAGAGCATAAAAGATTCTTTTAAAATTTTTTCAGTCATTTCTCTTCCAGCTTGACTGAAAAAAGCTCTTTCTTTTTCTCCAAAAAATAAATCAATACCGTCTGGTTTTGATTCATCATTTTTGAATCCTTCTGGTTGTAATCCTATTTCGTTTATATCAGCCATAATGCGTCAAAAAAATTTTTTTAGTAAATAAAAATTTTCATCGGAACATAAGAAAGAGATTTATTAACTGATTCTTGTACCGCAGCTCTTTTTGCCATTATTGTATCGTAAGATAATTCCTCAAGGTCTTTTGCAAGTTTATCAAGAAGTCTTTGTTGGTCTTCTCTTCCTGTGCTGATAAGGTCGTCTTTATTTAAAGTAAGTTCAGCTCCTGGAATTGGGAGTTGTCCATTAAACTTTCCTCTTATTCCGACTCCGAGAAGTTG
>ERZ1292623.776-Hain-H51-01um-R1-776-length-32590-cov-8_pt1 | contig 27498 bp, 34 predicted proteins | sample MGYA00564398_ERZ1292623 | MGnify/ENA primary metagenome ERZ1292623 (study PRJEB36523, sample SAMEA6512633) | groundwater metagenome | collected 2019-01-07 | study: AquaDiva: Metagenomics assemblies of 32 groundwater samples | reverse complement strand
GTGGGATTTTTCTGCGGCTCATTGGCGATGGCGGCTTATATTTATCCACGGTTTCTGCCGTGGCTCTTGCTGGGAGACAAACCATGATCCACGACGAGAAGCTGATAGAAATCATTGCTCGCAGAATGTCCGATGAAGTCCCGTGGTCTGAAGCCAGCAAGGTGTTCAATCACTATGGTTTCCTTGATGTCGTGACGCACCTGTTCTGTGAGAAAGGCCTGCGAGTGGCACTCTTGGAAGCCTATACCGGCGACATTGTGAACGCGCTGGCGAAGGAGAAGATGGAAGAGGAACGGGAACGGGCGGAATATATGGAGGAGCGATGATTACGGAACCAGGCATCTACACTCTCCCGCTGAGTGAGTACATCAAGGACCCTGCGCCGACTCCATCGCTCAATGCGAGCGTGGCGCGAATCCTCTTAGAGCAGTCACCGAAGCACGCATGGCTGGCACATCCACGTCTCGGCAATGGAGCCCGCGAAGAATCAAGTCGGGCTGATCTTGGCACCATCGCGCATGGGTTGCTGTTGGAAGATGACAAGTCTCGCGTGGTGGTGATTCAGGCCGACGATTGGCGGAAGAAAGTGACGCAAGAAGCCCGAGACGAAGCCTACGCGGCTGGCAAGGTGCCGATCTTAGAAAAGGATATGGAGACGGTGAACCGCATGGTCGAAGCGGCAGATCATTGCTTGATGGGGAGTGAACTCTGTAACGATTGGCTAGATGCCACTCCAGAACAAACACTGATCTGGAAAGACGGCGCAACGTGGTTTCGCTCACGGCCTGACAAGCTCTCCAAAGATGGCCGCGTGTACTTCGACTACAAGACGACGGGCTCAGCCAACCCGCTAGCCTTTATGAAAGTGGCGATCCGGCAAGGCTACGATCTACAAGCGGCACTGGGAAAACGCGGGATTGAGACACTCAAGGGAGTGCAGACGGTTGTGATCTTTGTGGTGCAGGAGATCGAACCGCCGTTTGCGGTGTCGCTGGTGAGCCTGTCGCCGCAGTTCATGGACATTGCCGACAATCGGCTAGAGATGGCGCGAACGGTCTGGGATCGGTGCCACGCGAAGAAGGAATGGCTTGGGTATTCTGACCGCGTGGCCTATGTCGAACCGCCCGCCTATTACGGAATGGACAGCTTGGAGGTGGCATCATGATTACGTTTCGACGCGCCGTACGTGAAAATGTCCCGTTGATTATCGGCCTGGCTGGCCCTAGCGGATCAGGCAAAACCTATTCCGCGATGCGCCTGGCGGCAGGGATCGCACAAGGCAAGCCGTTTGCCGTGATTGATACGGAGGCGGGACGCGCCAAGCACTATGCTGAATCGTTTGTCTTTGACCATGCCGATCTGCGGCCCCCATTCAGGCCGTCCGTGTATGCCGACGCGATCCACGAAGCCGACAAGGCAGGATATCCGGTGATCGTCGTGGATTCTGTGAGCCATGAACATGCTGGGGAAGGGGGATTGCTCGACTGGCACGAAGAAGAACTTGACCGCATGACCAAGGGCAACGATGACCGGCGCGACAACTGCAACATGCGGGCATGGGTGGCCCCGAAGGGCGATCACAAGAAGATGGTCACGCGGTTATTACAGGTGCGGGCGCATTTAATCCTGTGCTTTCGAGCTGAGCAGAAGATAGAAATGGCGAAGGATGCAAGCGGGAAGATGCAGATTCAGCCGAAGAAGATTGCGAGCGGGTTCAGCGATTGGATACCGATTTGCGAGAAGAATTTACTCTATGAACTGACAGCCTCATTCCTATTGACACCTGACGCGCCAGGGATGCCGAAACCGATCAAGTTGCAAGAACAGATGCGTGGATTCATTGCGTTGAACGCGCCGCTGAATGAGCAGGCAGGGCAGAAGATGGCGGCATGGGCGCTGGGTGGGATACCAAGTCCTACGGTTCAGTATGAGACGACAACAACATTCACGGGGCGGGAGAACATGCCTCAGCCTGCCTCAGGTACGTCAGCCACCGGAACTGACGAACGCATGCCTGAGCAGCCGCACGGGTCTCCTGCCCCCTTTATCTGGCGTGTTGGTAAACATGCAGGGAAACCTGTGACAGAAATACCGCTGGATTATCTCGTCTGGGCCGCTACTAATATCACGGCAACCGGGCATCGTGACGCGGCCTTAGCGGAAATCGACCACTTGCAACAGCAGGACGTGTTGCGGTTTAAACAAGAGGCGCGGGAACAGGCCAGCCCGACGCTGCTGTAAACATTCGGGATGCGCCGATAGATCCCGTGATAAGACCACGGGGAACGATAGTGGCCGTTGCGTACGCCGGTCCCGTGAAATCCGGCTGCATCCCGACCAACACCGGCCCCCTGCTGCCGTTGAAGCAGGGAACGAGCCCGCACGTACAAGAGGCCGTGCGGGGAATGGGGTCGGGGGCGGTAGGGGTGCTGCCGCTCCCACTTCACGGAAAGGATGAATATGCAGGGGTTAGGAACATCATTACATGGATTGCCACCGGGTATTAACATCGCAGGCGCGCAAGCTGCGTATCAGCCCACCACGTCACCTCGACAAGAGACGCTGCGAGCGATTCTTGGCGAGTGCCTGAACGGCATGGGTGAATGCGAACGGCACGTCAGCATCATTGATGGGGCGCTGTTTGGAATCGAGCCAGAGGCAGACAATCCGTGCAAAGCGGCCAGTGAGCCGAGCCTTGAAACCTTAGTCTTAGCCATGCGGACACGCTTGCGTGAACTCAACAGCCAGCTCATGGCGATTCAGGAACGGTTGTAGCATGAGCAGTCCCACACAACGCGCTAAAGCCCATGCCGAATCGCTCGGCTACCAGGTAGCCATAACCGAGCGCTGGAACGCCTTTGCCAAGGTGCGGCAAGACCTGTTCGGCTTTATCGACTTGCTGTGCATGAAGGAGGGCCATGTCTTGCTGGCTATTCAGGTGACGACCACGGGCAATATGGTGGCACGGTTGACCAAGATCAAGTCACTATCGGCCTCCTGGAAGTGGATCACGACCGGCAACCGGCTGGAAGTGTGGGGCTATGCGCTGCGTGGCAAGAAGGGGACGCGCAAGAAGTACGAACTGAAACGGCATATCGTCACCGGCACGGAGTTGGCCCACTTGGCGACGCAGCCATGACACGCACCCGCGGCGTCTATCGACGGGGAATGGGTCGTGCGGTGCTGCGGCGAGAGAAACGGCGGCGGCGGTACGTGACGAATCAATATCACTGAACGGGGCAGGCGGGCAACTGGCGGGACACATCCGCGCACGGAGGCCATGTGTTATGCCTCACCAGGCGAGCTGAGAGGCTTCTGCCCTGCCCCACAATGGAGGAGATGATGAGTGAACTGAACCATTGCGTGGATTGTTGTTGTGCGCGTTCGTGGGAATCACTTGCTGGCGAGATCATTGCTGGGCAGTCCATAGCCGAAAATACAAAGCGGGTGTGTGAGGAACTGCGAGCACTCCGCACTCGCGTGGCGGAGTTGGAGCGGGAAAATTCCAACCTGAAGCGAGCTGGTGATAGTAACCCAGCTATGACCGACCACACGCAGATGGCGCGAGAGCTGACAATGAAAATCAACGAGATTGTAGCATCACAATGGGACACCTACGACGAGCGTGATTTTCAAACGATCCTGTCGGCCCTGATTCAGACCCATGCGGATGGACGGCGGGAGGAACGAGAGGCAGCGATCAGCGCGGTTGAACAAGAAGAGGAACTGCCCGGTGATATTCCGCGAGAAATGTATGACACAATTACTCAGGGAGAGCCATCCATGGTGGCTGAATCGTTACGGATTGTCGTGCGAATAACCAAGAACAATATCGTCAGCCGTATTCGCGCCCAGGCCAAGGAGGGAGCATGACGGAAGTCGTTCGGTATGACATGGTTGTGACAGAGCTACGTGGTGGGCCCTGGCAAGAGCTGAGGCCTGCCATAGAAGGCGACTGGGTGTTATGGGATGACTATATCGCCCTCCGTGTGCACGTGGTGGAGTTGGAGCAGCAGCTTGCCCGGCGCGAGGAGGATCTGGAATCCTACGCCTGGACCACGGAGAAGCCCACGATACCGGGGTGGTACTGGTGGCGGTTCGATGCCGCTGCCACCCATGCGCCTGAGTGTACCTTCGTGGCGGATTGGCGCATCGCCCGTCAGCAGGAGTGGATTGGCGAATGGGCCGGGCCGATCCCGATGCCGAAGGAGGCAACATGAGAATCATGCTTGCACTCGGCTTGTGTGTCCTGTGGTCTGTTGAACCCGCGCTGGCATCCTGTACGCAATCGACGGTGATGCTGCCGGACGGGCGGATGCTGTTCTGTATGACGTGTTGCGTAGCACAAGGGATGTGCAATACAACGTGCCACTAAGGCCGGAGTCCCATCGGCTGAATCTGCGTCGGATTGACGGGCGGCTGAATCTCACTGGCTGGTTGTGCCATACCGCCCGTGACAAATGCCGCGAGTGTGGCCGCTATATGCGGCGAGGCTGCTCCTCCGCTGTTCGTGAGCAGCGTGCGGACCAGTTGTCGGCCTCCCGGCATCTTCCAGGCTTGCAGGATTGTACTCCCCATATTGGCGGCTTCGGGAGCCATGAGGCCTAGCCCTCCACCGATCGCGGCTCCGGCAGGCCCGCCCATCGCAAAGCCAGCCCCCGCACCGATGCCGCTCCCAGCGCCCGCATTGGCGATCTTGTTCCAGAACTGACCGGACCCGTATTGCTGTCCCGCGCCAGGCTTGAGACTGGGTAAAGTGTTCAAGAAGCCGAATAGATCCTTGATTTCCTTCTGCTCGGCCTTACTGAAGGATTGCGAGAAGAACTGTCCGAGTGACCCTGGATCATCGGTCTTGTTGAGCGTGTTCAGAATTTTGTTCGCGCTGAATTCACCTTGACTCCCCACTCCCTTCTTGACAAAGAAGGCTGAATTGATGGCCTTATTGACATCATTCAAGACAGCCTCTCGCTTAAATGTTTCTCGCGCCGCTTGTAAAGTGGCCGCGCCGGGCTTGCCTGATGTTGCAGCGTCGTCTAGATCTTCCATCATAAACTTAAAAAGTTGCTTTAGGTTCCCCCCCTCGTACCCTTCAGCAGTTGGTGTCAATTTTCCGATGCCATAAAGGACTCGCTGCAAACGGTTTGGGTTCAGCCCGTCTGGTGATCCTTTAAGAAATTCAGAAAACCCAGTCTTTCGTAAGACTGAATCTAATGCCCGCTTTTCGGTAGTCGAAATATCAGGATTCGATAACACGGTTTCTGCCCAGGATCGAGTTTTGCTGACGGGAATAAGCGTTCCCTGTTGACCAGCTTGTTCGAACAACTCTGATGCCGACGTAAGCGGTTTATATCCCTTGATCTGATTTTTTGCGATATTCGGCGCGGCGGTATTTAAGTCAGCAGGCAACCGAGCCGCCGCCCTAATTGCATTCATCCCGTAGCCGGTTGCCATCGGGACAATGGCTGACATGCCCAGTTGCTTCAGGCTCGGTTCGGTGATGCCGGTGAGTTGGTTGAACCCTTCCCCTAGGAAACTCCCTAGGCCCTGCTCTAACGGGATGAACGGCAGATTGGCCGGACCTGTCAACGCCGTGATGGCGGCAGGTACCGCCACGCTGCCAAACGCGGGGGCGGCGGAGGTCTTAGCGATGCGTCCCACCGCCTTGGCGATCGCGGAGACATCCTCACCCGCCGAGGATGGGCCAGTCTCAGGAATGCCGGACTTGGGCGCGGGGACCGTCCGCACATCGTAGTCGTCAGCGAGTGGGGCGTCCTGCCAGCCCATTATGGTTTCACCCTCACCTTTCCATCCGGCCCAACAAAGCGCGTCCCTGACGGTAAGCGTTGATAGTCCGCATCGCCGCCAATGGAGAGCGGCGGCACCTTGATCGGCTCAGTCCCGATGCCAGTGCCTTCCAGCGCTGACTTCGGGATGCGTTTCACCCGTTCGTTCCAGCGTTCTGCCGACTTCTGTGCAGCCCGATAGGCCAGTTCGGCCAGGCGCTTGAGTGACCCGGCCTCCATCGTAATCTTGCCGCCCTTGGCCTTTTCGAGGAATTCACGGTCCGCGTTGCTGAACCCTGTCCCTCCGCCTAACCCTGAGGCTTTGATTGCGTCAAGGGTGTTACTCGACAGGTCTGAAACCAGCGTTTCAGTCTCTTCGATCCCCTCCCCTTGTGCGAGCCCTGCGAGCTTCATGGCTTTCGCCAGGCTTAACCGGAACTCTGCGCCTGTTCCGGCAATCACCTTGCCGCTATTGAGGACGCCGATGATCCGGTTGGCGCGGTCGGCGAAGTCCGGCGCTTTCTGCGCCGTGTCCATCAAAGATTGATCCATTTCGGCGACTTTGGTACTGAACACCTCGCCGTATTTCTTTTCGGTGTTGACATTCGTCGTGACTTGCGTACCAGGGGCCGGAGAGGCAATCTTCTTCGCCCATTCCGTATAGAGCTGCTTGCCCATCGCACTGTCGGCAGGAATGCCAGCGGCGTGCAAGACGCCTTCAAACTTCCGTAGCTCTTCATTGTCTTTGACCGGCTTCCCTGGTGCGGAATAGAGCGGCTGTCCACCTTTCGAGACGAGGGTATTCCCCGGATTAACTTCGACCGGCGTCTCTCGGCTGGATTGGAGTGACGGCGGCACAATCTGCCCGCGTGGATCCACCACATGCCCAGCGAGCAGAGACGAATAGGCGGCGAGTTGCGCGGGATTCATGCGGGCGTTCAGGTTGAGCGCTGGGGGGCCTTGCGCTGGGCCGCCATCTCCAGACAGCGGGTGGATCTGCTGGTTCGGCATCGCCGCGTGAGCTAGGGACGGCATCACCGCGCTGGCCTGTCCGATCGTGGGGGCTTGCGCGAGCAGATTCAAGATGGGTGCCATACGCTCCAGGCGTTTCATCACATCGTCCTGTTGGCCGATAAACGCTTGACGTTCCGGTGAGATTTTATCCCAGAACTGGCCGATAAGTGGAGGGAGTTTGGACGTTGGGGTGATTCCATTTTGCGAGGCCCCTAACCCAATCGCGTCCCAGAACTCAGGCGTATCACCATACTGAGCATATTGCGCCACAATGTTTTCGTCGCTGAGATCCTTCTTCGGTTTCTTTATCTCCCCGAGATGTTCCCGAGAACCCTTGATGACGTCCAGCGATTCCTTGATTCCTTGCCCGAGAATGCCTGGTAAGCTCAGGATCGTCTTCCCGAAATCCATTATGCCGCCGCCTAGAGCTTGCAATCCCCCACCAAGAGACTCGGCAGGGAATGGCTGCATCTGCGCTCTATTGTCATAATTCAAATACGGAGACCTCGCGGTAATGACTCCCCCACCGAGTATTTGAGGCGAACCTGGCGGAAGATCCGATGGAGCCATGGGAATTGGCGGAACGATCTGGTTACGGTCATCCCCTGGAAAGCGTTCCAAGAAAGCCATGGTCTCAATTCCCCTTTACGCCACGTCCCTGGCCGTATCCGCCAGCGAACGCGCTCACCACGTTATAGCCAAGCCCTGCTCCAGCCGTTTGCGATCCGAGTAGGCCAGGAGCCGCACTCAGACCGGCGAGATATTGTTGCATGCGTTGCTGGAACACGGTTTCAGGCACTTGTGAGAGTTGCTGTCTATACTGGCTGACATCTTGAATCAACGGGGCAAAAGACGGCATGACTTGCTGTGCGGCACTGGCTGCCACATTGGAGAAGTGTTCAGGTCTCAGCTGCCCGGCCATGGCCGAGGACCCACTGGCCCGCGAAAACGCTTGCTTCACGGCTTGGTCAAAGGCCGTGCGCTGCGGGGCGAGTAATCCCGTGGCTGCATCGACCTCCGGCATCCCTAACGGGAGCTGATACGGTTGCTGAGCCTGCGTCCAGAGGTCCGAGAGATGACTGGGGACCGTGGCCCCAATATAGCGGGAGAAGTTTCGTTTATCGTCACCCATCAATCCTGACGATTGGGTTGACGGGCTAAAGAAATTTTTGATCCCTCTTCCGACCTCTGTAAAAATATCTGCCATGATACCCCTCCCCTATCGAATCAACCGTTTCACAATCGCCTTGAGATCGTCAATCGACCGGCACGCATCGACCTGCGCTTCCATCGCCAACCGTGGATTCTTCGCCGTCTCCGGCTTGGCCTGATACTCGGCGACCCAGAGCGCTAATTCCTCATCAGACGGCCAGGTGGGGGACGGCCAAGTAGAGAGTTGCCCGTTCGCGGTGCCAATGCCTTCAGGCGGCGTGCCGTTAAAATGCGCGTCAATCGCTTGACTTAAGAGCGGATGTGTGTAGCTCATGCCATAAACTCCGTAATTTCCAGCCAGGTAAACGCGGTGGTATACAATTGCCCCACGCCGACTTCTCCGTTCACACGAAACGTTCCGGCTTGATTCGAGCCGCCACGGAGCGAGAAGGTTTGTGAGGCAATCGTGCCGGTGCCGGTCGCAAACTGGTAATCTAATGGAATCGTCAAGTTCTCCGCCACGGAGGCGTAGTCGCCGGTCGCAGCAATGGCGGATGCCGCACCGATATGGAGATGCACCGTGATGCGTTCGCCACCGCCTGGGGCATAATACAGGCCGCTGGTATGGATGCGGACCGGATTGACAGCACTGGTGGCGGCAAAGCCGAGGTTCAATACTGGATTGCCCTCGCTGATGAGCGGGGGGCTGCCGTCCCATGGCGTCGTGGTCGTGCCAGTGAGCTGCGCATAGGTCATCGTGGCGATGCGCTGAACGATATCGCCGGTCCGTTTCGTGCCAGTCCCCATCAGATGCAGGACGGTCGGGGCGCTCGACCAATTGCCAGGTGTGGCCCCAGTGACGATATCCATAAAGCCCAGACAGCGTACCGGCACATTCGCTCGGGCGGTCGCTGAGTAGAGCACGCTCTCATTATCTGCCGCGCCCGCGCCTCCTTCCGCCGTCGTGGACTGCAAGCGGCTCTCGTCGAAGATCGCGCGTTTGGCGATGGCGAGTTCAATCACACTATTGGCCGCGCCGGGGTTGGCGTTAATCGCATAGAAATAGAGCCGCCCAGGTTCAGACGCCGTAAACCCGAAGGTGGACCCGACCGAGGCCGTGAGCGCCACGTTGTCTGTGGCCGTCACAATGGCGTAGTCGCCGGTCGTCGCCGTGCCGTTGCGGAAACTGATGCGGGCCGGACTGGCCGTGGTACAGGTGGCGAGTGTCCGTTGGACGAGCCGTGCGGTAAAGGCGTTACTCACAGGACTCGCGAGATTGATGATGAGGCTCACGTTTTGCGTGTTCCCCGGTCCGTCAGGCGTACTCCCCACAGTAAAGACGCCTGCCGCATAATCGACCGTGGCCCCGGTGCCAGCCGCCACAACCGTACTCTTGACGGTCCCATCGGTATTCTGCGAGACCGCTAGCCGTGAGACGACATCGGGGAGTGTACCGGCGGGATCAACGCCCAACTCAGTTTCTAGCGCCAGGACGGCGGCAGAGAGGCCGTTTGGATGGACGGCCACGATTTCATCGCCTGCCGGACCATCGGTCAAGATCGTGCGAGTATCAAGGCTGCCGGGGTAACTGGTACTCCCGCTCGTCGTCAGATTAGCCATCAGCTCACTTGCTCCTGTTTCATCACCTGCACCTGTGGCAGGACTCGGTTGTTCACAAAGGTTCCTGTGGCATGTTGAATGCGGAGTTGCAAGGCATCCCCAATCGAGGCCGTCGCAATCTGTGATTCAATATCGACCCAGGCCAGGTTATTGCGAGCCGTCTGCCCATAGCGTTTCCCCGTGCCATAGCGGATGCCATTGCCATAGCGATGCGTCGAAAACGCCGTGCCATCAGCTTGCAAGAGCTGCAGTGTCAGTCCAGTCGTGTGCCCGTGCAGATCGCGCACTTCCAGCCGAGTATGCTCAAGTTGTCCCCCGGCGTCAACTCGCAGCCTCACGAGATACTTGAGGAATCCTGGTGCGCCAAAGGTATGATAATGACTGGCTTCATCCGACACGATATTGGCCGTGGCGATGCCGCGCGTATCGTAGCTGATCCCGGCCTCATGCAGCCGGTAGAGATAGGTGCCCAGGCCAGGATCTCCCTCCAGACCGTAGAGCACGTCGAGATCGCTGCCTTCGGCTTCGACCCATACATGCGCGGGCGTGTGCCCGGCGTGTGGCCCTGACCAGGAGACTTCAAGTTTTTGTTCAGGTGTTGGGGACACGCCTTGCAACGCCCGCACCTCCAGCCAGTATTGGATGGAGGGATACACATCAGAACCGACCGGGAAGCTGAGTTTGAGCTTGCGGTCGTGGTAGACCATCCAGATCTGATCGAGCTTGGTGTTGTTCGTATGGTTCAACCCGTAAATGTCCGTGCGTCGGCTGTACAGCGCATCGCCGATCAGCAGTGGCGTCACTTGCGAGAACGGCAGCCAGGCCACATTCAGATCTTGCGTGACCCAGAACGTGCCGATGCCGGGCACGGTCACAATGGAACGAGGGCTATTCGTCCCGATCCGATGGGCCAGGAGCGTGAGTTGCCCATCGTAGCCAGCCGGGATTGTCAGTGAGGTCACATCGTCGCCTAAGTCGAGGCCGGTCAGAGCAGAGACACTGGCCTGTTTGAACATGAGCAGTTGCGCGAGCGGATCGCCTTGCTGGCCGGTCACGCTGTGGAGGTGCATGGCCTTGACTCCGCCTGCGCTCCCGACAGGCTTATACGCAGCCCAGGTGGACGTGGTGGAGGCAAAGACGGTATCGGTGCGTGGATCGCTCGTGAGGACGATCCCATCTTGCAGCACAAAGAGGCGGTCCAGAAACGGTACCGCTTGCGTGGGTGAGGGCGGGATATTGGTGCCGCTGATCGTGGCATACGCTTGCGTGATGTTATCGACGTAGGCGAGCGGATCCGCCCCGTTACAGACATAGGTGGCATCCGTCAAGGTCCAGGTCTGAAAGCGCGTATCATGGTCGGAGGTCAGGCCGCTCGTGAGCGTGGCAATCGTTCCCGCATCGGTGACCGTCGCGAGGGCGGTATCATACGCAATGAGCCTGAAGGGCACGGCGTCGTTCGGGTATACCTTTGTTCCGCCGCACCCGCGCTTCACGCTGTAGCGCAGACTGTTGACCGATACAGATCCCGCCCGTTTCCGTACCCCGCCGTCGTAATAGCAGTTCTTCAAAAACTCTGCCTGGCCTGGTTGCAGGTCTTCGAGCGAAGACCGTAAGTCGATCCCGAAACGGGGGTCCGGGTATTCGGCTTGGTCGTCAGGGAGTCGGTTGCGGAGCATTAGACCATCTCCATCATGCGCCACATCGAATAGGCTTGCACCGTCGCAAAACTGGCACTGACTTCCGACCGGAACAACGGCGTGATGAACCCGCCCGTCGTCGAGAGACTCGCCAAGAGCCACACATGCGCGGGATTATTGGCCGACGTCCAGACGGTGCCGGTGGCCGCGCCTGAGCTGGAGGCCACGGTATTATTGCTCAACACACTCGCCGTCGTCAGAGCATTCGAGATCACGGACTGTCCGACTAAGGTCGTTCCGGCTGGCACATTCCACGCGAGATTCAGGCCGGTCGTCTGGATCGCCGTGCGATAGATCAAAAACCCTTCGATAATATACCGCTTACTGGCTGTCACGGGGAGCTTGACGTAGCTCACGGTCGAAAAGACTGAGTTGGAATTCGTCCCGGTATTGATCGTCGAGAAGACCATCGTGAACGGATTCGATCCGCCGCCCCCACTCGGAGCGGCCCAGGTCGCATCGGCACGCAGAAAGTTCGTGGTCCCGCCGCCGCTGGCCGGGGCCAAACCTTTCAGTCCAGACGTGACGGCATCTAAGAGCGTGGTAGCTTGTGTGCCCGTGAGTTCTTCAGGATCGCCTGCTCCTGCCGTAATGCGCCCGAGTAAGCGATTGGTAGCCGTCACGTCCTGCATCTTTGCGTACGTCACTGCATTATTGGCAATGGTCGTAGCGTTGTTATTAACTGCTGCCGTCACATCTCCTGTCAGGGCCTCGCGGACCACGGAAACGACACCAGGCGTCCCTAACTCAAAGAAATTTGTGACTGATCCTCCAGCCACACGTTCATTGGAGAGCGTGGCATTCGAGGCAAAGGTGATGTACTCGCCGTCAGCCGGAGCCCCTGATCCACCAGACGGCGTAGCCCAGGTCGAGTCACCCCTCAGAAAGGTGCCAGCCGTTGGCGTACCGCTGCCCAGGAAGGTCGGCCCCACTGTCCCGCTGGTAATATCTGCTCCCGCATGTCCGTGCGATAGACTGGCGTAGGTGCCGAAGTGCGCGTGTGACAGGGAAGCGTACACTGCAAAATGCTGGTGCGCCGTATCAGACTTGCCATCAATCGCTGTCTGGAGTCCCGTGGTGTCTCCGATGACATGGGCGTGAGATAAGCTCGCGTAAGACCCGAAGTGTTGGTGTGCTGTCGATGATTTTCCTGATAGATCAGACACCAGGTTCGTCACATCGCTCTGTGCATGCGCGTGGGACACGCTGGAGTAAATCGCGAAATGGTGATGGGCGGTGGACGATTTCCCATCTAGTTCGGTTTGGAGTCCGGTAGTATCGCCGACGATATGCGCGTGAGACAGACTGGAATAGACCGCGAAGTGCTGGTGCGACGTGGCGGACTTTCCTGCAAGGTCTGTCGTCAGGTCCGTGACGTCAGATTGCGCGTGCGCATGAGAGAGGCTTGAATACAAGGCAAAGTGTTGATGACTGGTGCCCGACTTGCCATCGAGCGCCGACTGTAGGTCGGTTTGATTCGACAGCGTGCCGGTGATGGTCCCCCAGATCGGGGAGCCTGCCGGGCCTTGCGGCCCCGGATCGCCCTGCGGCCCTTGTGGGCCCGGATCGCCTTGCGGTCCTTGTGCCCCCCCTGTGGCGCTCACCGTGGCCCAGGTGCCATCGCCACGCAGATAGGTTTCGGTAGACACGGTGCCGCGCCCGAGCATGTGGGGATCCACTTGGCCTCTCCGGTCAATCGTCGCATAGCGAGGCACTAGCGCCCTCCTGAAAACGGGGTCCTGACGGCCCGCGCATTGTTCCCGGCGTAGCGGGCGAGCATGGCATCATAAATCTGTTTCTCGGTGGTATAGCGGTCGTCGTCGTATGTCGCCATCGTCCGCACTTTAATCCCCTGCACCCATAGGGCCATGCGTTCACGGAGATGCTTGACAAACGTGGTCCCCGATTCGTCTAGGCGCGTGAGATTCGGAACGTATTTGACCAACAGCGGATAATGTTTGTCCGGTGGCGGCCAGACCCGCAACGTGTTCTGATTGACCACTTCATAGAAGAACGGGCGAAACTTCACCGGATACCGGTGGATGGTCTCGTTCTGATTGACCAAGAGATAGTTGAAGTATCCGACTTGGCAGTAGGTGTCTGCCGTGACGCTGCCTGAAAAGGCGCTAGAGACCGTCGCCCATCGCGTAGACCCGCTATACGCGGCAATCTGCCGGTATTGCTGGGTCATCGATCCACCGATGAAGAACAGATATTGGCCGGTGAGTTCTTCATCACCGGCATTCACCGTCGTCGGCAGTTGCACGGCGGTGGAATAACTCGCCAGAATCAGCCCGCGCCAGTCGTCGTTGGCCCAATAGAAGCGGAGCTCTTGTTCGTGGTCGAAGTCCGCCGGGACCGTGAGCGTGCTGGTCCCGCTGGCAATGACGACCATCGTTTCAGTCGCGGTGATGTCGTCGTTGCGGTTCGCGTCCCACAACTCAGTTTTGACCACTTGCAACCCACCGGCAATCATGCGGGCAATCTCCGAATTAGAGACGGTATAGCGTCCCGCTTCGCGCATGGCGTAGGTGACGGTCGTGGTCGCGGTCGGGTCTGACGGAATCATATGGCTTAATTCCCGTGATGGTTGGTGAAAATCCCCGTGACGGTCGCCATGCCACTCGAAATCGTCGAGAGATGGCAGCGCATCGCCGTCAGGCCCGCCACTGGCACGCGAAAGAGACCGCTGGCGGACGTGCTGTTGGCCGACACGGCGCTGTCGATGTTCGTCGCTAAGAGCGGCGACCAGATCCCGTGCGTGGTCCCCTGGAAGAGGACGGTGCCGGTACCGCTCAGGCGCACATGGACCGTGGCGGACACATAGCGGCTATGACAACTGATGGGAGTCCCAGTGGCGCTCGCCACGGCTGCAAGATGAAAGTCGGCTGAATCTGTTCGGTACATACGGCCCTCCTAGCGCGTCAGTTCATAAATCTCATTGTGCAGATCAATCCCGATTTGCTCCATACAGAACGGCGTGGCGACCACATCGCCCGCTTTGACCGCAGGGTTTTTGATCCGCAAGATCATGGCTTCCGTTGAATCAATAATACTGACCATGCAGCCACGTCCGTCAGGCCCCGCGACGAGCGCGGGCTTTATCTCGAACCATCCGCAACTGCTGCATGCAGTAAGTAGCGGTATGAAAATCCATGACCGCCATCGCCTTATCATATTCGTCCTTCCAGTGATCGGCTTCGTCGCGCAGCGTGTTTTCCTCCCGCGTCCGTCCGCCAGTCTTCCAGCCGAACAGGTCGCGGACCGTTTCCGCAATCGCGGCAATCGCGGCAGACCACGCCATGTTAGACCTTCGGCTGAATCGGCGACTTCACGATATTCGCCACGAGCGTCACCAGGCCCGTGATGACCAGCGCCACCTTGGGGTGCCCGGCAATCCAGGCTGAGATCAGATCCTCATACTGATCGACCAGGTTCGTGGCAATCAAGAATCCAGCAGGCCATAACTTCATCCAATCCATCTGATCCTCCTTATTTATGCCCATGACGATACGTCTGCTTCTCTACCTCTCGGAGTCGATCCTCTTGGTCGTCGGCGCGTTTCTCCAGCTCAGCGGTGCGCGGAATGAGACTGGCTCGCTCGCTAAGGATGCTCCATTGTTTGCGCTGGGCCTCCAAGAGATTGTCGAGACGTTGGTCCAAGGCGCGAGACCATAGCCCAACAGCCATCCCGCCGAGAGCAAGGATAGCGCCCCCAAGCCATAGCGCCAGCCGTTTCCAGAATTCTTCCCATTCCCGTTCGCGTTCCGGCATGCCACAGTTACCTCTTCGGTCGTTTTGGGCACGTGTGCTGCACATGCTGATGAACATCATCGTGTTTCAGTGGCTTGTGGCACATACTACAAACGTACATCTTTGGTCGCGGCTGCTTTTTAGGCGTCGCCATCCCTAGACCTCCACACTGGGCGCAAACTGCGCGTGAATGATCCGCAACCCACCTTCTCGATCAATGATCTTCTCCAGGAAATACTCGACCGGCATATTGGTACGCAGGTCTGCGCAGATCCGTTCCCCCTCTTCATCGCCCGGCCAGACCGCATCCCAGGCGTCCCCCGTGAGATGCTTAGAGAGCTTCGTGAGATTCCCGCTGTGACAGGCCAGGAGGCAGTCATAGAAGCCGTGCGCAATGGTTTTTGCGTCAACTTTTGTCGGGTTTTGTGTCAACCAATCCGCTAACGTGTCGATAATAGGACTCTGCTTGTAGGTCTTGAGCAGCCAGGGCCGCCCATATTTCACGATATTCTCGGCCATCACGCGGGACTGATCGAGCGGATCGCGACGGCCTGACGTAAACACGAGATCGGGATACCGCGCCTTGACCCATTCGGCCCCGTGGCGGGCATTGGGGGCGAGACGCATCTGGGCAATCGTGAGGCTCATTAGTTCCTCGGTACTCTAGGCTGGCCATAAGGCAGGGCCTTTCGTGGCCGAGCGAGCCCTGTCGCCGCTGTCGTAAACTCCACCGTATTGCTATACGCCGTACTGACGTTTGTGCCGTCGCTGAATTTGCCCCTCGCGCAATAGGCTGTATTGGGGGCCAAGTTCGTAATGAGCGCCTGGAGTGCGAGATTAGAATACACAAACACGAATGCCCCACAGCCAGCCGGGGAGACCTCAATAGTGGTCGTCACGCTGTTGAAATCATCGGTCCCAGGGTCCGAACGAAGCACGACGCTGGATGTAAAGGGCTCAATGAGCCGTAAATTCGTCATGGTAGAGGGAGGGGTGAAGTCTAAAAATGGACTTGTTGTCACTGTCACGGCGTTGGAGAAATCCGCGCTGAGGATGTTTGACGTATCAATCGCCTTCACTTTCGTGCAATGCACCGTATTGGGCGACAAGGCTAACAGCGTGACGGTCGTGGGCACCGGCTGCCCAGCCAGAGTATAGGTGGAGCACGCCCCGGTCGCGACGTAGACTTGATAGCCGGCCACAGCCACATTGTCCGTCGCAGCCGACCAGACGCATTCCTGCTGGGATTGTGAGATTGCGGTACAGACCAGATTCGTTACGGTGCTCGGCGCGGTCGTATCTGCCGCAGGGGCAGCTAAGACCTGCACCGTGACAGTCGCACTGGTGGTCATGGGATGCAACCCGCTCAGGCTGTCTGTTGATTGCGCCCTGAGATAATAGGTTGTCGTACTGCCGTTCGTCAGACCCGTGACCGTCGCAGAAACGGTCAGCGCCGTGCGGTCCATTGCGTTCGCGAGCGTGCCATAGGCGGCATCCGTCGTGTCGTATCTCGCCGTCGCAGGCTTGTTGAGCACGCAACTAATGACGGCACTGGTTGTCCCGAAGGGAAGAGCGCTTGTTGGCGTACAGGCGGTCAACGTCGGTGGCGTCACGTCGAGCGACGCCACCACGCCCGTGAGGGTGGCGCACCGATAATCACCTACTATGGTGTTCTCTGCGCCTGTGGCATCCCGTGGATAGGCGCACGTGAAATCCAGTCCATCTTCCCACGAATAGGTATATCGGCCTCCAGGGAAGCTCGCAATTGGCTCCACCACTGATCGATAGACCCCGCTGCCATTTGTCCCTGTGACGATGCGGATGGTCGTGGGTGTCACCGCGCCAAAGGTAAGATTCCCGCCCGTGGCATCCACCGTAAAGCCGGTAATAGACGGGAGCGTAGGTGGAGTACTCGCAAATCCCCCGATCACCACATTATCGAATTGTGCATCCGTAATGGCGACGCCGGTATAGCCGGTGAGCCCGGTTTTCCCACTGGTATACGTGCCATCGGTGGCGGAGACCATCAATGTTTCGGACGTGCCGCGAACATGGTAGCACCGAATGCTGGTCCCTTCTGCTTCGCCACGTATCTGATCACCATCTTGCCAGTTGATAAATCCACTGACGGCCAGTATTGCGCCTGACCCCGCCGTGACTTCTTCAATTCGCACCTCGTTGAGGCCACTGGCTAAGCACGAGTAGCCTGAGCGGGTTGGGGTATCCGCCCATCGCAGGAGCACCCCAGGGAAAATTGAGGTTCCCAGTCCGCTTTCTGTGATCGTCGCCCACGTCACCGCGATATGCTGATCGTTGGGAGTCGTATCGCTGTAGGCCATGACGGCATCAACAGCAGCCGTCGTGGTCCCCATGGCGCGGCCTGACAGGGCTTGGAAATCGACTGCGCCGGTATAGCCACCCACCCATTTCCCCCCACTTGAGAGCGGATTCTCGTCCGCTTGTGAGAACGAATCGGTGTAGAGCGTGGTCCTGAACGTGGTCCCCGTTGTGGCATAGACCGGCGTAGTCGCGCCGGAGAGATTTCCGGCGTTGTCCTGGCTCCTGAAGGCAAAACCATAGACGGTGCCAGGGGTCAGTCCCGATGCCGGGTAGCCTACGCCGGGACTCGCAAGGGTCGCCAGGGTTGTCGTAGGGGTACACGCGGCCCCGGTGCAGCTCAAGATCACAGTGCCGGATAGTCCGCTCCCGCCCACCTCGTCACTCCCCAAGGTCCAGGTCACGCTCGCCGTCGTACCGCTGGCGGTTGCCGTAGGACTGGTTGGGGGTGAGGGCGGCGTGGTGTCGGTGGGCGGCGGAGTGCCTGAACATCCAATGCGCGTATCGCCCACCGCGAGGTCGTCGGTGTAGCGATCCCCTGCGCCTACCTGTGTATAGTGTCGAACGACGTTGAGGGTGGCCGCACCATAATTATCGTTGTTAGGGCCATTTGTGGCATTGGGTCCGCGAAAGGTCCGATTGTAATAGCCCAGCGTTTTCGTCCCATCCACATATAGCTCAGCCATTCCGTCTGGTTGGCCAGGCGTATTCATCTTGACGTGGGCTTCGATGCAATACCACTGATTGTCATTCAGGCTGACCGATGCGACATTCGGATAGTACACGCAGGAATCATAGGGGCCATCTCCATTCGGGCAGAGGCTCGCTTCAACCTGACTGCCAAAGCCCATCTGACGAGACCCGAACCAGTTAATGAGAAAGAAGTTAGGAGCGGGGAAATCTAAACTTCTGATATAGTAATACTTGCTCCCAGCCGATGCCTCATAAGTGAAGTTGGTCGTCCGCACATAGCTTCGCGTCCAGACCTCCTCTGTCGCAGGGAAGGTACGATCGTAGTAGGTGCCTTGCTGGCATAGGGTGCATGTCGGGTGATACGTGGACTTCAGCGACTTGGTGCCGTTATAGGCAAAGTCAGAAGAAATTTTCGCATTGCAGCCGTCGGCGGGCGGAGTGCCCTCGCAGGCCGAAATGTCCCAGGTATCGTTGAGGATACCATCTTCAAAGGTGTCTTCCCAGTACGTCGCCGCCCCTGCCGCGTTCGGTACCAGTAGTATCAGTAGGAGCAAGAGTTTCAACAGTCTCATGGAATCCTCACAGCGCGTGGGGCGGCAGGATCGCCGCTGGTCGATTGATAGGCCCCGATGTTGGGACGGTCAGGGGGGCAGGTGCGGCCACGGACATCGAGGCAGAGAACGCCGGAGGAGCCAGCCCGGCGCACGGGTGAACTTGGCCCTGTGCGAAAATCAGGCGATGCCGCCGTAGGATTGAGGAAGAGCGGATCCGTAGTGATCGCCGTCGAATCCACCGAGTTGATGGTACCTGCCGTGTACGTGACTCCATTGTAATCCGCGGCCCCTGCCCCGCCGAAAAAGATATTGTTCGCAAACGTATTGCTATTCCCTGTGGTCAGGCTCGATTCAATATCAAGCCAGAAATCAGCCTGTTCGCTAAAGACGTTATTGCGGATGGTCCAACCCGTCACAGGATTCGTGCCAGGTTCGTTCGAGTCCGTGAAACTCACCCCAACTTGCCCAAGATACGTCGTATTATTGGCAAGGACCCCGCGGAGACTGGCGTCGTTCCCTAGCCTGAAATGTCGGCGGTTATTCCAAAGTAGATTGCCAAACACCTGGCATCCATCGGAATATCCCGTTCGGATCTCAATCCCATTCGACCCGCTTGGATCGACAATCGTGGTGTGATTGTAAATGGTATTGCTGACGATCTCGCAACTATTGGATGAGGCCGACGCATCCCCCCAGACTTCAATGCCGTCAGTCCGGTTGTCATGAATTGTATTCCCTACCACGCGAACATTTGTGACTTGCTGAACGCCAATGCCGTAGCCCTCTCCGGATCCCGCGACATTCGTATTGCTGTAGAGCACATTGTTCTCAAAGAGGATGTGATCGGCAATGGATGCGTACGCCCCGTCTCCATTACCATAGGAGGTGCCATTTCTGGCCGTATTGTCATAATTCGCAGACTGTGTGGCCCCAAGAAAGAAAATTCCCGCTCTCGCATTCGAGTACGTGGTATACCCGTCGATGACCACTTGGTAGGTCCCGGTGTAGACATAGGCCCCATACCAGGCGTTGTTGTAGGCCGTGAGATCGTTGATCGTGAGGGTGTTCGCATTGGTCGCGTAGAGCCCGCTCTTGAAGGAGTTATCCCACACCGTCGGGCGATTGAGCGTAATATGATTCGAGCCGTTCCCGATAAAGACGAGGGCTTCCTGGTTGGTTGGCCCGGCTTCTCCGGCCTTCCCCTGGATTCGGAGATTATTCACGGTCCAATAGGCCCGTCCGCTGATATTAAAGGCGAACTGGGCTCCCGCATCAAATGTTAAAGTGGCAGGATTCCCAGGGCAGTCCCATTCATAGACAATGGGATTGGCGACCGTTCCATTGACCGCTTGAGGCGTCATGGTGGAGGTCCATGCCCCGCATAGATATACTGTGTCACCGGCTGCCGGTGTGCAATCGCTATCCGCGAGCCCCCCACAAAGGTTGCTAGTGTTCGTGCCGGTCCCGTCCCCGGTTGCCAATACCCCTACGTATCGCGTGTCTGCAATTGCATTAATTGCATTCATCGAAAGGCTCATGAACACCATGAATAGCCCTATCACTAGCCTGACGTGCCCCATATCAGTTGAGACTCGACACGCTCATCCAATAATCGGATAACATTAAATAGTCGGTGGCAACGGCAGTGGTCAATATAAATGAGAGCGTGCTCGCCGCGGTCGTATCAATAGCGGCATCTGTCAGACCGCCTGCCGCAGATCCCGAGCTCCGTATCGCTAACCCATCCATTACTTGACTGTTTGTGAATCCTCGATTTCTGACATTGCAGACTCCTGTCACGCTCGTTTGTGAGGTATTGACAAATGTAAGGCAATCTGTTCCGCCGAAGTTCACCGCGAAGGTCTTATTGCCGCCAGTCCCATTTTCGTTTATGCCATATTCAACACGCAGCACGCCATTCTTGCCTATCGTATTTGCTGGGACCGTCAATGAGACCGCTGTAATAGCAGAGGTACTTCCCGTAAATGCTCCAGGGCCAGTGGTAGAAAACGTCGTCGGAGACTGCACTTGAGTCGGCGTTCCGCTAGTATATGTGTTGTTGTAGACGGTTCCCGCCGTCGTAGACGATCCGACAAACCAGTACCATCCAGCAGAAGACCCAGCAGAAATAGCGCTCGCGGGAAGATAGAGATAGGCCCCATTGCTATAGGTCGCTGGCAGCGCGGTCATGGCCGACACAGCTCCATTGTTGCCCATCGTGCCAGATGGAGCCTTGATGAATGGAATAGCACTTACAGAAAGAATCGTCACTGGTTGTGTCGGATTCGCCGCCTGCGTCAGAACTCCCACTGCCAGCGCCGAGCCAGGCACCAACAGCGACAGAATCAATAGTAGCGTTTTCATGCGGCCTCCTTAATACATCGCCGTGATCGCGCCCGTTGCGCCCGTGCCAGTCGTCGCAGTTGTCACCACAATATAGAACAGAAAGTTCGCGGTCAGCACTGGGCAGGCGTCATAAACCGCCGTGGTCCCGACCAAGGTCAACGTACACAACAGAATTCCCGTGGTACTGGTCACACCGCTGGTAATCCCACCGTAGATCGCCTGTGTCTGCGTAATCGCGCCCGTGCCTGTCACGCTGCCGTAGATCGACTTGCTGCCGGTTGGCAACGCCACCGCTGCCGACGTGGTATTGGTCGTCACCGCCGAGGCCATCGTGGTGCTGCGGACGGCCCCGCCGCTGGTCATGAGCAGGTTGTTCGTTTGGTCTTCGCCAGAGAAGAGATCAGCCTGCGTCACGCGTGTCGCGCGGGTGGTCGTGCACGTTTCCTGCACAATCGCCCCGGTCGGTTCATCCGCGAGGGTATCGCTGCCGTCGTAGAGGATGCAGGTCGCTGACGCGGATCCTGGTCCGATCGGGACAAGCCCGAAGAGGACCAGTCCTGCGAGGAGGATCCAGTAGAGACGTTTCATAGTCACTCCTTGCCAGAGAGGGCTGGCCAGGAGCGTCGGCTCCCAGCCAGGAGAAAGACACGTTATACGTTGCCGGTCGGGTCTTGCTCACTCGACTGCAACGGGAGCTGCATGCGCCGCGCTGCTCGCCCGGATCCCTGTCCAAACGTCATGGACGGGGTATACCCCACCATGACACGGGTGACGTACAGGAAATCGGTGGCAATGGCCGCGTTCGTCAACGTGCTAAAGCACAGCCGCACCGTCAACCCGGTCACGTTCGGATGCAGGGTCTCATGGGCGAATCCCCCAGTGGACAGCTTCCCGATATAGCCCGTCGTCGTCCGCCTGAGCGCGTACGCCACGGCGGCTTTGGCCGTCGAAGCAGCGGGCACCGTCAAGGCCGTGGCTGGACGATTCGGCGCGTTCCCATCGGTCAGGGTCGAATAATAAAACACCGGCGTCACGGCGCTGGCGAGGGCGCTAGCGGTGGTGAATTCACACGCAAAGTAGAGGGGGTGGTTGTTGTCCACATCTTCTACGTCCATCGCGAAATCCACGCCCGGCGCAATGGCCGACGCTCCAGATCCGCATGAGGCGAATCGAATCGCCATGTGCTGCGTGGCCCCAATCGGTTCCAAGAAGCCCTGGCCCCCGGAGCTATAGCCTGAGGTCAACGTGGACCAGCCCGCCGATCCCGCCGCTGTGGACGTGGTGGCAAAGTTCACGAGATCCTTTGCCCACCAGGTGCGCCACCTCAGCTTATAATCGACGTTCGCATCTTGAATGCAATTTTTTGGTAGACTCATACATCCTCCTTCTTCCCCGAAGCGAGGGTTTAGCGCATCGCGTGAACGATCACGCCATGGCCCGCAATGTTAATGGTGGTGTCCGTCCCAATGGTCAGACCAATGCCCGTGCCCGCTGACCCGTCCAGCGCCACAATGCCACCCGCGCCGTTCGAGATGGTGGCAATGGCCGCGCCTTCCGTGACGCCGCGAATGGTCGTCGCGGTCCCATCCATGTTTTGAAACCAGTACCAGCCGAGTGCCCCGTTGGTGACATCGTAGCCACGGGCCATCGATGGGACAAACCCCAGATCGAGCGTGACGTTAGATCCGGTGCCAGAATAACTGGCGAGAACCGACACGAGATTGCGGTATTGAATCGACATACTGCCTCCTTCTTCCCCGAAGCGAGGTTACTTGTGCTCGCGGGAGATGTTGTAATCACCGAATCGTTCGGTGCGGGTCCGTGGGGCCTCGTCTGCTTGTCGCGGGGCGCGTCCACGGTCAGGATCGTACTGCATAAAATCGTTGACGTCGGTTTCGCATCGGCCATCCTCAATGAGCTGGGCGTATTCCTTCGGCAAGGTGTTATGACTGCCGAGAGTCACCATCTCCTGATAGCCGTTGATGGTACAGGGAATGCGCATGGGCCCCTTGCCCTTCAGGCGCGTGGCCCCATTGATGCCACTTTCCAGGTAAAACTTTTCCGACTCCCGATACGGCTTCCCGTGCTTCTTGAGCGGATCGTCCTGCGTGCGTTCCTTAATGATGTTCGCCATACGCCTCCTCGGTTAGACCTTCGACAAGCGATACAGGGCATTACGCGCCTGCATCGCCCGTGTATCGACGGCTACGTTAAAGTCCGCTTGTGGCACGGTCGAACCGGCCCGGTGCCGGTCACTGCCTTCCTGCATCATGGCGGCGAGATTGCACGCCTTCTGATACGTCAGGCCCCGATGAATGACGCGCTGCATTTGCGTCACACACCAGATCCGATCCTCATGCCGTTCACGCATGATTTACAGCTCCGCAGCGGATTCGGCCCGCATGATCCAATTCTCATTGGTCCGCATCTGCGAGGTCGTGACCTTCCAGCCGACCGAGCCGACCTGATCCAATGGATCTAAGGCCCCGGCACTGCCGATCGGTTTCACAAACATCTTCATGCTCTGTCCGGACAGCTTCACGCTGTTAAAGCCCTTCTTTGAGAAGATCATGGATTCATACACATCCACAGTCCCGCTCGTATTACGGACCGCGGTAGACGGTCCGCCTGCGCCTGTGCGAACCCGCGCCCCCGCGCCCAAACTGGACGGGTCAGCCGCCACGAAGATCGCCAGGTTTTTATACCGGCCCATTTCGCCCTCTGCCGCGCCCTGATATTGATTCGCGTACAGGAACCCGCCAGGACCCGGCGAGAAGTTCTGAATGGTGAACCACACATACGGATGGACGACCATCGCAAAGGCTGGCAGCGCAGGCCTGGTGCCTTGCGCACTCATCGCCCCCCCACCGGCCATAATCATCTCCGCGCCCGCCCCGATCAGGGTGCGGATCGCGCGATCGAGATCGTTCTGATCCAACGGCGTGACCACATCCGTCCGAGCGGTCCCGTTCGAGTAGGTCACGTTGGTGCCGGCATCGGCGGTATTCCGCTTAATCACGTCGATGCTATATCCTTCCTGCTCACCCAAGAGGGTCGTCCAGCGGTTCAACGCTTCGTCCTTCGTGGTGAAGCGCAAGAAATCCGACGCAGCGATATAATCGCCGTATTGGGCGAGGGTACAGGAGAAGTCATCCAGCGACGGCGTTTTCCCGGCAGGCGGCACGCCTTCAGTCAACGCCGAAATCGCCAACGCGAGATGCGTGTAGCGCCGCACAATGACGGTGCTGCCTTCGTTCGTCGGCAAGTCCACCGGCTCCGACCAGCGGTCGAAATAGTTGTTGTACTTCGCGTTGGTGAGCATGAGCCGCGAGAAGTAGGCACTCGTCGCCTGATTACTCGCGGAGGGGGTGAGATCTGAGTTTGTATCCGAATAAACCACTGTGCCTGGCATAGAAACCTCCGTTTACCGGGCGAGCTGCGCCTGATGGAACTTCGCAAAGTCCGCGTCCGACATGGCGTGGATATCCTCCGCGCCGATCTCTTTTCGCGTCCCCGCCGTTGATCCGCCAGACCCGGCCAGCACCGATTCTTTCAATTTGGATTGAATCTGCGTTGAAAATTCTTTCCGCGCGTCCTGCACCAGGCTGTGCGTAAATTTGCCGGTGAGAGCCGCGGCGGTAATAATCGCTTGGTTCAAGGTGAGATCGTTCGCCGGATTGCCCGCTTGCACCGCTTGGGTATAGAGCTGCGCGGCCTTTTCGTACAGGGGATTCCCCGGCACAAGATCGGCTTGCAACTTCTGCACAATCGGCGCGGTCTCCGTCCGCCAGCCCTGCTGCGCGGTGTCGCGCTGGACTTGCTGCGTAGCGGCCTGCGTCTCCTGCTTGCGCAACTCGCGGTCGATCAAAATAACTTGCTGCGCGGCTTCTTGCGCTTTCTGCAAATCACCGCCCGCAGCGGCTTGCGCCTGTTGCACCAGATAGCTCGCTTTCCAGGTCTCTAATTGCTCTGCCGAGTACGTCTGCGGCTTGGCAGGCTGACTGGATTGCGTCAATCGCTCCTGCAATTGCCGATTCTCGTGATAGAGGCGTAACGCCTCCCGAGACGACTCAGCAAACTTCGTGCGGTAATCTTCTGACGGCGGCGCGACGGGGGCCGTGACAACAGGTTGAGCGGAGGCTGTCTGCGTCTGGTCTGTTCCGTCGGTGGAAATACTGGTCTGGGAGGAAGCGTCCTGTGTGATGACGGGTTGGCTTGTGGCGTCCGTCGTCTCCAGGGTTAGCGGCTCGTCGGCCATGGGGGACTCCTTGGTTAAGAGTCCGATGGCCGACACAAACACGGCCATCAGACGGTGAATCTGATGGCCTCACGGAAAGGGCTCTCGGTTGTGGTCTATCGAACGGTGGTGACGCTGGCAATCGCGTATTGCGAGCCGAGAATTTCCACCGTTCGGCTACACTTCCCGCATTTCGTTTGCACGTAGAACGCGGGGTCCATCGTCGAGAACTTAAACAACAGTCGCCCACAGGAACAACGGGCCTGCTGTAAGCCTGTACTACAGTCCGGTGCGATTGTCAAGAACAGGCCATTCATACGCCTCCTAGACTGAGGTATTGACCCCATTCGGCCCGGAGCCGGATTGCCCCTGGCCTGCGCCGAGCACTTTGGCGAGGGCTTCGTTCGGTGGGCCCATGCCCTGCTTCTTGAGCGCGGCCTTAATTTCTTCCTTCTTCGGCACATCGGACGCATCGACGATGATTTCAGGTGGGACCGGCATCCCCATGGCCATCATCTGCATGAGTTGCGAGGAGACCGCCGAGCGAGCCGTTGGACTGGCCTCTTGGAAGTCCACCGCAATGTCAAACGAGAGGGTTTGCAGCTCTTTGAGCTTCTGATAGGTCACTTCTGACGGATTCACCAGCAGTTCCTGACCCATCAGGCCCATGTCCACCGCCACGCGGTCCTCGTCCCCGAGAATCCGCATCATTTTCTCGACGGAGCAATACTGTTGAATCCGCCTGATCTTCAATTCGGCCTTATACAGGCGACATTCCAGCCATTGCATCATCAACCAGCCCACGCCCACAAGGCTGCCCGCTTGACGGGCTTGAATGGCACGCCCGGAGACGGTTTTCTGCGTCGTTTGCCCCATCAATTCGCCGGTGATGCCGGTGATTTGCATGAGGACCTGCGCGCAATACTGGATCATCGTTATTTCTTCTTGCACCATCGGCGGCGCGGCCAGAATCGTCGGCGGCGCACCCGCATAGATCCCCATAAAGCCCGCCCGATGGATCTGACTCTTGTACTTTTCCATATTCTGCTGATCGGCGGCACTCCAGAAGATCGGGTTCTTCGGTCCGCGCACAATTTTGTCGAGCAGCGTGGCGTAGTGCCAATTCATTTCCCGGACCGGATCACGCATATCCCGCGCCAACCCCTTGATGCTGTCGTAATCGTCGCTGTCCTGATAGGGAATGAACACGGCATAGGGGAAGCGCCAATCCACGCCGTAGGGCGACGGGATATCATCGATGAGTTCCCATCCGGTCAGATGCCGCACCCGCAAAATCGTCGTGGGTTTCACGAGGATTTCGTACCTGGACGCCATCGCCGCGCCAGCCTGTTTCCGCATCGTCTCAACGAACCGATCCGCGTCATTCTGCGCCGTAAAGGCTCGCGCCCCGTCCGGCCCGATCACGGCGATTTCCTGATCGGTAGACACCACTTGATACTGTTTTCCTGCTTGATCGGCCCGCTGTTTGACAAAGGCCTCCGCCTCCTGCTCCGAGCCCATCCGTAAGACGGCCTCTTCACCCTTCGGCGCAGCCTGATCGATCACGAGCACCGCTTTCACCGGCTTCCGATACCAATGCTCCATCACGCGAATCCGGCGCGAGGCTTTATCGTAGAATTCGTTGAGATGTTTCGCTTCGCCGGTGCTGGCATACTGCTTGAGCCAGGACGCGATATTATCGCCCTGGAACCGTGAGGCATGCTGCGGCCAACGGCCTTCCGCTTCGTCCGGCGTCATCCAGAGCAGTTCACCCTGATAGCTCGCATCGTTGCGGTCGGGCCGCCGGGCAAACGGATCGCAATACCAGGCATTACGCGCCAGATCCTTTTCGATCACTTCGCCTTCTACGAGATCGTCACACAGGTCGGTACTATGGCAGACCTTCGACACACCCAACCCCCCGATGGTGCCCTGTCGAAACTGTCGAGACTCCGCGAGCACTCCACGGCTGACATCGCCTTGATACTTCACGAGTGCCGTCGCGGCTCGCCCCAGGAATTCATCTTCGGTCCCACGTGGGAAATACCGAAAGTCGCTGCGCCGGTCCAGTTCGTAGCCGCAGAGGAAATTGATAATCCCCTGCGCGAGATTGAAACTCGTGATGGGCCGCTTGTCGGCGGTCAAGATCGCCACATCCTCTTTCTTCCAGGCCCGCTCGCCGCCGATGATGAGATCGTCGTCAATCTCCATTTCCAATCGGAGTTTTGCCGTCGCCTCCAAGGCGCTTTCGACCTGACTGCGCGTGTCTTTGAGGACCTGTTGCGCAGACGCTTCTTCGTCTTTGGTGCGGA
>ERZ1292623.223-Hain-H51-01um-R1-223-length-64012-cov-8_pt3 | contig 27512 bp, 19 predicted proteins | sample MGYA00564398_ERZ1292623 | MGnify/ENA primary metagenome ERZ1292623 (study PRJEB36523, sample SAMEA6512633) | groundwater metagenome | collected 2019-01-07 | study: AquaDiva: Metagenomics assemblies of 32 groundwater samples | reverse complement strand
GAAACATTCGACGGAGGCATCGATGGTGAAACTGCCTCGCGCCGTCTCTACATTTTCGCCCTTAATAAGAAGGGCGTGAGAAATCTGAATTTGGGCCTTCTGACATCCTCTGGGGATGACATGAGCTCCGGACGGGGTGTACAGATTGAGCTCATACGCGGTATGAGCTTTGTCGCAGGTCGTGATTTCGACCCTGACTCGGCTATCGCGAGACTTCGCCTCAAAGCGAATCTCGTACTCGCCGGGCTCTCCCTTGTCGAGTAAGCCAAATAGTTTTGGCTCTACTGTAGGACCCAATTCGATGGGATTCCCGGAGTTATAGAGAGCGAACTCGACTCCTCCAAAATACACGGTATTCATTGAAACATTCTCCTCCCAGTGCTCGGCAGGGGACAAAGCGGCTAGCGGAAAGCGGAACCGCAAAATCACAACTGACGGCTGGATGAAAACAAAAACTGCATTCATCCAGCTGCCAGCAAAAAGAGAAATTAGTATGATTATACGCCACAAATTGCATTTGTCAATGAATTAATAATCGGCAAATTATCGGCTTGAAGAATAGCTTCCGAGCTGATACAATGTAAGGGTTAGGAAGACTAATCTTCCTGTTTTTCTTTTGATGTATTGACTAACAAAATGCGAAACGGCTAAATTGGATAAGTGAAATAAATAGGTGATTTTGTATGGCAGAAAACATCAACAAAGTGACTGAAAAATACGACGCCTCCAAAATTACGGTTCTGGAGGGCTTGGCGCCGGTTCGAAAACGTCCCGGAATGTATATCGGCGGAACCGGCATCGACGGACTGCACCACTTGGTTTGGGAGGTGGTTGACAATTCAATCGACGAGGCGATGGCCGGATATTGTACTAAAATTACAGTCGTTTTGAACAAAGACGGCTCGGTTTTAGTTGAAGACAACGGGCGCGGTATTCCGGTTGATGTCCATAAAACAACCGGTAAATCAGCTCTGGAAACAGTTTTAACCACCCTTCACTCCGGCGGTAAATTCGGCGAGGGCGGCTACAAAGTTTCAGGCGGTCTGCACGGTGTCGGCGTTTCCGTCGTGAACGCTCTTTCGGTCTGGGTCAAGGCCTATGTCAAAAAAGAGGGCAAACTTTACTATCAGGAATACGACCGCGGTGTCGCCAAGGCCAATGTCAAAGCGATCGACAAAGCCGAAGGGAGCGGAACAACGATCGTCTTTATGCCCGATCCGGAAATTTTCAAAGTCATCAATTTTTCATATGAAACAATCCTCTCCCACTGCCGCCAACAGGCCTATCTAACGAAGGGCGTGATGGTGACGGTCCGCGATGAACGGGAAAATGTCAAAGAGATTTCCGAGGACGAAATCGAAACTGACAGGGAGGATAAAGAGGAAATTATTGAAGAATTGAGTCCGCCAGCTGGCGGAGATGAGGGTGAGGTTCACACTGGTCGGGGCGAGATTACGGATGAAAACGCCGCCAAGATTGCCAAATCAGGCCCTAGGACTTACTCATTTTACTTTGAGGGCGGCATTTCTTCGTATGTCCGTCATATCAATAAAAACAGAACTGCTCTGAACGAGCCACCGATCTATGTCGAGAAAGAAGAAGGCGGAGTGATTGTCGAACTGGCAATCGCTTACACCGACGATTACAAAGAGCACGCCTACTCATTTGCCAATAATATTTTCACGGCCGAAGGCGGCACTCACTTAACCGGTTTTCGAACCGCTCTGACCCGAGCGATTAACGCTTACGCCACAAAAGCCGGCTTGATCAAGGGAATGGGTCTGACCGGCGAGGATGTCCGCGAAGGTCTGTCGGCGGTCATTTCGGTTAAATTGCGCGACCCCCAATTCGAGGGACAGACCAAAGCGAAACTGGGCAACACCGAGGTTCGGCCGATAGTCGATTCGGTGGCGGCAACCGCTATTACAATTTACCTAGAAGAACATCCGAACGAAGCCAAAAGAATTATTGAAAAATGTTCCCTTTCAGCCCGGGCCAGAATGGCGGCCAAAGCGGCTAGAGAAACAATTATCCGGAAAGGCGCCCTGGACGGCATGACCTTGCCGGGTAAATTGGCTGATTGCTCGACTAAGGATCCAAAACGGACCGAAATCTACATCGTGGAGGGCGATTCGGCCGGCGGCTCGGCCAAGCAGGGCCGGGACCGAAGTTTCCAAGCCATATTGCCTCTTCGCGGAAAAATTCTAAATGTCGAAAGAGCCCGACTTGATAGAATGTTGTCTTCGGAAGAAATCAAAGCTTTGATTGTCGCTTTGGGAATCGGAATCGGCGAGGAAATCGACTACAAAAAATTGCGCTACGACCGCGTTATCATCATGACTGACGCTGATGTTGACGGCGCCCATATCCGGACTTTGCTTTTGACATTTTTCTTTAGAAATTTCCCCGATCTTTTGACCGATGGGCACATTTACATCGCCCAACCGCCATTATTTTCAATTACAAAAGGCAAAGAAAAACATTGGGTCTACTCCGATACGGAAAAGGACGGCATTGTCAAGAAGATGAGAGGCGGGAAAGATGACAGCACGGGAATTTCGGTTCAGCGTTATAAGGGTTTGGGCGAGATGAATCCGACCCAGCTTTGGGATACGACCATGAATCCGGAAAACCGAATACTCTGGCGGGTGACAATGACCGACGCCGAAAAAGCCGATGAGATATTTACAATGTTGATGGGCGACCAAGTTCCACCCCGCAAGAAATTTATTACCACCCGCGCCAAAACGGTTTCTAACATAGACACATAATTTTAGGAATGATGATGGAAGAGAACGAAGACAAAAATCCGCCAGCCGGCGGAGAAGAGGATAAAGAAGAAGTGATGCCGCAACCGATTTATGACGAAGAGACCGAAAGGGAAAATTCGGATGGTTTTGTCGTGCAAGAAGATGAAAAAGATGATAAAGAAACGGAGGAATCAGGCGAAGCGGAGATATTCGAAGAAATCCATGATCCCAATATCGGAACCTTAAAACCGCGCGATTTGGTAACGGAGATGGAAACCTCATATCTTGATTACGCAATGAGCGTAATTGTTTCGCGGGCTTTGCCGGATGTTCGGGACGGCTTGAAACCGGTCCACCGCCGCGTCGTTTATGCCATGCATGATACCGGTCTTAAACACAGCGCTCACTATCGAAAATCAGCCAAAGTTGTCGGCGAGGTTATCGGCAACTACCACCCGCACGGCGATATTGCGGTTTACGATACATTGGTTAGAATGGCACAGGATTTTTCGATGCGCTACCAATTAGTCGACGGCCAGGGAAACTTCGGTTCGATGGACGGCGACTCGGCGGCGGCGATGCGATACACCGAATGCCGAATGACTTCGATTGCCGAAGAGATGGTGGCTGATATTGAAAAGGACACTGTTGATTGGCAGGAAAACTACGATGGCTCAACCAAGGAACCGAAAGTCCTGCCGGCCAGAGTGCCGCAGTTGCTATTAAATGGCGCTATGGGTATTGCCGTCGGTATGGCCACAAATATTCCACCGCACAATCTAAAAGAATTGTGTGACGGTATCATACATTTAATTGAAAATCCCGATGCGACTATCGACGAGATGATGAAGTTTGTCAAAGGTCCCGATTTTCCGACCGGCGCCAATATTTATAATAACGAAGACATCAAAATCGCTTACGCCACCGGCAAGGGAAAAATTATGATGCGGGCAAAAGCCGATATTGAGGAAACGAAACGGGGTTTTAGAATCATCATCACTGAAATTCCTTATCAGGTGAACAAGGCCTCTTTGATTGAAAAAACGGCCGAATTGGTTAAGACCAAAAAGATAGACGGCATCTCCGATATCCGCGATGAATCCGACCGCCATGGCATTCGGGTGGTGATTGAACTTCGCGGTAACTCTTACCCGAAAAAAGTTCTAAACCGTCTGTACGAATTAACCCAGATGCAGACCGCTTTTCATGTCAATATGCTGGCCTTGACCCCCGATCTTGAGCCTCGGATCATGACTTTGATCGATGTCTGCAAATACTATATTGTCCACCGCCAAGAGGTGATTGAACGCCGCACCAAATATGATCTGAAAAAGGCCGAAGAGCGGGCTCACATATTGGAAGGTTTGAAAATCGCTCTTGATAATATTGACGAAGTAATTGCCATCATTAAAAAATCTGAAAGCCGGGATTCGGCCCAAAAGAATTTAATGAGCAAATTCAGTTTATCGGTAGCCCAATCGAACGCCATCTTGGATATGCGATTATCCCAATTAGCGGCTCTGGAGCGAAAGAAAATTGAAGACGAATATGACGAAGTTCTAAAAATGATCGCCTACCTAAAAGATCTATTGGACCACCCTGAAAAAATACTGGATCTTATTAAAGACGACCTCAAAGATGTCTCAAAGAAATACGGCGATCCGCGCCGGACCGAGATTATCCCGCACGCTCTCGGCGAGTTCCGGGCTGAGGATTTAATTCCCGATGAGCAGGTAATCGTGGCTGTTTCTCGCGGGAACTATATCAAGCGTCAGGATATCGGCACTTACCGCAAACAAACCAGAGGCGGGGTTGGAATTACCGGCATGACAACTAAGGAGGAAGATATTGTCGACCACTTGGTTTGCGCCAACACCCACGACGATGTATATTTCTTTACCGACCGCGGTCGCGTTTTCAAGAGTAAAGTTTATGAAATCCCCTCTACCTCCCGATTATCCAAAGGTACCCCGGTTGTCAATGTGATTTTGCTCGGACAATCCGAAAAAGTAACCGCCATGCTGATGGTTCCAAAAGACCAAGGCGGCTCGGGTTACTTTGTGATGGGAACAGACGGTGGCCAGATTAAGAAAACCGAAATCAAACAATACGAAAATATCCGTAAAACTGGCATCATCGCGATGGGACTTAAAAATAACGACCAATTAAAATGGGTCAAAATCTCAAGCGGTAGCGATGTTGTTATTGAAGTTACAGAGGAAGGACAGGCGATCTGTTATCACGAAAACGATGTCCGGCCGATGGGGCGAAGCGCGTCGGGGGTAACCGGAATGCGCCTCAAGGGCAACGACAAAGTGATGGTCATGGATATCATCTCGGAGAAATATTTTAAAGAAAAAGCGGCCGATATGGCCGATATGCTGGTTGTCCTTCAAAATGGGTTCGGCAAACGAACAAAAGTCAATATGTTCCACATCCAAAAAAGGGGCGGTTACGGAATGCGGGCGGCCAGTTGTACCACTCGAACCGGCCATATTATCGGAATGCATATAACTTATTCCGAAGACCCCGATGTGGTAATTGCCTCCCAAAAAGGCCAATTTATACGACTGGAACTTTCTAAAATCAAAAGATTAGGCCGTGACACCCAGGGGGTTACTTTGATGAGATTGCGCCAGGGAGACAAGGTCTCTTCCGTCGCTCTGATACGAAAGAATGACAACGACATAACTGAAAACGGAGAGAGTAATTTGCCTCCAATATCGAGTAACGGTGAAAATCCGGAAGAAAAAGAGAGGGTCAAAGAGGGGGACGCAGTCGAGGACAAAGAATCGGAAGCGGAGCAGCAAAGTTTAAAAGTAATAGGCGCAGATAAGAATGGCGATGATTCTTACGCTGTGCCGGAATTTACAATCCATACGTACACAAAAAATAGTAATAAGGAAAAAGAGATGGAAGACGAAGGTGGTTTTAAACACAAGAAAATTAATTTATCCGATACAAAATTAAACGGGCACTCGCTTTTGAAAAAGCCGGATAATTTGCCTGCGGCAAAAATTGAAGATGAGCTGATGATCTCTCCAAATGACGAGCCGATACTAAAAAGTGATTTAAATGTTAAACCCTACAGCGACAAAGTAATTGTTTCTAAAGAAGAGAAAGCGGATCAATCTGTCGATAAGAACGGACGAAAAAATTCGCCGATCCAAAAGGATAAAGTCAATTACTGGGGAAAAAAAGTAATCTAATAGCCGTGAACTTAAGAGCTTAGGTTTGCTATTTTTGGCGAATTATTGTATCATAATCCTTGTTAAATATGGCAAGATTTCAAAAACGAAAATTGAGTAAGAAAGAGGAAAAGGCGGCTTCAAAAGAGCAGCCGGTTTTTGTTCCTAAGGGTTCGGATACCGAAACTTTGACTCAAGAAAAAGAAAAAAGAGATCTAATTATTCCGGAAGTTATAACAGTCAAAGATTTTTCAGACCGGGCCGACCTGCCGGTTACGGAGGTTATTTCGGTTTTAATCAAGAATGGTGTTTTGGCAACCATCAATGAAACAATTGATTTTGATACTGCTTCAATTATTGGTGACGACCTTGGGTTAAATATTATTTTAGAAAAAGAGGAAGCCAAGGAAGCGATTAAAAAAGAAGAGGTGACCGGCAACAAAAAAGATATGGTCACCCGCGCTCCGGTCGTTACTATTATGGGCCATGTCGATCATGGTAAAACCTCGCTTTTGGATAAAATACGGGAAACCAATGTAGCCGGCGGGGAGTCAGGTGGTATTACCCAGCATATTTCGGCTTATCAGGTTGTCTTGGATCAAACCAAGCATAAAGAACTAAAGGGCCGCAAAATTACCTTTATTGATACTCCGGGTCACGCCGCATTTTCGGCTATGCGTCAACACGGCACTGCCATCACCGATATTGTGGTTTTGATTGTGGCGGCCAACGATGGCGTAATGCCCCAAACTGCCGAAGTAATCGAACATGCCAAGGAAAACCATGTTCCGGTAATTGTTGCTATCAATAAAATCGATCTGCCAGATGCCGATATTATGAAAGTAAAGCAACAGCTATCAGAATATGAACTGATTCCGGAGGACTGGGGAGGAAAAACAGTAATAGTTCCGGTTTCGGCGAAAACCGGAGAGGGGATTTCCGATCTTCTTGAAATGGTCCTTCTTCAGGCCGATATGATGGAGTTAAAAGCGAACCCGAAAGAGGAAGCGATCGGTGTGGTAATCGAATCGCGTTTTATGAAGGGATTGGGTCCGATTGCCATGGTCTTAATAGATAACGGTACTTTGAAGATGGGTGATTTCGTGGCGATCGGTTCGGCTTACGGGCGGATTAGAATTATGGAAGATTTTTCCGGAAAGAGGATAGGGGAAGCCGGCCCCTCCGTTCCGGTTAGGATCGCCGGACTTAGATCGCTTCCGAGTTTTGGCGACCGATTGGTTGCCTTTGCATCTGAAAAAGAAGCCAAGGAGTCATCGCTTAAATCAGACAATCGAGTCAAATCTACCCTTCATATCGCCACCGCCAAACGGTTGGAAAATAACAGCAATGAAGCGAAAATAATCGAATTCAACATTATCGCCAAAAGCGATGTCGTCGGTTCCCTGCAGGCGCTCAAGAAATTATTGTCCGAAATTATTCATCCGGAACTTTCAATCAAGATCGTTTCAGAGGGCGTCGGTCCGATTTCGGAATCGGATGTAACTTTGGCGGAGGCCACTAAATCGATTATCTATGGATTCAGGGTGCCGGTTTTGATGGCGGCTAAAAAGATTGCTGAAAAAGAGGGGATTATCATTAAAAATTACGATGTCATATATAAACTGATTGATGATGTTAAGGCCGAGGCCTCAAAACTCCTTCCGCCCGAAATTATTGAGGATGAGCTTGGAAAGTTAAATGTTCTGGCAATTTTCCGTGACGATAGAAAAGGTTTCGTGGCCGGCGGAAGATTGGAAACCGGCGAATTAAAGATCGGCAATGAAGTCAAAGTTTTGCAAGATAACAACGACAAATATCATGACAAGATTATTTCCTTGCGCCAAGGAAAAAACGAGGTCAAGGAGTGCTCGTCCGGCGTCGAATGCGGAATCGGCTTAAATTCCGGTGCCAAGGTGGCAGTCGGCGACACGATTATCGCCTACAAAACAACCCAAAAAGAACGAACTATTGAATAATTATTTGCTCCTCTTCCGTATAAAGTGTTGAGTTCATTTTTTCGAACCAATTCGGTATATTGCCGGGTCAAGGAGAGTGTTTGACAAAGCGAGGTTGAATGCGGTATTTTATACCAGTACCCAAGGTACCGGTATAAAATAGAGGAAAGATTACAATGAATGATAATAAAAAAACCTTGATAAATTTCAAAAAGGCGCAGAGCCATATTGAAAAGATTCAACAAATGATTGAAGAAGGAGAGTATTGCATCAATATTATGCAGCAAAATCTGGCCGTGATCGGGCTTTTGAAATCCGCCCACCAGATGTTGATGGAGAGCCATCTGAATTCTTGTTTTGCCAACGCCATGAAATCAAATAATGAAAAACGGAAGCAAGATATGGTTTCCGAGATTTTAAAAGTCTCAAAACTCGCCAATAAATGATCTAGAACGAGGGGAAATTACGATGAATAAAATAATTCTTCCAATAAAAGGAATGCATTGCCGTTCTTGCGAAGAGTTGGTTGCGGAAAAACTGAAAGAGATTCCCGAAATCAAAAATGTCCAAGTCAGCTTTAATAAGAAACAAGCATTAATTTACTCCAGAACTCCCTTATCCGATGCCGTTTTAGCCCAAGCGGTTCGGGAAGCGGGCTATGATGTCGGCAGCGATAACAAACCCTACATCAGTTCAAACTGGGCCGATTATCGCGATTTAATCATTGCTTTGATTTTATTGCTCACTATTTATTTTATTGCAAGAAAGTTTGGACTTTTCAGAATCAATGTCGGCGGTTCCGGCAACCCTTCTGGCTTGTTGGTCGTATTGGTTGTCGGTTTGACGGCCGGAATCTCTACCTGTATGGCCATAGTCGGCGGTCTGGTTTTAGGTCTTGCGGCCAGACATTCAGAGAAACATCCCGAGGCGACACCCCTGCAAAAATTTCGACCTCACTTGTATTTCAATCTTGGCCGTATTTCCTCCTATTTCCTCCTCGGCGGCTTGATCGGTTTAATCGGTTCGGCTTTTCAGTTCTCCGGAACGACTCTTGGTTTGCTCACAATCATTGTCGGAATGGTTATGATGACCTTAGGCCTTCAATTAACCGAAATATTTCCCCGGCTCTCCAGCGGCGGCTTGACTTTACCCGCAAGTATCGGCCGAATGCTGGGCATAAAAAAGCATCATGAGAAAGAATACAGTCACAATAATTCCGTTCTGGTCGGGGCGCTAACATTTTTTTTACCTTGCGGTTTTACTCAAGCGATGCAACTCTATGCTATGAGCACGGGAAAGTTTTGGGACGGCGCTTTAATTATGGGCACGTTTGCCCTCGGGACCGCGCCCGGTTTGCTGGGCATCGGTGGCCTGACATCGGTTATCAAAGGAGTGTTTGCTAAGCGTTTTTTCAAATTCGCCGGCCTTCTGGTTATTTTTTTGGCGTTTTTCAATATTTCAAACGGGTTTAATTTGACCGGTTGGAAACTGCCCTCTGGCAGCGCCGGATCGGCAAGCCCCGACCTGTCGGCAGTCGAAGCCGGCTATCAGATTGTAAAGATGACCCAGTCAGCATCCGGGTACTCCCCGAATAATTTTAGCGTCGTGATAGACACTCCGGTCAAATGGATAATTAACTCAACCGACAGCCGGTCCTGCGCCAGCAGTATTATTTCTTCCGATTTAGGTGTCCGAAAAGCCTTGAAAAGCGGTGAAAACATTATTGAGTTTACCCCGACCAAATTCGGGGAGATGAGATTTTCCTGCTCAATGGGAATGTATCGAGGCACATTTAAGGTTATTGGAAAAAGCGGAACAAGCGAAAGCGAAACAAGGGAAAAAATAGCCGAAAATCCCGCTCCGGCCAATTCATACAATAATCCCTCTCCTTCTCCCGCCGGCGGAACCGATATCCAAGTTATCAAGACCACTTTTTATGAGGCATCTTATCCTGATAAAACCGACATAAAGCCAAACGATTTCACGGTGAAAGCCGGCCAACCGGTTCGTTTTGAGATTAGCGCCGAAGCCGACGGCACCGGTTGTATGAGCACTATTATGATTCCGGGTTTAGTCAATGATCCGGAGCTTTTGGAAAAAGGGAAGAAAATCACCTTTAACTTCACTCCAACTAAGAGGGGTAGTTACGATATTACCTGCGCTATGGGTGTGCCTCGCGGAATATTAAAGGTGATATAAATAACTCCAGTGGACCAATCCGGGTATTGACAAGGGATAATATTACCTATACCCTAGGTACAGGTAATAAAAAGGAGCGGTATGAACAGTATCTTCCATCTCAAAGGTTTATCCTGCCAATCTTGCGCTAAACTGGCGACGATGAAAATAGAAAAAGTCCCGGGCGTTAAGGGGGTGAGAGTTGATTTGGAAAGCGGTCGGACCGAAATTGACTCCGATCGAGAGATCGAAGCGAAGGAAATAGAGTCCGCTTTAAACGGAACCGATTACCAGGTAGTTCTATGAGGACAAAATGAAAAAAGTTAAGTTGATAATCACCGGTATGCATTGCTCCTCCTGCGCCGGAATCATTGAGCAGTCTCTGAAAAAAATTCCCGGTGTTGACTCTGCCAATGTCAATTTTGCCGCCGAGAAAGCGATTGTTGATATCAATGAAAAGCAGACAAAAGTTCCTGACCTCATTGGAGCGATTGAGAAAGCCGGTTACAAGGCGGAGGAAATAAACCAAGAAGATGCCGAATATGAGACGGCGAAAAGGGAGCGGGAAATTAACTCCCTCTGGAGAAAATTCCGTTTCAGTTTTATCTTAAGTTTTCCGATGCTCTACTTTATGTTGCTTGATTTTTTCAAGTGGCTACCCGGCGCCGGTTCGTTCCCGCCATATTTCGGTATTGTTTCATTGGTTTTGGCCACTCCGGTTCAATTTATTGCCGGCGCCGGTTTTTACAAAGGACTCTGGTCGGCTTTGCGGATGAAGACTTTTAATATGGATAGTTTAATCGCTATCGGGACAACCACGGCCTATGTATATAGTTTAATAAACTTCATACTTTATATGACAAAGAACGGAACCTTCATCGGTTTGGAAGGGATGAAAATTCCGGAACTTTATTTCGAAACGGCCGCTTTTCTGATTACTTTTGTTGTTTTGGGTAAATGGCTGGAAGCGAGAGCGAAGGGCAGAACAAGCGAAGCAATCAAAAAATTAATGGGTCTGCAGGCCAAAACTGCTCGGGTAATCCGCGGGGGAAAAACAGTGGATATCCCGATTGATGAAGTGGTAAGCGGCGATATCATTTTGGTGCGCCCGGGCGAGAAAATTCCGGTCGACGGGAAAATCATCAAGGGATCATCAGCTGTTGACGAATCGATGATTACGGGTGAATCTTTGCCGGTCGAGAAAAATGTCGGCGATGCGGTTGTCGGCGCCACTATCAATAAAACCGGATCTTTCGAGTTTGAGGCGACTCGTGTCGGCAGTGAGACGACACTGGCCCAAATTATCCGCTTGATTGAGGAAGCGCAGGGCTCAAAAGCGCCGATCCAGGCCTTTGCCGATCGGATCTCGGCCTATTTTGTTCCGATTGTTATTGCCGTCGCTATTCTTTCGTTTATTATTTGGTATTTGGCCTTGGGCGCCACTCTCTCATTCGCCCTGATGGCCTTTACCGCCGTTATCGTAATTGCTTGTCCCTGCGCCTTGGGCTTGGCGACGCCGACCGCCATTATGGTCGGCACCGGCAAGGGGGCGGAACATGGAATTTTAATCAAAGGCGGCGAGCCGCTCGAAAAGGCCTGCAAAGTAAATACGATGATTTTTGACAAAACCGGAACATTGACCAACGGCAAACCGGTTGTGACCGACCTGATTCCAATTTCTGATAAAAAATCCAATTTTTCGATTCTGCAAATAGCCGCCTCATTGGAAAAGCAGTCGGAACACTCGCTGGCGGAAGCGATTGTAAATAAGGCGGAAGAAGAAAATATCAATCTAAATGAAGTTACCGGATTTAGAGCAGTCCCCGGCCACGGCGTTGAGGGGGAAATTGGCAAAACAGTATATTATCTCGGCAACAGAAAACTTATTACAGAGATCGTTAAATTGGATTTGGGCAAGATGGATCAAAAACTGGAACGACTGGAAAAACAAGGCAAAACCGCCATGATTTTAGCGACAAAGGAAAAAATCCTCGGCATCATCGCGGTGGCCGATACGGTCAAAGAAACTTCAAAAGAGGCCGTCGGGCGTCTTTTGAAGATGGGCATAGAAGTATATATGATTACCGGCGACAACCAACGGACGGCAAAGGCGATCGCCGAGGAAGTCGGCATTACCAATGTTTTAGCCGAGGTTTTGCCGGAGGATAAAGCGAACGAAGTTAAAAAATTACAAAATTCCGGCAAGATCGTAGCAATGGTCGGAGACGGTATCAATGATGCGCCGGCGCTGGCCCAAGCCGACCTTGGTATCGCGATGGGTTCCGGCACCGATGTGGCGATGGAAACGGGCGGCATTGTCATAATCAAAAATGATTTAAACGATGTCGTAACCGCCATTAATTTATCCAAAGAGACATTTGCCAAGATCAAGCAAAATATGTTTTTTGCTCTGTTTTATAATATTATCGGTATTCCAATTGCCGCGCGCATTTTTATAGGATTAGGATTGGTTCTAAAGCCGGAGCTTGCCGGGCTGGCGATGGCCTTAAGCTCGATTTCAGTCGTTTCCAATTCTCTGCTATTGCGAAAATTCCATCCCAAAAAGCGAAACTATTTATCAATCATAGCGCCGGTTATTATGGTAATAATCTTTTCCTTAATATTTTTTGAATTCGCTCGTGTCAGTTCGGGAATGGCGAAGTAGGGCAATATGAGAAATTTAATTATTATTATTTCAACAATCATTCTATTTATTTTGATCGGTTTTTGGGTCTATGGTTCTAAAAACAAGACGGAATCAAAAACAACAGCAAGCACAACCGGTTCTGCCTCGAACGATATTAAGATAACGATCAGCGAAACGGATCATATCAAGGGCGACTCTAATGCGACCCTGACTCTGGTTGAGTATTCCGATTTTCAGTGTCCTTACTGCGTCAGTTTTCAGACGGTGATGGAGAGGATAGTGAATGAATATTCCGGCAAAGTTCGCTGGGTCTATCGTTATTTTCCTCTTCCCTCTCACCCTGCGGCCAAGGACGCCGCCATCGCCGCCGAGGCGGCCGGTCGACAGGGAAAATTTTGGGAGTTCAGCCAGAAAATCATCGAAAAATCACAGCCTGACGGAACAGGATTAAAGAGCGCTGATTTATCAAAATATGCCGAAGAGTCGGGGCTTGATATGGCGAAATTCAAAGACGATATTATCGATCGGGGCACGGTTGCCAGAGTTGAATCTGATATTGCCTCCGGGAATGAATTAGGTGTCAGAGGCACTCCGGCGACATATCTGATCGATAAAAACGGTAAAATCGAGCCGCTCTCCGGAGCGTTATCTTTCAAAGAATTAAAAGCCAAAGTTGAGGCGGCCTTGGCAAAATAGCCGTGTGTTAAAACCATTACCCCTCGGCGATGACAGCGGGAGAGCGATGAATAGAATACACAATCAATTGATGATACCGCCCGCGCTTTTTTTATTGATTAATGCCGCCAAAGCCCGGGCGGCTTGTCCGGTTTGCACCGTGGCGGTTGGCGGCATGATGGTGCTTCTTGAAAAATACGGCGTCGACAATACGATCAGCGGGGTTTGGATCGGCGGTTTTATTCTCTCGACCACGCTCTGGGCAATTAATATTTTAAACAAAAGGAGCTATAAGTTCTTTGGCATGAAGATGGTATTGTTGCTATTTTTCTACCTCTCGTTGATTGTGCCGCTTCAATATAAAGGCATCATCGGAATTCCTAGCAAAATGATTTGGGGCATGGATAAGGCGCTTCTGGGAATGCTTCTCGGTGGTGTTTTCTTTCAGGCCGCCCACCTGGCATATCTAAAAATTAAAATTAAGAATAACAATAAGCCGTGGTTTCCCTTTCAGCGCGTGGTGATGCCGGTTCTCTCGCTGGCCTTTTTGAGTTTAATATTTTACTTGATTTCCAGTCCTAAATACCTTTGGCATGATATCAGGGGCTACGCTGAAACACCGTTGTTTTGGATAGTTGTTCCGGTTGTGCTGATCGGCCATTTATTGCTATTTCGATCAATGGACCGTCTTCCGGCTTGCCACTAAAGCGGTATTTATGGTAAAATAAATACAGATAACAGGGAGCCGATATGATGGATTATAATATGATGGGCGGGGTGGGCGGATCGAATATGATGTTTTTTGCCTGGGTTGCCTATGTTTTGTTCGTTGTCCTGCTTATTTTGGGCATAGTAGCGCTTTGGAAATATATCAACAGGCAGTAGATTAGGAGACAACATGGATGCAGAGAGAGTGACAAAAGCGGCGGTCATCTGGATGACTGTCGTCTACATTATTTGCGCGCTTGGAGTGGCTTTGTTTCCGGGACTGGCCGAAACGGTAATGCGGTCGGTGTTTCATGGGCTAGCCGTTACTTCAAATCCCGAAGTTTCTTTGGCGGGGGCGATCACCGGTCTTATATATCTCGATATCATGACCGCAATCGGCGCCTACCTTTTCGCCGTTCTTTACGGCAAAGGGAAATGATTCAAACTACTAATCGTAATTTTTAGCTTTTAAATTGCGTTACAAAAAGAACTCGCCCGAGTTCTTTTTAATTTCTCCGCTTATTCCATAAGTATTTATACTAGAAAATACATATTCCGGCCATGAAAACGATTCATTTATTCGATGAATATTGATATAATGATATTGAAATTAACGGGAGGGTATCTATTGATCGAGCCGTTGGCCGGAAAAGTATTGGGCGCCTCGGAGCAGGCAAAGTTCTTTCTGGAAAATTTGAGATTTACCTCCAGCCCTCTTTTTGTGATTGATATTTTAATCGTCTCATTTCTTTTTTATTATGTCTTTGTTTTTCTAAAAGAAACTCGGGCGATGCGGATTTTATATGGTCTCATCTTTTTAATCATTCTGATGGCGCTAGGTAGTTTGCTTAATCTAGTATTATTAAATTGGATATTAAAAAGCTTGATGGCAATGCTGCTGGTGGCAATCCCGGTCGTCTTCCAACCAGAGCTTCGGGCCGTTCTGGAAAAAGTCGGCCGCTCCCGGCTTTTGAGCGAGCGGGTTTTTTCAAAAGAGGATTACGGCGAGGTGGTTTCGGATGTGATTTTTGCCGCCAAATATTTATCTGAAAAAAAGATTGGCGGTTTGATCATATTCCAGCGGTCGGACAGTTTATCCGATTATATTGAAAGCGGGGTGGCAATCGACGCCAAGGTTTCGACCCAGCTGCTTCTCTCAATTTTTTACCCCAAATCACCGCTTCACGACGGAGCGGTCGTTATTGTAGGAGACCGGATTATTTCGGCCCGCTCGATTCTGCCGGTTTCGGAGGAGCGTTTAAGTCCGGATCTTGGAATGCGCCATAAATCTGCTGTCGGAGTAACTGAAAACTCCGATGCGGTAGCCCTTATTATTTCGGAAGAATCAGGTTTCATTTCTTTGTCGACATACGGGAAACTGGAGCGGAGAATCTCGGAGGAGCGGTTACGCAACCGTTTGATCGGGTTGCTTCGTCATGGTAAAAACGACCAGAATAATAACCGTACCATCCAAAAAGGTGAAAACGGATCGGATGGCGAATCAAAATAAAATGATTCAAAAATTAACCCACAATTTTGCCATAAAAATAATCTGCTTTCTGGCGGCGGCCTCTCTTTGGGTTTATGTTTCGGCAAGCCAAAACGCGGTTGCAAAATTTCCAAGCAGTATTCCGATAAAAGTGATTAATGCGCCAAGCGGTTTGGTGGCGGTCTATGACCAAAAAACGGTTGATTTAAAAATCATGGCCGAGCCATCGGTCTGGCGCCAACTTTCCAATAAATCATTTTCGGCCTACATCGATCTTTCCGGAGCGACGGAGGGCACTTTTGAATTGCCGCTCAATGTGGTTTGTTCGGTTCCAAATGTAACGATAGCCGAGAAAACTCCGAGCTCCATTATTGTAAGCTTGGAGCCGATTATTACCAAAGATGTCACAATTAATAAAAAAATCGAGGGAAACGCCGGCGAGGGTTTGGTGGCTGGAAATATCGATCTGACTCCGGACAAGGTGTCGGCAAAGGGAGCCAAAAGTTTGATTGACAATTTAAATGAAGCAACTGTGATTATTGGTCTGAACGGTGAAACGGAGGATTTTTCCAGAAATGTGCCGGTGGTAGCCATTGACGAAAAGGGGGAGATAATCTCCGACATCAGTTTCAATCCGGAGCAGGTCAAAGCGGAGGTACCGATCGTCCGAGCTTCGAACAATAAAACGGTCGGGATTAAAGTTGTGGTTTCGGGCGTGCCCAAAAACGGATCGTATCTCTCTTCGATCGTCGCTACTCCTTCGACGGTGGATATCACCGGGCCAAGTTCGGTCCTATCTTCAATCAACTATATTGAGACATATGGAATTGATCTGTCCACTATCGATTCGACAGACACAAAAGATGTCAATCTGAATCTGCCAGATGGCATTGCCCTTCAGGCGGGATTGGTAAATTCTGTCAAGGTCAAAATTATCCTTTCGAACGAAGCGACTTCCCGCGAGATGACAGCCAGCGTATTGTTTCAAAATTTGGCTTCCAATCTGCGTGTTTCATCCCAGAACCCTAGCCAGATTAAAGTGGTTGTGACAGGGGATATTTCAAAAATAAATGATTTAGGGACCTCGGACGTGGTGGCCCAGATCGATCTTTCCGGGAAAAGTAGCGGGAACTACAGCGTTAGTTTAAGTCCCCTAAATATTAAAGTGCCGGACGGGATATTTGTAGCTTCAATTACTCCCTCGGCTTTAATAGTCGTACTCGAAAACCAATAAGTTGCAAAATACAAAAACAAAAAAAGGGTCTTGACAAGGAAAATGGGTCTGATAAACTGTCAAATGTGTTGTCAAAACCCCGATCAAACGGTCGGGGCTTAAAGCAACATATTGAAAATTATGGCGATCATACCAGAAGATCCTTCACCTATTTATAAACAGGTGAAGCAAACAAAAATCTCGCTTCGGTTATCCAAAATCAAAAATTACATTTATACGATAAAAGAGAGGTTCTTGGCTGTTACTGGCCAGTTTTTAAGAAATAAAAATATCGATGTTACCAATGTAACCGATACGATCTTAGAAAAAGCCAGTCCAAAGTATCACTTTGGCAACGCCAAGAATTTTTTAGTTGGCAAACTGCCGCATATCCTGATTGTCTTCTTGGCTGTTATTGTCGGTTTTGCCAATCTCTCCGAAAAGATTACAGCTTCAAATTATTTTAAAGATTTCATCTATGTCGATCCTGATTCGGAACGGCAAATTGCCAAAAGCATCGATGCTTTCACGCCTTCAATTCGGGCCGATGACGAAAGCGTGGCAAAATCGGTCTCAACCGTGATCTCTCCAGAGGGCTTTGCCTCCTCTGTCGGAAGTGTTGAGACCCAAATTACAGCTCGAGAGGAGCCGTTGCCGGACAACACAAACGCCACAGTCAGTTATCGGGTCAGAAATGGCGACACCATGACTAAAATCGGATGGAAGTTCAATGTAAAGTTGGCAACCATAAAGTATATCAATGATCTTGAAAATTTAAATACAATCCGACCGGGCGTTCTTTTGAAAATTCCGCCGAAGGGATACGAAGTTTCTGCGGCGGCTATTGCTAAAAAGGAACAGGATAAGCAAAGGAAAATAGCCCTGAAGCGTTCGACTGTGACCCGAGGCACTTCTGTCGCCAGAGCGGCCGCCGACGGTTCGATTTACAGCGGTAAATTTATTGTTCCGATCACATATAAATATATTTCCCAATACTTTACTTACCGTCATCCGGGCATTGATTATGTTGCCTCGGTTGGCACGCCGGTAATGGCGGCCGGAAGCGGAACAGTCGTAGCCATCAGTTCGGGCTGGTCCGGCGGCTACGGATTTGTGGTTTTGGTCAATCACGGCAACGGCGTAGTGACTCGTTATGCCCATTTAAGCGGTGTCAATGTTTCGGCCGGCCAGCGAGTTGAGCAGGGGCAGATAATCGCTCGTTCGGGAAATTCCGGACGATCAACCGGTCCTCACCTTCACTTCGAGAAGATTATTAACGGCCGACAGACAAGCCCGTTCTAAAGTTATGTTTATCGATGAAGCAGAAATTTATCTAAAAGCGGGAAACGGCGGCGATGGCGCCGTTTCTTTTCGGCGCGAGAAATACATCCCGCACGGCGGGCCGGATGGCGGGGACGGCGGAAACGGCGGCGACATTATTATCGAAGTGGATGAGAACTCTCACGCGTTAGCAGAATTTAATTATAAAAAAAGATTTTTAGCCGAAAACGGTCGCAATGGAATGGGCAGCAACAAAGCCGGCAAAGCCGGGCAGGATTTGGTGATCAAGATGCCGCCAGGAACCCAGATTTATAAGAAAAACGAGCTTGTCGCCGATTTGGTCAAGAAAGGGGAGCAATTCTTGTTTTTAAAGGGCGGAAGAGGCGGTTGGGGAAACCAGCATTTTGCTTCCTCCATCAAACAGGCACCGGCTTGGTCAAAAAAGGGCGAGAAGGGTGAATCAATCAAAATCAGATTGGAACTAAAAACAATCGCCGACATCGGTTTGGTCGGAATGCCCAATGCTGGAAAATCGACACTTCTTTCGGTTTTGTCAGACGCCAAACCAAGAATTGCCGATTATCCTTTCACTACACTTGAGCCGAATCTTGGTGTATTGAAAGGTGTCAAAAGCAGGAACATCATCATCGCCGATATCCCGGGGTTAATTGAGGGCGCCTCGCACGGCAAAGGTTTAGGGGACAAATTCCTGCGCCACATTGAGCGGACCAAAGCAATCGTTCACATTCTCTCCGCTTTTTCAGAGGATATTATTAAAGATTACAAAGTTATCAGAAAAGAGCTGAAAGATTTTTCACCGAAACTGGCCAGAAAGAAAGAGATTGTGGTTTTGAATAAAAGCGATCTTTTGAATGACAAAGAGCTTAACCAAAAAATCGTTGAGCTTTCAGCGTTAGGCGTTAAGCCCTTAATGATTTCCGCCGCCACCCATCTGGGATTAGAGGATCTAACTGCCGCCATATTTAAATCCCTATAAGATATATTCATACATATCAACATCGGGATATTGACAGGCGGATTGCTTGGAATATAATAGGTAGCGAGATGGTTCTCAAAACAATTTTTGCTTATTAAGTGTTGACAAGCGCAATTTTTTGTGATAGATTTTGTTTGTTATCAGTTAAAGGCAAACTGACTTGGCAAAATATTTGATCTCAACAAATTAATGCCGCTATCAACCCACACACGATGGGGATTTTTTCGTGTCTAAAATCAAAAATTATCCCGAAAATAGGGTGGAAAACAAATACACAACTTGAGAAATAACTAAAATAGCAAGTCGCAAAGCAGTAATTTTCACTTTGCGTTTTACCATTTTAATTTAATTTCATATCTCAAAGGAGCGCAATGGCACCAACAACCAAGTCGGCCGATCGAGTCATGCCCAGAAGCGAAGCGCACTGGGAGAATCTCCCAAACCTCATTGAAATTCAGACGAAATCCTATGACTGGTTTTTCAAGGAGGGCCTGCGCGAACTCCTTGACGAAGTTTCTCCGATTGAAGACTTCACCGGCGAACTCTACTCACTTACTTTCGGCGATTATTTTTTGGAACAGCCGAAGGTTGATGAAAAAACAGCCAGAGAGAAGAATCTAACCTACAAGGCGCCGCTTCGGGTCAAAGCCCAGCTCCTGATCAAACAGACCGGCGAAATCAAAGAGGGCGAAGTCTTCTTTGGCGATTTCCCGCTAATGACCAACCGCGGCACATTCATCATTAACGGTGTTGAGCGAGTGGTCGTTTCCCAGATTGTCCGATCTTTTGGTGTTCTGTTTACAGCCGAAAAAATCAGCGGTCAGAATTATTTCGGTGCCAAAATCATTCCTTCCCGCGGCGCCTGGTTGGAGATTGAAACGAACTCAAAAGGTATTATTTCGGTCAAAGTTGACCGCAAACGAAGAATCCCGATTACCACTTTCCTGCGCGCTCTTGGAATCGGCGATGACGAAGAGATTAAATCACTATTTTCCGATGTTGATGACGGTGAACTGAAATTTGTCGAGGCCACCCTGGCCCGCGATCCGGCCAAGAACTACGAAGAGGGTTTGGTTGAGACCTACAAGAGAATTCGACCGGGCGATCTTGCCACCGCCGAATCGGCAAAATCTTTTATCGAAGCGATGTTTTACAACAGCAAACGCTACGATTTGGGACGGGTCGGCCGTTACAAGATGAACCGAAGATTGAATGTCGAGATTCCAAACACGGTCGAAAACAGAATTTTACGAAGAGATGATGTTATCGGCATTATCAAAGAGATCATCAGATTAAACAACACCCCGATGGCCGAGCCGGATGATACCGACCATCTCAAAAACCGCCGGATCCGAGCCGTCGGCGAATCGATTCAGGGACGGGTTCGAGTCGGAATGCTTCGGGTTGAGAGAATCGTTAAAGACCGAATGAGCATCACCGATCCTAATGATATCACTGCTTCCTCATTGGTAAACTCCCGTCCGATTGTGGCCGCCCTCCAAGAGTTTTTTGCCAGCTCCCAGCTTTCACAGTTTATGAATCAGACAAATCCGTTGGCCGAACTTGAACATAAGAGAACCCTGTCGGCGACCGGTCCGGGCGGTCTTTCGCGCGAGCGAGCCGGATTCGAGGTTCGCGATGTTCACACCTCGCACTACGGCCGAATCTGTCCGATCGAATCGCCGGAAGGTCCCAACATTGGTTTGGTTTCATATCTTGCTAGCTACGCTCGGATCAATGAATACGGATTTTTGGAGACACCATATCGAAAAGTCCACATGGAAGGCGGTAAAGCCAAAGTAACTGATGAAATCTTGTATCTGGATGCCGGTAAAGAGGAAAAAGCGGTTATCGCCCCTGCCTCGGTTGAAGTTGACGAAAATGACTATATTAAAGGCAAAACAGCCATTGTCCGGGAATACGGCGACCCGGAAATCTCTCCGGTCTCAAAAATCGAATATATGGATGTTTCGCCCCGACAGATTGTTTCGATTGCCACCTCCCTGATTCCGTTCGTCGAACATGACGACGGCGCCAGAGCGATGATGGGTTCAAACATGCAACGCCAGGCCGTGCCTTTGGTAAAGCCGGATTCTCCGATTGTCGGAACCGGTGTCGAACGGGCGGCCGCCCTTGACTCCGGCCAGATTATTATCGCCAAAGAGGACGGGGTTGTTACAAAAGTAACTTCAGAGATGATTAAACTTACGAACAAAAAGGGTGAGGAAGTAGAATACATTTTAGACAAATTCTCCCGTTCGAATCAGGGAACTTCAATTAACCAGCGTCCGATCGTCCATGTCGACGACAAGGTAAAAAGCGGCGATGTCATCGCCGACTCTTCAGCCACTCATCAGGGTGAATTGGCGCTGGGCCAAAACCTCTTGGTCGGCTTTATGTCATGGGGCGGCTGCAACTACGAGGACGCTATTATCATTTCAAACCGCCTGGTCAAAGATCATACATTATCATCAATTCATATCGAACAATACTCGATCGAGGTTCGCGACACCAAACTCGGTCCGGAACTTCTGACTCGCGACATCCCGAATGTTTCCGAGGAAGCGCTTTCAAACCTTGATGAAGACGGCATTATCCGAATCGGCGCCGAAGTAATTTCGGGCGATATTTTAGTCGGCAAGATTTTGCCAAAGGGCGAAACAGAGCTATCCTCCGAAGAAAAACTGCTTCGGGCGATCTTCGGTGAAAAAGCCAAGGATGTCCGCGACTCATCCCTTCGATTGCCGCACGGCGAACAGGGAAAGGTTGTCGAAGTCAAAATATTTTCAAAGGAAAACGGCGATGAACTGCCATCAGGTGTTTACCAGATGGTTGAAGTTTCAGTGGCGCAACTTAGAAAGATTTCGATTGGTGATAAATTGGCCGGACGCCATGGAAATAAAGGCGTTATCTCGGTTATTCTTCCGGAAGAGGATATGCCGTTTTTGCCGGACGGTCGAGCTGTTGATCTTGTCCTAAACCCATTGGGTGTCGTATCCCGAATGAATGTCGGCCAGATTTTGGAGGTTCACCTTGGGTTGGCCGCATCGACCGGCGGTTATAAAGTCGCCACTCCGGCCTTTGAGGGTATTAAATTAAATGAAATTACAGACCGATTAGCCGAGCAAAATCTGCCGCAGGACGGTAAAATCCAGTTATTTGACGGTAAGACCGGCGAGCCGTTTGACAGGAAAACGACTGTTGGTATTATGTATATTTTGAAGCTTCACCATTTGGTTGACGACAAGATGCACACCCGTTCGGTCGGACCATATTCCATGATTACTCAACAGCCCCTAGGGGGCAAGGCCCAGTTCGGCGGCCAGAGATTCGGTGAAATGGAGGTCTGGGCGCTTGAGGCCTACGGCGCCGCCCACACTCTTCAGGAGATGTTAACCATCAAATCAGATGATATTGTAGGTCGCGGCAAGACCTACGAATCAATCATCAAAGGCGAGGAAATTCAGAAACCGCTTATTCCGGAGGCCTTTAATGTCATTATCAAAGAGATGCAAAGCTTGGGTCTGAATGTCGAACTGATGTCGGCTCAGGGTGTTAAAGATGAAGAGGATGAGATTGCCGAAACGGCGCCGGTAGCTGTCGCGGAAGAAGCGCCAATTGAGAATCCGCCAACTGGCGGAGATGATGAAACCGAAGAGGATATTGATGAAAAATTAACCGAAATCGCGGCTGAACAGACCGATCCGGAAGAGGATATCGTTTCAGAAGAAATCACAGAATAACCAAAACCCTACGAAAGTACGAATATAACCTGCCTACCGGCAGGCAGGCGAAAATACTAAAATACCAATCAATTCGTAATTTCGTACTTTAGAAAAATTCGTCCGCCTCGGCTCGTGCCGACGCGAGACGGGTAATTTTGTAGGATGTTAGGAAACTTAAGGAGATTTTATGGCAAATATAGAGGTCAAAGACCAGATCAATGTAACGGACTTTGAAGCGATCAAAATTTCGGTCGCTTCGCCGGAACATATATTGGAGTGGTCGCACGGCGAGGTTTTAAAACCCGAAACCATCAATTACCGCACCCAGAAACCGGAACGCGACGGTCTTTTCGATGAAAAGATTTTCGGTCCGACCAAGGACTGGGAGTGTTACTGCGGAAAATATCGAAAGATCCGATACAAGGGTGTTGTCTGCGACAAATGCGGCGTCGAAGTGACCCGCTCCCAGGTCCGGCGCGTCCGAATGGGGCACATCGATCTTGCGGTTCCGGTAGCCCACATCTGGTATGTCAAGGGCGCCTCCAACACCGTTTCAACAGTCTTAAATATGACCTTTTCCGACCTCGAAAAGGTTACCTATTTTGCCAGTTTCGTGATCTTATCGGTCAATGAAGATCTTCGCGCTTCGAGTCTTGTAAGTCTGGAAGAGGAATATAAAGAATATCTGGAAGAGTTAAAATCAAATAAAACCGAGGGAAATTCCGAAGAGATGAAAATCGAAGTGGAGCAGGCCTACAAACAGGCCAAAATCGAGCTAAATTCGCTCTATGTCGGACGGATCATTTCCGAACTTGAATACCACGAATTAAATATGAAATACGGCCAGATTATCCGAGTCGGAATCGGCGCCGAAGCTATTTTGGAGTTATTGAAAGAGACCGATATCGATAAAGAGATTGCCGATACAGAGGAACAGGTTGCAAAACAACAGGGACTGGGTCGGGTAAAAATTCTAAAGCGGCTTCGGGTATTAAAAAATTTAAAAAGCGCCCGAATCTCGCCTTCTTGGCTGATTTTAACCCGCCTGCCGGTTATTCCGCCTGATCTTCGACCGATGGTCCAGTTGGACGGCGGCCGTTTTGCCGCCTCCGACCTTAACGACCTTTACCGAAGAGTCATCAACCGAAACAATCGATTAAAAAGATTAATTTCGCAGGGCGCTCCGGAAGTAATTTGTAGGAACGAAAAAAGAATGTTGCAGGAAGCAGTTGACGCTCTTATCGACAACTCGGCCAGAAAAGGCAAGGTCGCCTCATCGGCCGCCGGAAAAAGAAAACTGCGGTCGCTTTCCGATATGCTTCGGGGCAAGCAAGGCCGTTTTCGACAGAATTTGCTTGGTAAACGAGTCGACTACTCCGGCCGATCGGTTATTGTCGTCGGCCCGAATTTGAAATTAAACCAGTGCGGTCTGCCAAAGATTATGGCGCTGGAATTATTTAAACCGTTTATTATCGGCCGTTTGATTTCTGACGGCTATGTTCACAATGTTAAAAACGCCACTCGTTTGATTGAACGGGGCGAACCCTTTGTCTGGGACATCCTGGAGGAGATCACCAAGAATAAATTGGTGATGCTAAACCGCGCTCCGACCTTGCACCGCTTGGGCATCCAGGCCTTCCAGCCGGTTCTGATCGAGGGTAAAGCGATCCAGATCCACCCGCTTGTTTGTTCCGCTTTCAACGCCGACTTCGACGGAGATCAGATGGCGGTCCACCTTCCGCTTTCAGACAAGGCGCAGGCGGAAGCGGCCAATATTATGCTCTCATCAAAAAACCTCTTGAAGCCCGCCTCCGGCGACCCTGTTGTTACCCCTTCGCAGGATATTATCTTAGGTGTTTACTATATTACGACTCAATACGACGGCGCCAAGGGAGAGGGTATGAATTTTTCAAGCGAGGATGAGGCTGTTTCGGCTTATGACAGCGGCGCTCTGGCTTTAGGAGCCCGGATCAAAGTCAGAATCAAAGGCGAAACAGTTGAAACCACCGTTGGAAGAATTATTTTTAACGATATCATTCCTGAAGAGATGAGATTTACCAACGAAGTTTTCGCCAAAAAGCAGATTTCAAAATTGGTTGATCAGATTTATCGAAAATACGGAACCGAGAGAACGGCTCGGTTTGTGGACGATCTGAAAGATCTAGGATTTAAATATTCCCAGAAATCCGGTCTGACCTTTTCGATTGACGATATCAAAATACCGGCTACTAAAGAAACGATTTTGAAGAAGTCGGAGGAACAGGTTACGATTGTGAACCAACAGTATGATCAAGGTTTTATCTCTGACGAGGAACGGCATCTAAAGACGGTTGAAATTTGGATGGATGCCCAGAGCCAGATTGAAAAAGATATGCTGGCCAACTACGCCAAGGTCAACGACCTCTTCGTGGTTATGACCTCCGGAGCCCGCGGTAATGTCGGCCAGATGGTTCAGGTTTCGGGCATGAAAGGTTTGGTTGCCGATACGACCGGCGATATTATCGAAATCCCTATCAAATCAAACTTCAAAGAAGGACTTTCAGTATTTGAATACTTCGTGTCGACTCACGGTTCCAGAAAGGGACGCGCCGATACCGCTCTTCGAACTTCCGAGGCAGGTTATCTTACCCGCCGATTGGTTGATGTGGCGCAGGATACGGTCATTACCGAGCCGGATTGCGGAACCAAAGCAACCAGAACAATTTCTCGAAAATTCTATGAAGATTTAGGCGAGACCTGGGATAAATACATTCATGGCCGGGTTTTGGGCAAGAATGTCTTGAACATCAAGACCGGCACCATTTTGGAGTATCCTGAAATTGAAAAATTAAATGACGCCAATATTGATGAAATTGAGATTTACTCGCTTTTGACCTGCAAAACCAGGCGCGGCGCCTGCCAGAAATGTTACGGCATCGATTTGGCAACCGGCAAATTGGTTGAGATTGGGGCGACAGTTGGAATTGTGGCGGCGCAGGCGATTGGTGAACCGGGAACTCAGCTGACGATGAGAACATTCCACACCGGCGGCGCGGCCGGCGAGGACATTACCTCCGGTCTGCCCCGTGTAGAGGAGATATTTGAAGCCAGAATGCCAAAATCGCCGGCAATTCTTTCCGAAGTGCAGGGCAAGGTTTCGATTCGCGAAGGGGAGAACCAGAACACGATTGTTGTTGCCGGTAAGGGGGAAAGGTCGACCGCTCTTGAGCTTCCAGGCGGTCATTCCTGGGTGGTTTTGAACAATTCAGAGATTAAAGCAAAACAGATCGTAGCCGAAGGAAAAGACAAGGCGCCGGTACGATCCGGAATTTCCGGAACAATTAAAATTAAAGGCGGTAAGGCGATAGTTTCCGGAGTCGGCAATGTTTCGGTTGATTACACCGTACCGCGCGTTATGCAACTACGGGTTAAGTCCGGAGACGAGGTTGTCCGCGGCGACGCATTGACTGAAGGCCACTTTGATCTTTCAGCCAGCTTGAAATTGGCCGGAAAGAACAAGACAGAATCCTATATCATCAAACAGGTCCAAACAATTTACGAATCGCAGGGTCAGGATATTAACGACAAACATGTCGAGGTCATCGTTAAAATGATGATGAGTAAAGTTCGAATTATGGCCTCCGGTGATTCCGAACTTTTGGCCGGGCAGGTGGTTGACCGTTCGGAAGTTGAAATTCTAAATGAAGGCCTAAAGACCGAAGGCAAAAAAACAATTGAGATTGAGGATATTGTCATGGGTATCACCCGAGTTGCCCTAAAGACGAATAGCTGGCTATCGGCCGCTTCCTTCCAGGAAACCACCTCGGTTTTGATTGAAGCCGCCACCGCCGGCAAGATGGATCATCTTCGGGGTTTGAAGGAAAATGTCATTATCGGCAAACTAATTCCAGCCGGCACCGGTTTGAAAGGAAGTGAAATCTCAAAAATCGCCGGCTAAATTCAATTGCTCAATTGCTTTCGCCAGTACATAAATAATTATGACTGGCGAATGGCTCGATTGTTAAACGGTTGCGCAACAATTGAACAATAGAGCAATCGAACAATTGTCGCTCCCTTTGACACACGACTAGAAATATGTTAGACTTTACCTTGTTAATTAAATATAACTCAAGAAAACATGCCGACAATAAATCAGTTGATTCGAAAACCTAGACAGAAGACGATCAAAAAGTCAAAAACAACCGCCATCAAGACGACATTTAATTATCTTAAGAACAGGCCGGTTTCCTTGGACTGCCCGCAAAAGCGGGGCGTTTGTGTTAAGGTCGGCACCATGACCCCGAAGAAACCGAACTCGGCCCTTCGAAAATTCGCCAGAGTCCGCTTGACTAACGGTATGGAAGTTAACGCCTATATCGGCGGTGAAGGCCACACCTTGCAGGAACACTCGGTCGTCTTGGTCCGCGGCGGACGGGTTAAGGACCTTCCGGGTATGCGGTACCATATCATTCGAGGCAAACTTGATTTGTCGGGTGTAAAGGACCGTAAAAAGGGCCGCAGTAAGTACGGCACCAAGAAACCAAAGGAATAACCAAACCAAATACGGATAACAAATAGTTGGGATAACTAATCACAGATATTAGTCATCCGTTATCCTCAAAATCCGTTATCCATATTTAATTGAGAAATTTATGCCACGAGGAAATCTTAAAAAGGAATAACCAAACCAAATACGGATAACAAATAGTTGGGATAACTAATCACAG